>Ga0209488_10001521_pt1 | contig 19797 bp, 28 predicted proteins | sample Rivendell_Oct201_8_FD_188349 | JGI IMG/M metagenome (GOLD analysis project Ga0209488, IMG submission 188349) | Vadose zone soil microbial communities from the Eel River Critical Zone Observatory, Northern California, USA -... | ecosystem: Environmental > Terrestrial > Soil > Vadose zone >...
ATGCGAAATACGTCAACAAAATGATCGACTGTAAAGCTGGATAGTATCGCGATACGCAACGGCCGCAAATCCGCCCCCGCAAGCAACGATGATGTGAACAGCTCAGCGAGGCGCGATTGGCACGTAAAGCCGGCGTCTGGCGTTATGGTCTGCCGAAGCAGAGAAATCGCATCAGCTAGGTTGTCGCTCTCGACCAAGCTTCGCAGGCGGGCCAGCGTCTCATGTGTTGTCAACGGCATTTGCTCCCATACGACTCACGGAGGGCACCACTCATGATGGTCAACCAAACGAATGGCATGTCGACCAAACCTCAGATCGTCCGTCCAGAGACAAAGGCGCGGCACATCCATGGCGGAACGCCGGCGGTGGTTGTCTAAGTGGAATGTATCGCCACACGAGAGTAGGCGATATATACAACCTCGCTACAGACGAAAATTTCCCCAAATCGAGCATCTCTTGCATGTGCTTTCTCACCCTATGGGCGCGCGGGATACCCGAGTCGGTAATAAGTCCTCCCCTGGACAGGATGAACACGGGCCTACAACACCGTGGTTACGCCGTACTCGTCCTTCCAGCGCTCAAAGTTTCGCAGCATCTCAGGTGTGATCTGTTGCTTGAGGGCTTTCGCAGCGGCGACGAACGCACGCTGCGGGACCTACAAATGGTCGAGATTTAAAATTAAAGGCCATGGAGAAAGGCAGAGCTCACAAATGGTGCATTTATATCTTCTCGCATCGCAATCAACGCGGCCTCCTGGCATATAGCCGTGATTTCTGCCCCAGAGCATCCACTCGTCTGCATCAACCATCAGTTGTGACACTGTGTTTCAGGTCCTGTAAAACCGAAGGAAGCGAACGTACAAGGGTTGCAAGGGCATCAAGATCGAGACCAGGTTCGACAGCCATATCGCGTGTACGGATCCGGAAAATATCCACGCGACCAGCGAAATCCGGTGGTCCTACGTATAGAATGCGATCGAGCCTTCCGGGGCGCATCAGCGCCGGATCCTAACTCGGGCACTTTTAGCATGACAGAGCACAGATTGGTAAGACCTTACAAGTGCTGCTGGTCGATTGGTTGCGCCGATGACCGTGACACCGACCAATTCCTCTACTCCATCCATTTCATTCAGCAGACTGAAAAGAACACCCTCATGTGTGCCACTGTCGACGGTACCAGACAAGCGTGAGGACGCCAAGGCGTCAATTTCGTCCTGAGCGCCTGTCTGTGTATACGTAGCAAGGCGAAGCGAGGGAGACGCACAAAAAAGATGATTGACGGTGAGGCACTGCGCGCCTTGCGGAAGATCTCTCTTACGGCCCGCTCTGATTCACCGACGTACTTATTCAGCAACTTATGAGACATTCAGTGAGATGCCGAGCGGACGGCGGAAGCGTCTACTTTAGAGCGTCGATAAAACTGACAGAGAGCCACGATACTTACCTCAGGCCCGCGAACGGCGACAAAGTTCACGCCACTCTCAGCCGCGACAGCGCGCACCAGCACCGTTTTGCTGCACCCGGGGGGGCCGCATAGCAACACGCCCTTCGGCGCCCGGACGCCAAGGCGAGCGAGCTTCTCCTTGTGCACAAGCGGCCACTCGACGCATTCACGCAAGCGGGCGATCGTGCCCGCGAGACCTCCGATGTCAGTAAAGCGGACTGGCGGCGTAGCGATCGCGTGCGCGCGCAGCGTGGATGGTCGGATGGTGGGCAGCGCCGCAGCGAGGTCCGCTGCAGTAAGGTTCACGGACTCGGCGGACTGTAGGTGAGTAGAGGCTAAGAAGCGCTTGATGGCGAGTGTTCCTGCTTCGCGGACGACAGCTGCGAGGTCCGCGCCGACGTAACCGTGCGCACGTGATGCGGCAGCGTGAAGTTCGTCCGGCGTAATGGTATGTGGTGTCTTTGCTAAGAACACGTTCAGTATTGATATTCGGGCATTGAGGTCGGGGACCCCTGCAAGTGGTGTGCGTTTTAGTACCTCTATTTCGTGAGGAGAGTCGGGAAACCCGCCTATTTCAATTTCGCGATCGAAACGTCCAGGACGACGTAGAGCAGGATCGATGGCATTTGGGCGGTTCGTTGTTGCAACGACTACGACACGTGCATTTGTATTGTCGACGCCGTCCATTTCAGTCAGCAGAGTTGCCACGACGCGCTTTTCAACCTCTCCCCCGGCATCATCTACACGGCGGGGACATATCGCGTCGACCTCGTCGAGTATGATAATGCACGGTTCGCGAGCACGGGCGGCAGCAAAGACGCGTCGTAGGCTTGCCTCTGTCTCACCGTGGTACGCGGAGGTCAGTTCGGGTCCATTGACCGTAAGCACCGACGAGCCTGTCGAGGCTGAGATTGCACGTGCAAGGTGAGTCTTTCCTGTCCCGGGCGGGCCATGGAGAAGGAGCCCGCGCGGAGGTTTGAGACCTACAAGCAAATGAGCGCGGGCCAGACAGACCTCACCAGGAATCCATTGCACCCACGAAAGTGGCGGAACAGCTCGGGGCGCTGGAGAGGTATTTCGATGAGATCACGGATCTGCGCGATTTGTTCATCTAGACCACCGACGGCTGCATAGGCACCGGTGACCTGGGGTTGTTCTGAAATCCCAAAGTCGAGCTGACCACAATTATTAGATGAAAGAAAATAAAAAAAGGATCTTCTTACAGCAAGTGATTGTGATTTTGGGAACTGTACATTATCTTCAATCGTGATCGTAGTGTCCCAGTCCACTATATAAAGACGAATAGCGTCGTCCACGCGTAGTGCACCCAGGCTCTCCGAGATATTTGACCCGTGTTTTCCAGCAGCCCTCGTCGACACAGTAGCAATTGAGAAAAAACGCGCATTGTCCTCGTAACGAACTTGAATAACTTGCGTGGACAACACATACTTGAGGTCGACTGTTTGGGCGATCAGAGTTGATGATACCCGCATGCATCAGGTAATTTCGCACCCAAAGCTTCGCGTACGAGCAGGGTAAGCCAATCCTTTTGTTTAACTTTCTCGGATGCTTTGTGAGTGACAATAACAGGTGCTCTGTTGTTATCAACTTCGCACAGCCGCACGGTATCCGCGTGGTATACCTGCTGGAGAGAAGATAACCACGTAGGGCACCTTGCGGTGGTAAGAGAATTCAGAGGAAATATAACTCCTTTAGAACCCTCAGAGATGTGGGTGGTGAGCAAATGAGTGGTTGCCAGTTGCACAACTGCGGGGATGAGAGGATGTCCGAGAAACGTAATCAGTTGATATGCTTACCATCACCGGCTAACTCTGATGAAGGCCATAACGTCCCCACAGCGAACGGTCTCTAGAGGTGACACAGATTTTGAGGGTACTCATTCCGAGAGCGGATGCACCAACCTGCGTTTCTGATGCAGCCGTTAACACGACAACGTCACCAGCAAATAATTTTGCCAGTTTCATGGCATCACTACTGAGAAAGATACGTCGAATCGCGCGTCCTTTGACATTATCCTGATCCGCGGCTGTTATTATGAAAGTTTGAGAGGAGATGTCAGCCATGAGCCCCGTGAGAATTAATTGGGTGTGATGTCTCTGCGGTTGAGGTGAGGCGCCGCTCGCTTGGCTTGAGGCCTCCACTCATCATCTCGCAGCCAAGGTCTGCACCTTTTCTTTGCCCACTGCACCTCGTGCAGTATCCCACTCTCCTTATACAACAACCCGGACATGGAATCGCCTTTTCTCGTCTGTGTGTACCGCTATTACCTCTTCGGTATGTCATACGAACAACTCCTCACCCCGTCCTCGTCATACTCATAAACTCACTCCAAGCCATCACCATCGTTTCTAATGCGATAATCTGCAGTGCAGCCGCATGGAACCTTCCCATCTCACAAAATATCGCTGCTCATAGTAAGCCAGCCCACAAGAACGGGAAAGGCGCTGTCCTCATTCATTCCTCCTGCAGCCCAAGTGCACATCGTCGTCTATATGGTTTTCCTCGGCGCTTTTAGTCTATTGGTTGTTATCCCTATGTGAGTCGCTAGCTGTTCCGCTTCCTCCGCCTGTATCATCATCGCGGTCGTACCAGGCTCTTCCTCGATATCTTCTCCAAGCGACCCTTTACTGGCCAGGTTTGGGTAGAATGTCTTTGGATCGATTTTCTTTGGCTTCTACATTTCGGTGCGCATGATCTCAGTTGTGTTTATGAGATCTGTCTCTTATTCCACCCTTCAGTCGGTGCTATCATCGTGACAACTCAACTCCCGCGTGACATGTGTACACCTCAAGGCAAGGACATGCTCCTTTCATCGAGATGACTGTCTAACGCTCCTACTCTTGTAGTTGAAGGGATCGATAGGAATTCTTGCACCTCTGTGAAGCTCCTCGTGGCCTTCTCCTGGATATGTACCACCAATCGTGAGAGTAATTCGTCACTATCTTGCGGTTTTTCCCTTAATATTACCGCCTGCAGTGTTCATCTATCTTGTTTTTCTTGTGTCCTCCTCCATACTCCATCAAACACGGGATGATACCGTCTGGAGTTCTCAAGTACGGTCGTTCCCGTGGTACCTTAACATTTATTGTCATAAGCTCGGAAGCTCGCCCGAACTATCCCCGCGCGAACACCGTGCGCCTATACCAGCACCCCAACCCCGACGCCCTATTCGCCTCCTTAGACCATCTGTACTTTCTTCATTGTACCGAGCCGAGCGCACGCCTGATCGAGAGTCCGGGATCATCGAGCGCTCTGCACCACAAATGACGGTACCGCAAGAAAGGCCAGTGTCCATGGTTGCGGTTCCCACGACGCTTTACCCCCTACACGTGCAAACCGTTTTGGCGCCCACCAAGTCCTCGCCTGGATGGGCTGTCTCCTTCTCTCCACACTCCAGCCATTTTCAACAAACCCCTGGGAGCTCGCTAGCTGATGGTAGTGGTCCTCCGCCATTATTAAATTGGCCTCGCGCAGATATCATGTCACACCCCACGCCGAAACGGGTGGTACCTCGGAAGACGGTGCCCGCTTCTGCGCTTCCATCTGTAACCGTGCTCCAGCGCGAGACGGGGGAACAGACTTTATCACTAACTACGATGCAGTTATCTCCGGATCGACCAGGGCCTAGACATGTCTGATTTTTATTTGTAGGACCATGCCTTATGCGTGGTGTGGATGGGTGGCTTTGTCGTATGTGTTTTTTTAATGGGTTTCTGCCTCTGTCTGGGCGCTGGGCGCTCGTCGTCCGATCTTTATATTACGTAGTGGTTCTGGGTTAGGTCTTGTGTTAGGATGATGTACTTGTACCAGTTTGAAATGGATTTTCTTGGAGCACAGCCATCTCACCTTGTTGTTTTCTTCCCCGCGAATCTGGAGATGCTGGCCATGGCTAAAACCACCGCACAAGGAGACCGTCATTGTCTTCATGTCCATTTCTTCCTCTGTCCCCACTCCCCTCCCTCTTGTCTCTCACTCTTAACGCTCCCTCTCCTTTAGAGAGAATGCCCAGTTGGGCTCCTCAGCATGGTCTTTCCTTGACCCCCTCCCACCTCCTGCTGGTCAGAAGCCCTTTTCTGCTCGTCCGATTGGTTGTTTTCTGTCAGTAAGAGAGATATACATGTGCTGCGCATTCATCGTGATGACCCACTCACACCACCATAGCTCTATTAATTTATCTGAATTTGACTGCGCTGGTATTTTCAGCTTGGAATGTGGGCGCCAGCCGAGCAGCTGGGATTCACGGTGAGCCCTCTCAAACCACAAAGCTTTCAGGTTGACCTTGACAACCTGCCGTGGATAGTTCCTGGAGCGTCTGTCTTGTTGCTCTTTAACGGGATTGCAGTATCCCTCTGTATCTCCATGTATGCGTCCCGCTCCGCTCACCAATCTTATTCACATGTTCTCCCCCCAGGGCATTGGCGGGTGCAATAACCTCGTCGTTTTTCATCACATCAAAAGTGGGGATTGAATGTGCTTGGACAGGGATTTTTACTTTGCTCAAAATAGGTACAGTCACGATACTTTCTTCCGTGCTCAGTGTCATCAACGAAGATCACCCGTGACAGCCGCAAGTATCTTTGTTACATTAAGCGGTCCTCCCGAGTTTTGTGATGCTGCAAGGACATCACCTTCGATATGCGCTTCCATCACCGTCCTCGTTCCCATCTCCTGGCTAGCCACAATCCTACGTGAGTCTGTCTCACTCGTAGACACCTATACCCCAAGTTGGTGTTGATTTGCCGACCTTTCAAGTGCTCGGCTACTTTGTGGCAATATTGGCGCTATGCATTGCCCACGTACGTGTGCACCCCGAGCTCTGGTCCACACCAATCTACAACGTCGCGTGGTTCGATGACGAGAGGAATAAGCACACGTCAGCCCCTCAGCTACCCCCGCTGAATACGTCACCCATACACCTTTCCATCACACCCCCGCGATCCCAGGACGACGTAGAGAACCAGCCCCCAGCTGGCCTCAATCGTGAGAAACCACTGCCGTCGAGCCCGAACGTCTGGTGGGGTCGCATGCTTCCCGGTCGAGCTGGGCGTGACCACCCCTTCACCATCCGCCGCCCCGGGGAACGGGCTCCTGATCACTACTACCCTACCCACCGCTCGTCGTCCTCTGCGCTCCGCGGGGGTTCAGCTAAAAGGAACAACAGGGACAGGCCAAGAGTGGCTGCAGCTACGCTTCCATATTATCATTCCCAGCCCGGGCGCGGGTGGCAGCAACAACAGCAGGAGGTGCAAGGTGACTCGTCCCGTTTCGGGGTCTCGCCGGACCTTGACCCGGGGCCCTCTGTCATGGTAGACGTGGTTGTGAACGAGGACGAACCCATCCCACTGGGCGATCAGTCCCAGTGGGTGCGCGCGGCGCAAACTCCAGGGCCCTACATCCCGCCACCGCCGTGGCTTGGCGGTAGACGGAAATAATATGGCCACGCAATACGCCCACCGTGCGTATTGAACCTCTACAGTAGTTGTCTAACCCTTAGCGTAATATTCCTTGTTCTTCATGCAAAGCAATGACCGCTCTACGAAAAGCTGATGTAGCATTACATTGTGACATTAAACATTGTATGAAATAGAGATATGTGATTCAAGAACAATGTCGACATGAATGGTTGGACACGGTGCGCAAGGAACTGGTTCGTTCTTTGTTGAGTGTACTATTACTGCGACCGAGTACTAGCGTATGCGGCCACGTGGGCGGCATGACCCGCACCCAGCCAGAAATTGACAACACGGAAAGCGCTGAAACCCTTCTCATGCCGGAACAAACCAATATTATAAGTTAGCTGGAACTACCGAACCCTGTACTGTAAAAATTTGATATTCTATTGTAGTTGAACGTCACCTCACGACTACCTGGAAAGAGCGTGCACATAAAGGATATTACGAATACGTTCAGTCTACTTTACGCGCCCACCTACGCCCGGCAGAAGACTGCAAATGTTGATGCGTCGCCTGGTGCGGCGCCGGGCTTTGGGGCTGCACAACGATGTCAACCTTTTCTCGTCCGTAGTTACTCTCCTTCCCTCCGAGCGGAAACTCGTCGCGCGCCTTGGCGTCCGTCTCGTAGCTGGCGACGACGCCGTTGCCCCAGTACGCGTACATTTGGACGCCCACGACAAGATTGAGCACGAATGCGAGAGCAAAGCCGGCCGCGACCAGCGGATCGTTGACCTCTTGCGAAGTGGTGAATAGCCGGGCGGCGCAGCCTCCGACCTGGGAAATGACAGCAAAAGTTGAAAGCTGGCCGGTGCTGCGGGCACGGTAGTTCTGCGCAATTTGTGGGAGCTTGGAGAAGAGAGAGAGCGGGAGAGTACAGAGCTGCGCAGCGGCAAGCACACCAGCGGGCGCGCTGAAGAGAGCAAAGCCCACAGCAAGTACGGTGAGGATACCGGCGATGAGTCTGCCGGTAGTGTTGGGCGCGGTTGTGGGCCGCCGAGATGAGGAGTAGAGGACGATGAGGAGAGTGATGAAGATATTCTGGATTGTGAGGAAAAGGTTCTCTCCATATGTAGAAAAGGGGAAGCCATTCCGTGAGGAATATGCAAGGGTGATGGCATATGAAGATGTCTCTAGGATGTACGCGGTCAAGGAGAGACCACTCGCCGATTGGGCTCCAAGAACTGAGTGACGTGTAAGCGGAGTAGGATATTAAGGAAACGCGACATACTCAGAAGAAGTTGGGGAACTTTCATTATTGATCCGCCAACGACTATTCCAACACCAAGTCCCTTGGATAATGAATATTTGATGCAGTCGACATCCTCAATATTGAGGTTCTCTATGATGGAAACGTAGCATTTCTGTTCAGGTGACTAGTGAGACGTACAACAAATCAGTACGTTCAAGCGTACGGACCTGTCCAATTATCGATATACCGAGATCTTTGACGAACCGGGGGAGATTCATTGTGATGGATGTCATCGTCTTGGTGGTGAGTTGACCTTGAGGCCGCCGTGCAGCACAATATTGATAAGTCACGTGATATCTGGCGAGAAATTTCGAGTCGAGCCGAGTTGGCACTGTCAACGAACGAACGAACAATGGCCGAGTACGACCTCACAAAGACAATCATTCCCTACTTGGATCGACATTTAGTCTTTCCTTTACTCACCCATCTTCATGAAAGTGGTCTTTTCACTCCAGAACAAGTCGTAGCTGCTCAATATGAACTTGCCAAGGGCACAAATATGGTCGATTACATCGTATCTCTCTATGAGCAATTGAATCCCGATTCAGAAATCCCGGAAGGTGTGAAGACGGTTTAAATTGTTACTCTCCTATATTCGATTTGACGTAGACGCAAACAAGACTTCGCTGCCAAGCGAGAAAAGGCAGTGGCGATAAATGAGCATCTTCAACAAGAGGCGCAAGCCGTCCTAGATGTGATCGAGAACCCAGATGTCGCTCAGGCTCTGCGCCAGGACAAGAACCAAAACCTGGCCTATCTCAAGGATAACTACGGCGTAAGTGATGGTATTTTACGCCCACACAGAAGCTTTCCGACACTTTCTCATACAGCTCACTCTCGAACAAATCACCGCATTATACAACTTTGGAAAGTTTCAGTACACGTACGGAAATTACTCTGGCGCCGCAGATTACCTTTATCATTTCCGCGTCCTTTCCACTGATACTGATCTGAACACCTCCGCGCACTGGGGCAAGCTTGCCTCGGATATCCTCACGGGGAAGTGGGACGTGGCGCTCGAAGAACTCAACACGCTACGCGAGACCCTCGATGCGCGTGCAGGCTCGACCCCGCTCGCGTCGTCGGGAGCACCCTCACACACAGAGCCACTCGCGACGTTACACTCCCGGGCGTGGCTCGTGCACTGGTCTCTCTTCGTGTATTTCAACCACCCCTCTGGCCGCACACTCCTCCTTGAGACATTCCTCTCCCCCGCTTATCTTAACACGATCCAGTCCGCTGCACCCTGGGTTCTGCGCTACGTCGCCGTTGCCGCCGTACTCTCGCGCAGGGCGCAAGCAACGGGTGCGGCTGCCGCCACACCAATCAGCTCGCGTGTGCGACACGCGATACGGGAGGTCGTCAAAGTTGTGCAGCTGGAAGAGTACCAGTATTCGGACCCTGTCACCAAGTTTCTTAAGGAGCTCTACGTCGAGTTTGACTTCGAGGCCGCCCAGCGTCAGTTGCAGCTCGCGGAGCGCGTCGTCGGAAACGATTTTTTCCTCAGCGAGATCCGGGAGGAGTTCCTTGACAACGCACGGTACCTCATCAGCGAGGCTTACTGTCGCATCCACCAGCGGATCGACATCGCGTACGTTGTTTCCCCTTCGAACGCTATGAAAAGTGGTAGCTGACCACCATACCCAAACAAAGTGACCTCTCTGCCCGCCTCAACCTCTCCCCCGATGAAGGCGAAAAATGGATCGTCAACCTCATCCGCGACACCCGAATGGCCTCTGATGCTAAGATAGACCTCGAAAAGGTGTGATTGTCTCTTATCATCGTCCCTTCGGACTGACCGTCCTTTTGTAGAATGTTATCGAAATTCATCGCCCTGCACTGCCAATATACCAGTCGGTCATCGAGAAGACGCGTGGGTTGAGCATCCGAACGCAGGCGCTGGGCGCCGCGCTGAGTCGGACAGGACAACAGCAGCAGGCCCAACCTGCGCAGGAGCAACCGGTAGTTGTGGAAGGTGCACGATGATCAAAATTTTGTAACCTATCTTGTTCTGTTGTAGGAAAAAAGGGTATACGAAGGGGTCCACAATCCTCTTTTCGGTGGCGAAGAAGAGTTGCTCGAACATCCCATCGGCTCAGGCTGATGGGAGCCGTCGTGATGCTGTGATTGTTCATGTATTCGACTATTCTAATAAAATGACTGTTGGGGATCACAACCGACACGCTCTTGACCCTACTCTTGCCCTCAGGGGCGGGATACGATATCATCATCCGGGTAAAGCTGGAAGTCTGTCCTTTAAACAACCGCTCCGCGCTAGGTCGGACACTTGCTCACCTTCCCTGGGTTCATGATCCCGAGTGGGTCAATCGCCTGCTTGATTGTCTTCATCAGGCCCACCGTGCCCGCACCTAGTTCCTCAACCAAGAACTCTTTCTTTCCAATCCCGACGCCGTGTTCGCCCGTGCCTGAAATGAAAGCGCACCTGAGTTTTCAAAGGAAGGGACGAGGACGGTGCGACTTTACAAGTTCCGTCGAGCGCTAGCGCACGCTCGACCATGCGATGCACGAGGCCACGCACGGTGTTGAGCTCCTCGTCCGTCTTGAAGGTCAGAATAGTATGGAAGTTTCCTGTTGTTTGACACCTTATCGTTAGCCCTCTCGGATGGGTCACGGAGTTGCGACTGAAAATCATTACCATCCCCGGCGTGGCCCACGACTGAATACAAGATACCAGATCGCTCAATGTCTTTCTGACTCTCGTACACGAGTTGAGGAAGCTTGGAAATCGGCACACTGTCCAGCGTCAAGTGAGCACGAGGGTCACGTACGCGACTAGAGCTTTGCTTGGTGGCCCTTGAGGAGAGTGCTCACCATACGTCCGTCGACCAGAATTTTGCTGCCCCGCCCGCATACGCTAGGGTAGAGTATAGTCCATTCTTGCGGTCCGTCCACATTGCCTCGGCCTCCTCCTGCGTTTTTGCGGGCCAAAATTTATCGCCGCCGTGCTTCTTTATGACCTTCTTGATTACGTCCACGGACTCGGAGAGTGCACTGGACGTTGCTCCTTGTACCTTGAAAAAAAGGTGATCGGCGATATCATACTGACGTGCGGGATTTCCCGCGGCCATGGTGGCACGCATGAAACCTGCGTCGACGAGTTCTATGCATTCTGCGCAAGTGGTTCGAGAAATGTAGACAAGAAGAGAATGGAACGGGGAACAGCGCACGAATGCCGATTCCCGTGTTCAGGATCTCGATGACGGCCTCGCTGGCTTGGCGCGCGTTAGGGAATCGCGCGGTGGCGACGGTGGTGGGCATGACGGGCGCGAGCCGGATGGTCACTTCCGTGACGATGCCGAGGGTTCCCTCTGCGCCAATAAACAGTTTTGTCGTGTCGAATCCGGCTGATGACTTGCGGGATCGTCGCCTTGTCTTTATCACCTCCCCAGAGGGAAGAACAACTGTCTGCCGAAGAAAGATCAGCATAATTTTGTTTTGGCGAACAATGAATAATGCTGACCACATTCAAGAACCATTCACCCTTCGCTGTGCCGTAGCGGACCGCATTGGCTATTGGGAGAAGATCAGTGAGGTTTGGAGTATTACCACGATCGGACTGACTTCCGGAGCAACCGGTGCTGAGCATGCCACCGATAGTCGCCGTGGGACCAGGATCGAGCTGAGGATATCAGTAAGGACAAAGTAGGGATCCGTCTTGTATTTTAGCACGTACAGGAAAGAATAAAGGAATGCCTTTCTCCTTCAAAGTCTCGTTAATTTCCATCCAACCTACGCCCGGCTGACAGACAAGGTCCGAATCCTCTTCTGAAAAGTAGAGACTATCAAGTCAATAGCGCAGATCGCAGATTGCAGAGGATGAACGTGCCATGGATAGCGATGATTTTGTCCATTCCGGACATATCGACACATATACCCCCATCCTTCCACTGCAGAGCCAGGACGAATGACGTGTTTGGAAAATGGTGGCATGGCACTGTATGTGAAGGGGATACGCACACCAGCAAAATGACCTTCCAGGCTCGTTCCACCCGAATAAGGGATGATGGGCATGCGGTACTTTCTTGCAACGTTAACGATCTTCACGACATCCTGAGTCGAATCAGGGTAGACCACGACGCTGTGCGAGCACGCTACAGGAAAACGCGAAAATGTGAGGTGGTCACGGTAGCAAGAAAACTCTGGCGCAGCGTACCAGGGTGATGTGAGTTGGGAGAAAACCCATGGGCCTCCAACTGGTCCCTCTCAGTCGTTACTACGCCTTCAGAGAACAACGATTTGAGTTCTTCGATCGCACGTGCAAAGTCGTCCGGTGTGCCGTAGACAGGCTTTGAGGAGGGAGAGTTCGGTGCAGGGGTTGTATTTGAACGTGCACCGAGATAGTAGCCTCCCAGGCCTAGCACAACACTCCCTAGTGCCAGCACAAAAGCGTTTGACGAGGTCGCGTTGCCCGCACCTCCACCTGGTGCTGTACCCAGTAGGCGTCGGTAGTGGGGATGTGGCTGCTGCCTCTTGGTGATACCGCTTGAGATAGGGATCCCCCGAGCTCTCCACCTCCTCAGTACTGACAACATGTTGTTTGCTTGTCAAAGGAGCTTGGCGCTGTGTGACTTTTGACCGTCGACCGCGTTTTACTGGCCACGGTGACTTCCCGCCAGGATACTACGCGAGCTTAAGCTTCATACAAGGCGACTCATTTGTAGCACTCCGGAAACTAACAGTAAAACACGGTATGAAGACGTCATGTGTATATCATGTGGTACTTTAATCCTCGTCTCAGTGAGAGGAGTTGCTACTGACATCCGGATATAACTAAGAAATGTGTCAGCATCACAGAGAATGTTGCAGGCACGGAGCAATTACCTTCCCGGGGTTGAATAACCAAAGAGGATCCACAGCTCGCTTAATAGCTATCATGAGATTCACTGTGCCCTCACCCAGCTCGTCGATTAAGAATTCTTTCTTTCCGACGCCAACACCATGCTCCCCCGTACCTGTAATGTGAAGAATCAGCTGTGGGACAAGAACAAGACATGCAACGTACATGTGCCATCAAGTCTGATGGCACGCTCGACCATCCGGTGGACGAGTTCGCGAACGATGTTAAGTTCTTCCTCATTCCGGAAGGTCAGCGTGGAGTGGAAGTTACCTACACAACTGATCATTCTTCATTACTCAGGTGGCAAAAGTCATTCATCCTCACCATCCCCTACGTGCCCAACAGTTAGATACTTGATACCGTGGGCCTCAATATCCTTCTGTGTCTCCTCTATGAGCTGTGGGAGGTTCGAAACAGGGACACTTCGCGATACTCGTCAGTCACGCCCTCACACGAAAATGGAGAAGCAGTATACCAAACGTCAGTGAGCCACCCCTTGGCATCTCCGCCAGCATATGCAAGACTGGTGAAGAGAGCGTCCTTCCGGTCTTTCCATATGAGGTCGCCCTCTTCCTGCGTCTTCGCTCGCTTGAATTTCGAGCCACCGTGCTTCTTGACAATTTCCTGCACAATCTCTGCGGCGTCGTCGATCGAGGCAGGGGTCGCTCCTTGTAACTTGAAGAATAGGTGATCCGCGACGTCATACTTGTTTCCCGTTGCCCCAGAGACATTTGTCGCGTTCATAAAAGCTGAGTCCAAAAGCTCGATGCATTCTAAAAAGTACTGAGCTGGTCCAATAACAAGGGCCGTGATTATACACACGAAGATTGACACCGGTGTTGAGAATCTCAATCACGGCCTCAGTTGCCGCCTTGGCGCTGGGGAATTGAGCAATGGCAACTTGTGATGGGATAACCGGAGCCAGGCGCACGGTCACTATACAACTTATCCGTCAGCGTGAGAGTAAAAACAGCAAACCATAGCACCGAATCAACGCACCCTCTGTAACGATGCCGAGTGTACCTTCTGCGCCAATAAATAGTTTTGTCACATCAAAGCCAGCTGAAGATTTGCGGGCGCGCTGGCGCGTTTTAATCACTTCTCCGGACGGCAACACAACGGTCTAATGAGAGCGAAAAGTCAATTGTGCAACTCGGATCCTTCAGTGAGAAGTATGTACCGCGTTTAAAAACCACTCTCCCTTTGCGGTACCGTATCGAACGGCGTTCGCTTCGAAAATATATAAGATGATATTGCCGAGAGGCGAGACACAACTCACTTCCAGAACACCCCGTGCTGAGCATGCCACCGATTGTCGCGGAGGGGCCAGGATCAAGCTGTCCATGGTGTTAATCATGACGCGGTACGGCGAAAAGATATACCGACGGGGAAGAATAAAGGAATACCCTTCTCCTTGAGGGTGGCATTTATCTCCATCCAGCCCACGCCGCTCTGGACAATCATGTCCGAGTCTCCCGCTGATGAAAAGTGTCGTATGATATCTATTTTTCCAATACGGACTGGAGGAACTCACGGTGGATCTCAAGGATCTGGTCCATATTTGACATATCGACGCAAATACCTCCACCTTCGTGCTACGGAGGCCGTCGTTACTGAGCGACCAGAAGGGAGAAAGTGGGCAGGAAGCACCCACACCAATGAAGTGGCCCTCCAAACTCGTGCCACCGGCATATGGGACGACAGGCATGCGATACTTATTAGCGACCTTCACAATCTTCACAACATCAGCAGTTGAGCTCGGGTATACGACAACGCTATGCGCTATGCCTAGATCGGCTCATCCGCCAGGGTTGGCATTGAGGAAATGGGTAACTATTAAAGAGTTGCATTGTTCACCTTCGTACATTACATTCGGAGAAAAGCCATGGGTGGTAAGGTTGGCTGGATCCGTCGAGACCACACCTTGTTCAAAAGACATTTCCAACTCATTTATTGCAAGCTTGAAGTCCTCTTGAGATCCATAGACGGGAGGCAGTGCCACTGCAGCATTCGTACTAGTAGCTTTGGTTGATCTCGGACCACTGGCACTGGTTGATCCAATATAATATGAGCCTAACCCAACGAGCACGGTGCCTAATGCGATAGCGAGACCATTCGATGATGAACGGACTGCAGCTGTGGCTCCCACTGTGGTCGAGAGAGGGTGGAGGTGGGCTCGCCGAGTGGTGGTGGTAGTGGTAAACAGTGAAAGTGGGAGAACTCTCCGGGACACGCTGCCAAGTTGGTGCGACGACTTGGACAGACTCTGTCTTGTTATAGCCACGAATATCATCATGCGTGAGTGTCAAGAATTGGCAATGGCGGTGGTGAAGGGGATAGAGCAGACAGAGGAGGACTGGGTGTGGGACTGGTCTCTGTGAAGCTCACAGGGAATGTGAATATGAGTCCACGAGTACGCCAGGTAGTACTCGTGGACCCTTATCAGCCGCGGAGATCGTGACGGTATATGACAATCCTCTTGAAGTGCCCTTAGCCTGAGGCAGCACCAAAAGAGACCACAGGGTCAGGATGTTTGGGTCTCTCTCGAATTCGCTTCGGGAGAACAGGAAAGTCGCTAGTCTTTGCAATTTCGAAATAGATTTCAAGTGGTATTCGTACATTAAACAAGACCTCTCGTTGCCGCCCCTTACCTCCTCAAGCTTTCTATCCAGTATGGTGTGTTCAACGTTCAAAAATCCTCGTCGTCCCCCTCCTCCCAATCGACCGCTTCGAGCGCTTGCTCACCCTCAGCATGTAACTTGTCCAATCCCGTTAGGCTCTCGAGGAAGCCCGTTTCGTTAAACGCCTTCAACAACATCGCAAATCCTTGCGTCTCGTATTCTCTCAAGACCTGTCAGAAGACCCGTTATCGCACCGATCCGGCTGGCGCGTCGTCAAAGCTGGCACCCACCGTCTCACTGCACCCTGTACAACAATTATATGCGGCGCCAACGATCTGCATATTGCGGAACTGCGCAAGAAACCCGCGCAACTGGTGCGGAACGAGCCCCAACACACTTCCGCCCTCTTCCTGTTGGGACTCTTGCCCGGATGGCGGTGCGGGGGCGTGGAGGCTGCAAAGTGATGACATAAAATCTGACCCACAGCATTCTTCAAGAAGACTCACCCTAAGGGATGCTGAACGAGTGAAACGAGAAGCTCCACTGCTGTCGCTGACGCGATTGGTGCAAGCCCTGGACGTGTCACTGTGCACATCTGATCCAGCGTGCGATCTGTAAGTGACTGAGCGTCGGCGTGTAGGCAGCAACTTGATCAACTTCAGGAATCTCAGAAGGCAAAGAAATAGAAACACACGTCTGCAGGAGCCACAATATCGTTGCAATAGTAACAGCCAAGTCTCTTCGAACCGTGTGTCGATTCCTCGCGGGCACCATGCCGCATAACAAGGTACGAGTCAAATCCTAGCGCGGCGTTGAGTACAATCTGCACCATAAGAGTTAAACAATGACCGGCTGGGGTGGGACAATGCGCGCCTTGCCCTTGGCCGAGCCCAACACCGTTGGAAGCCAGCGGCTTTCACGTGAGTCCATTAGCAGAAAGACAGCGTCATGTGCGTCAAAGAGATCTTCAAGGACCTTGACGTCCGCCTTGATCTGCTCCTCGGAGCCTGGCGGGATTGGATGGCCTGGCATCGGGATTGCTAGTGTTACTCCTTGGGCGTCCTGAAACACAGTAGGCACGCCGCTCTGGTGTGTCGTGTGGTTGTACGTACAACTCCTGGAAAAATACTCTTCAACCGCTCGGCAGCGGCCTGAGCTTTAGGCCTGCCGCCATGGAGGCAATCGTCAAATTCGAACAGCGGTTGTCGGACAGGATTCGAGAAAGACACTCTGCCTGAGTCGACGAGTGTGATCTTGCGAATGCCCCAACCCTAATACCTGCGTCAGAGGAAAGACAATAGCGGCGCCTATGAGACCAGCCGGCTGACCATGAGCGTGCGCGCAACATAGCACCCGAGAGTGCCTGCGCCGAGCAACAGACACCGTGTTTGTGCGATCTTTTCCAAGTCGAGGGCGGGCAGGATCCGCCAGCGCATCAATTTGAGATTTAGGTCCACCGCTTGATCCGCGAGTCTGTTGTCCCGCGGATCGTCATCACCTGCGTTTCGCGCTGACAAAGGTAGGAAGACTGGCCTTTTCGGGTCCATCATAGGAGCGAGGTCGGCGACTCGCGCGCCCAGTTTGCCTTGTACATTCTTCTCCCACCCGACGGCACTCGGTTTCTCCGTGCTTGTTGGACCGCCCCGCAGAATGCCGAAGCGACTCGATTGTGCGTCGCCACGCCAACATAGCACTCGTACCACCTGCGTCGCCTCTGGATGCACCGCGCGGAGGTACGCGAGGAGATTGCGCAGGGGCCAGCCGGGTGCAGAAGCTTGTGCCGACGGGTCGAGAAAGCCAATCGTCCGCTGAAAAGTCATCGTTTGACGTCATTTTCGTACTGAGATGCGAACAAAGGTACGCACCGATTGTTCGGGCACGTTTGCAAGGAAAGAAGCGAACTCTTGCACCGGAGCCACCTCAACGCCATCGTTCACCGCGGGTCGTACGAGGAAAAAGGCGCGAGCCGAGGCGGAGAGCTGCTCCGTGAGCGAACCGAGCTGCGTTTCCGAGAAGTTTGCCTCCGCCGTCGACCAATCATTATCTATTTCCCACAAAGGCTGTGCGGCGAACGCAGGAAACGCAAACCAATAATAGAATTTATATTTCTTGAGATCTGCAAAGGTAATAAGCAGGAACCTTGTTAGCGCAGAAGTGTCGTGGTTCTTGACGGTGCTGTCCCAAATCTACGATGCGGGGTAATCAGGAGTTGGTCTGCGGCCTCTCATTCGAATGGCATAGCAGTAGGACTTGTGACAGATGCAGCACATACCTCATCCGATAGTCTATTGAATAGTGCACGCTTGTCAGCGTTCTTGAACTCTTCGACCGTGTTGTAATTCTTCACGATGCCTTGAGCTGGAACGGAGTGCAGCGGTGGACTAGCATAATCAGCGCCTAGCTGGGACAGATGCTGAGACGCTCACCTGTAACCTTCCGAAAATCCTTCTCCCCCGACTGTGATGTTGCAACCTAATGCGACTTGTTGTCCCGTGTTCCGGTCTTTGATTGTACGGCCAGTCGAGTATGTTGCCGTAAGTGAGACAGTCTCTTCGGATAAACGAAGGACTTCAAGCTTGAGCCGACTAAGTTCATGCCAGAAGGTTGGCTGAACAATGGATGAGAACTGTGCAAACTGGACGACAGGCATCGGTCGACAAGGGCAACGTTGGATCGGATTATCGGTACGGTAATGAGTCATCACAAATAGCGTAATATCATTGGCTCTTTGTGCAACATTAGCCCCTAAAGGGGTCGTTGTAAATCCTCCAAGTACTTTACCATCGCCCGAGACCAATCCCGATACCGCCACGCATCCTCATGCAGTGCTCCATCCAGCACCACGCACCGTCCCAGACGCTCTTGCTTCCTGCCAGCGTCGACTCCTTCTCCACCCTCCTCCGCACCCTCGGACGCCTGCAACGCATCGAAGATCTCCCGGCCCATCGCCGGTGGAACGACTTCGTCCCGCTCACTGACAAGCACCATCGTGCGTCGCGCGAGGCCGCGTGGAAAGTTATGCGGGGCAGCAGCAGCAGCAGCAGCGCGTGCATCCCATCGGTCACGCACGAATGGGCCCAGGTAGCGGTAAGGCAGCCAGCGCTGCGGGTAGAGTGCGCGGAGCATATCTGGCACGCTAGTGAACGCATTTTCAAGCACAAGGCCACGCACGGCGGCGGTGTTCTGCGCGTCTTGGCGGGATCCTAGCAGGCAGAGCGCGATGGACGCGCCGAGGGAATGGCCGTAGATTGTCAGGCGCGACTTTGGAAAGCGGCGGGTAGCAAAGGCGAGCGCTGCGCTGTAGTCTGCGATGAGGCTGGCCTGGGTAGGCCGCGCTGTCGACGACGTCCAGTATGAACGCGGGGCAGGCGCGAGGATGGCCAATGATGGGATGGCATTCAACAGAGTGGCGAATACGGGGATGCGGTGGAGCGGGTTTCCAGCGTTGCCTGAGCATGCCAGACTGAGATGAAATAAACTACAGAGCTATGAAAAAATGCGAATACCTTGGAAATAGACCAAAACGTGTTGAGGAGGCGATGTCACGTCGCGGCGCAGCAGTAGAGTTGACAGTCGGACGGTGTTTGGCCGGGAGCTGGGAATAGACAAGTGCTCGATGTGAATGCCCTTCGGTGTGTACTTCGGGTAGACGTCCCTAAGTAACTCTGTTCTTGAACCTGGCGGAGCATATCCTGCCGGCCAGCGAACTTAGCGCATGAAGGGTGCAGAGCGTTCGCGCCGTCAATCACCCATGTAAATCACTTTGCGTTGAAATATGACGAGCATCAGGCACTGTAAGCGCAGGGGCTCAGTGCTCAGCGGTTATCATCTGCAAATCGCCAGGCAAGACAAACCTTGTATGCCCATAACGCTACTGGGAGCCCCACAACCGCGGACAGAGCCAACCAGCCTGAAGGCGCATTGGCACTGGGTTGCAACAAGAGGCCAGCGGTACGCAGGGGATTCGTTACAGCGAGGCGAGGAGGAAAAGAAAAGAAAACGTTGAAGCTTGAGTTGGCTCTCGAAGGCCCTGTGTGATATTTGGAACTACAGAGGCGGGCTAAGACCCGCGTCGACATGGACGTTGCAGTAACAGATAGGACTCGAGACAGTACTATTACGCTCAGGTAACTACAATTCCGTACACTATAT
>Ga0209488_10001522_pt1 | contig 19787 bp, 23 predicted proteins | sample Rivendell_Oct201_8_FD_188349 | JGI IMG/M metagenome (GOLD analysis project Ga0209488, IMG submission 188349) | Vadose zone soil microbial communities from the Eel River Critical Zone Observatory, Northern California, USA -... | ecosystem: Environmental > Terrestrial > Soil > Vadose zone >...
AGCATCAGACATGTGGATCTCGGACCTCTTGGTTGGTAAGGAGAGATCGCCAAACCAAACAAACTCGGATCGATCGGCTTGAGACTCAAAAAGGGGTGACGTCATGAGATCCCCTCTCAGTCGAAAGAATACGAACGACAATCAGCTATACATCTACCACATAAACGTCCTCATCATAACCGTGTCCGTGTCTTTACTGGTCGCTACAAGAACAAGAGGAGAGAGAAAGGGTGTGGGCGATTGGAAACCAGTTAGCTAACTAGACAGTGTTTTGCTGGCCAAAAAACATGAAAAGGAGAAACGTAAAAGGAGACGGACCTTCTTGCGGGTTAAGCCATACTGTACAAGAGGGAGAAACTTCAACAACCGAGCGAGCAAATCAAGAAAAAGAAAAGAAAAAAAACAATGCGACTAGAACTACACAGGAAACAGGGACAGAATGGAGGGGAATCCTATCCGAAGAACCAAATCGTCATCACGATCCGCTCAGGATATCCAAAGGCAGCTCATCGAGTGCCTATCACGCCCACACCGCCTCAGCCCACCACCGTTTCTCGCCCCCGCGCACGCCCCACTCAACGATCCCTGCTGTACTCGCGACGTATATCCACGCACCGCGCGGATCAAAGCACGTCCCAGCTAGATCGAGGTGCGGCAGTGTCGCCACCATTCCAACCGGGTCCGCCGCCGACTCGGCCCCAGCCATATCGAGTGCACCCGAGTGCATCGCGAGACGTCTCTGCCGCGGCGGTGGGGACGCAGCCCGCGAGGGTGCGCGCGAAGTAAGACAGTCCGCTTCTGCCTCTGCCTCGGCACCTTCGACGTCATCCACGTCGACATCCACGTCCATATCTCCTCCTGCTCCCGCCTCTGCGTGCAGAGAGCGTCGTCGGGGGAGCGTTGGTGCTCCAGTTGCCGACGCGGTTGCCGTTACGGACGTGATATCAGACCCGGGTGCAGATACTGAGGGTGCACTGGTGGGGAGCACGTCACGGATCTGACGAACGCGCACGCGCAAGCGCCGCTCGCGATCGGTGCTGGCATGCCCAACCAATGGTGCAGCATTGTAAGTGTGGTGATAGTAGTGTCCATGCCCGTGTGGGTGCGTGTGTAGGTGAGGCACAGGGATATGAGACAGGCGCGGCGGTAGGGGTGACGCCCCAACGTTCCAGGCATCGTCATTTGCGGCGAGTGAGCGGACGTAAGATTGTGTTTGTTGGTTTGGTAGCGGCGAGGGGGGAGCTGAGGTCGAAGTTGAATTCTGTCTTTGTGAGGGAGACTGTGGAGGGTCAGTGACGATCGCAGGGACACGAATAATCTCCTCGTGCTCGAACGTGGTCGCATCGATGACGTGCAGTAGCGACGTATGCTATAGATCACGCTTGCGCATCAAATGATCATATCAGAATAGGATTATCAATGATGGCGCACCTCAGTAAACGTCATGACCTCCTTTCCGCCAACTCCCGAATTGAACTTGACGTTCCTTACACCCCAGCCAGGGGCCCTGTGTCCTGGCATAGTCCAGTCCCACGAATCCTCGTACAACCATCCGCTAGCGGTACCAGTTGCCCTGCTCGCATTCCTCCCCATTCCACCAGCCCCGCCAGGCGGCGCACGACTCCGATCGGTGGTGAATACCTTCATCGGTTTTCGGGAACGGACATCCCACACCGCAACCATACCTTCCTGGGACGCGACAGCAAATTTAGAGCCAGAAGGTGAGAACGCGGTGGAGAACGACGCGGGGAGTGACCCAGCACCGTGTAACGGGTGCATGCTTGGTGGCGAGTCGAAGGGTGGAAGAGTCAGCTGAGCAAGCGGGGTGAATGTGATGCGCGAGCCGCCAGTCATGCCGTGCAGGTAAACTTGCGGGGAATCGCCAACGGACAGAAGAGTGCGACCGTCGGGCGAGATTGAGGCTGTGCACAACGGACCAACGTTCAACCGAAGACGACGTCAGGGGGCTCGATGCCCGCAGTTACAGGTGGGATTTAAGAGATATGACGCACAATGATTCACGGGCACGTCAAGCCGTAATGTGCCCGCTTCACTAATGCGTTTGGGCGGGCCATCAACGCCCTTGGCGCCGCGCACGTTCACGTCGAAGAACTTGACGGTGCAGTCGTTATTGCTGACTGCGACGCGAGGCTCTGCGCTGCTCTCGTTTGAGCGTGTGAGGCTGAGAGAGGTGAGGAGGACAGAGTTGTTGATAGAGCCAGACAAAACGCCATCGTACTGCCACAGCCGTCTTGAGCCGTGAGATGGGGAATCGGATGAGCCGCGTGGCGAACTGCGCCTAGAGTGGATTGATAAGTGTAACTCGGCATCCTGCCCGCCTGCAGCGAGGAGCCGTTCATCAGAATCGGGGATGTGAAGGGAGGCGATGGTGTTTGGGACATAGTTGAGGGAGACTAGGGACGTTTGAGCCTGCCACGATAATCACATTCATCAGCATCTGGGAACTAGATATGGCGAGGCTAGGTGAAGAAGTTCGGAAGTACTGCGGACAAGGTGGCGGGCACATCAGGGCAAGGCCGGGGTCGAGACCTGGAACCATAAGAGGGACAGCGTGGGTCCACCGATGTTGCTGCGAATCGCGCCAACCGCCAACCGCTCCTGCCCGAACAGGGGGCAAAGTGCGATCCCCAGTAAACAAAATGAAAACTGACTCCAGCAGTTCAGAACGGAGAAGATTTCCATTCCCCACTCTAACATCTCTCCTCAACTTTTTTTTTTTCGCCTTACAAATGACCAGAAAAGAGAGGCACGGAACAAAAGGACCAAAGAGACTCACAGCGGTAGGATCAGTGATGTCACGCTCCATGATGTTCTGGTCTTGGACATAGTTGACCACGCCACGCTCGTCAGGACATATAATGAGATCTCGCAATTGCCTAGTAGAGATGCGTGAGCCGGAGATGCACGAGCGCGGTGAGATGGATGTCAGATGAAAAACGCACACATGACATATCGTAACTGGTTGGCGGACGATGTGGGTTGGCTCCGGGGTGATGAGGGATTGAGAGCGAGTCATGGTAGGACGGAAAGAGGGGAGGGATAAAGCCGGTGAAAAAGAAGGAAAGGAAAAAGATGGGAGCGGAGTGGAGAGGGAAGGGAGAAAGACGACGAGCGTGCTGCTGCCCTCGCCCGGACCGCGCCTCCTGCCAAATTGCCTCAACGGTTAGATCGTTAGAAAAAATATATCACGGCACGCCTTGTCACCGACGAAATACGAGGTTCAGAAAAATGTCAGGAAGGTATTGTTTGAGGGGGCACTGCCTTAGGGCGGCGCTGCATGTGGGGTTGTGAGGGACAACGCGCGCGCCTCAAAAGGCCAGTGACTCGCCATCGCCCGCCATCACAAAACACACAGATCCCGGCAGATCACTGCACAACACCTCGCCATCTATTCATCAAATTTTAGTCTGTTGCACTCTTTTATATGGCCAACGCGTAGTGCTTTGCGAACGCAATTTGCAAAGTGTATATCTGTCTACGTATTGGACCATAACATGCGCGTTAACGTTTATGCGAGGTATCTATCTGTTTACTATGGCGTGTTCAAGTCAAAAAAAAAACTTTGTTTATGCATGCATGTTCTGGATCGTCAGATGTCCGTGCGCGCGTTCGTGCATTCGTGAGTAAAATGAGAAAAAAAAATTGAAACAGTAAAGTCCGGAGGTCCAGGTGGATCACAGACCATGCGGATACTGGCTCAGGCCCGGCGTATCATGTGTGCACCAGTTGATGGGACGTCGCCTTTCGGGGCCCCAATCTTTGTCACGCTGGACGCTCCCAACCGACCACTGGTAGTCGTCGACAGCCGTTTCGTGTCACCACCAGAAGCGCGCGGTGGAGCGATACCAGAAGCGCCAACACGCGACCTCGGAGGGCGCAGGCCCGACGGACGCGAAGAAGTAGCACCTGCCGCGGCCACCTTGAAGGACGTCGTCGACGGTGCTGGTACCGTCATCTGCTTGTTCCGCTGGGACTGCGCGGGCACGGGTGCCGAGAATGTAGAGGTAGTCGAAGGAGCGACCTTGGCGGGCGCGGGCGGGCGTTGCACCCCAAATGTCGGGCCGCGTGGCAGAGGCACATGAGCATCTCCCGCGAATTTACGGGTTAGGATAGGCGCCGCCGTGGCCACTGGCGCCACATCAAGTTTCGTCTTTTTTGCGATTCGCAAAGGGGCCGTCAATGTGGGTACGGGGAGTGCAGAAATTGATGCACGCGCGTTTCGTCGCTTCGGGAGGACCGCCTGAGGACCATTAAAAGTGATGGTGGTGGGCGGGGTGCAAACTTGGATCTTGTTCCTTGGGGAGCGAATGAACCGGCTCAAGGGTGCCTGTGGGGCTGTAGGGGGATCAATCTCATCAGGGGTAAATGGAACACGAAATAGAAAAATTACGCACTGGGGATGTCGCTTCTGCTAGACGGTGCCGGTGGCGTCGAGATGTCTCTTTTCCCATCCCTGCTTGATACAACGCCGTCTTCCACGGCCCCCTCGATAGTCATGTCACGCAACTGCTCCTCAAGCGTATCCATCAAGTTTGGCTCACAGTCACTCTCGGCATCTGCGCTCGGCATTACAGCAATCTCCCCCTGGATCTCTTGCTCGAATTCCTTCATCGCCGGTGCCTCCATGTCCATGTCAAGGTCCCCCAGCGAGTCGTTCTCCGGGAACGAGATCTTATCCTTCAGCAGGTCAAATGACGATTCATCAAAGTGCACGCTCAAACATTCTTGAAGGTCCACGGACGTTCGCCTGGTATCAGGCTCGGGTGAGGCACCGAGCATTACGCCAGGACGGGGCTGTCGCCGGATGGGGGATGGTGTAGATGGTTCCGCGGGGGTGACTGCAATCCGCGGGGCAGACGGCGTGGATGGCGGCGATGGTGACGGTGACGAGGGTGACGTGGTGCCATTAATTGCATTTATGACGGACGCGAGGGGAGACGCCGACGGCGCTGGGGTAGGGCGCGAAAGCCTGAATGGAGAGGGAGAGGGGGACCCGAATGACGATGCCGAACAGCGCACGGCAGGCGATGTTGTCTTCATGGCGATGGGGCTACTCCTGCTGTCTCCGAGTGCGATATCCACGAGAGGACGTCGCTGGGGCGATTCCCCTGCGTCTTCTCTGCTGGTAGTAGGAGGGGATCCGTCTTTGACAACAAACACGTGTTCGCTTTGTCCATCGTCGTCAGAGTCCGAGTCGTCGTATGATGCGCTCGTGTCGCCGAGGTCAATCAGGCTGCCCTTTGGCAGCGGCTGAGGCAGCTGTGATTTCGACCGCGTGTAGATACGATTGAAGAACTTGGTGAACGTGACGGGGCTGTCGCCGATGGGGGCCGCATTTTCCTTGTCAGACCCTAAATCTGGTGAGGGGACATCGCGGCAAGGGGACGGCGTCACTGGGTCTCCTGAGAATAATGGGTCGAAAAGGGTGAGGAGGCTCTCCCGTGGGCGATTCATTACAGTTATGGACGTGTTTGCGTTGCCAGTGGGTGGTTCGAGTTCGTGCAACGGGCCACGGGCCAACACTTATTGTCACGTGATCGTAACGCGACGATACCGACTCGGCAATGAGTCTAGTCTAGAAAGCGAACAGCACCAATCGATTGATGATGATTCACGTTTACAGGCAAGTACTACGCAATATGGTAGACCGTACGGTAGTAGATGACTGGGCTGATATAGGCACCACTCACTGGCAACTCGGGCTCGGGCTCCCTTGACCTTGATCACTCTTTTCAATGGGTTCTAGATAATTCCGGTAACAAATAGTGGCCCGGGTATTATGGAAGATGTGACTGGTGTTATAGGCCGTACTGGGAGATGTTCAGTCTTGCCGCGATGGCGTCGTAGCTTCCAACGTGAGCTTGCAACTTGTTATTAGATGGTCCCCAAAAGTCGGTATCAACTCTATGTGGCCCACAGGAGCGAGACCTTGGAATGAGACACTGTCTAACGAACAGTGACTCGAAAATGCAAAGTGCCTGCCGCGACGGCAGCCACGAGGTGGGCGAGGGGCGGGCTGAGGGATCGTAGGACAAGTATTACGACTATTACGCGGAAGACTGGGCGAAACCGAAAGAGCGAATGCTGTGATATCGTTAGTGCGTCGATCCAGGTCAATCAGATGAACCTAAATGAGGCTAACCGCTGGTCCGAGTCAACGGCTGGGGAGTGTTGTGTGTAAGCAGCTAATAAGTTAGTAATCGCGGTGCTTGGTTGAATTAGGCAAGGTGATTCACGTCGAGCACGATACTCAGAACATATGATCTACAACACTTCCCGGCCGTTGACCAGGTCTATGGGTTAATTAGTAATACTAGTATTAACAGGAAACGATGATTCGGAAGGTTCACTAGCGGTATTTGGTTCCTCTGGCACCACACCACCTTGCAGTGCAACCCCTAGTACTCAGTTTCGATTTCAAGTAACGACCAATTCGGCGTCGCAAGTTGCGACTACACTCCAGTAAAGGCTACCAGGGAGAAATATCAAGTCTAGACTCGGAAGCGCCGAAACGTAGATAGCAGAATTAGGATATATCGACGTCGTCCGAGTCGTCGTCCCGACGTTGGACATCAAATGCGCTGCTCGGCGCTATACTGACGCCATTAAAGTACGGTCAGCCATCTTGGATTCATACCACTGCATACAGGGCCGTGACGGCGGCGAGACGTGAGATCAAATGAACTTCCGTCTCCGGTGGGGAATGAGACTTTTTTTTACTCGTCAATGTCGTCATGCCCACCCAATCAGATTCAATTCGCCATGCGGGAGCGCAGGTCAGATTCAGGCGCCAGCGCAAGTTTGTCTCACGTGGGAGCGGGGAATGTCATTAGGTCTTACGGAGAAATCGACTGACCGGCATTCACACGATGAATGAAATGCGCCATGAGCACACACGGAACACACCCCTTCTGGAGAGTAAGGCTATCAAGAAGATTTCGGTTCGGAACTTGAATGTGGAATATATGAGACAGCCCTGGCAATCCGTCTTGTCGAGATCTGGTATTAGCTTTCTAATGGCGCACTTGTGAGTGCAATAAGCATATCCCGACATGTGTCTAGCGGAGAGGTTGGGAGGTGGACATCTGTGACAATGTTTGGGTACTAGTATCAAAGTACTGCAAAGACAAATTGAAGGAAGCACTATGCAGAGCAACGTGAGTATCTGGTAGGATTCAAGAGATACCGTGACACGTTGGGATAAGTGAATCGGTGAGACAAGGACAGAAGTAGTGAAGTGTGTGAAAGAAGGGGGGGAGAATGATGGGGGGATCGCGCGCGGTGGATGCGGGACCCATTAGCTTGGGTTCTGATACGAGTACAGTAACGGTAACGGAATCAATGAACAGATCAAAAAGAAAGCAAGGGCAAGAGAATCCGATACCCTGACTTCACCGACTTCCAGGGACTCGGAATCGAGGCCATGTCGTAACAAACTTACAGGAACCCCTTCAAAGACTGCGGATGATGCGATGCCATAACTTCCCCTGCCAGTGCTCTCGTTTCTAATTGCCCCTGAATTGCCTAATTGAAAATGTCTATGCGATGATTGTCAGTGCGCGTGCGCTCCGGCCGCTTGCATCCTGGATGCAATTGCAAGCGCCGCAAGATGGAATTTGTTAGGTTGTCGCATCGCAGTCGCTCATTCACACCCTAGTCGTTCACACCACATGTTTACGCCTCCAGATTTAAGTTTTACGCAGAGGTATATATTGTTATTTCGTTCCCTCTCAATCGTGCCGCGCCTCCTTCAACACATCATCCTGTTCTTTACTTTCCTCAAAGATGAGCGGGGACTTGCAGCAAAAATACCCATACAATGCGACAATACCCCCAAGTACTGTTCCACCCATCCCTCACAATCAAACGGCTGTGCCACGGGATTGTGCAGTAAGCAATCCACGCGAGGTTTCTCTCGACGTGAAACGCCCATCATCAGAGCTTATTTCAGATCCCCCCTTCGTCACAAATACCTCAGGACAACACTTTTCCACTTCCCTCAGCGGCTTATCCGACCTACCGTGAAGCAAGTCATAATAGCTACCCGCAACAATATGACAACGCCGCACCGGCTCATCGTGCACCGTACCATCTAGAACAGCCCAGCAATATTGCTCCCGTCCCCGCACGTGGCCTGGCACACGCAACTGCCTATGGACCACCCTCGCTAGTCAGTGTCCTCCGTCGTCTGAGATCCCGATCTAAGCCACTATCGTAGGACATCCCATTCCGTGGTGTGGTCGAGAACGTACCTGCTCCTTCGGGGGGGTACATAAACGGAGCCATACAAGACTTCAACGACGCGGGTTACAATCCTGCAGTCCCGGAAACCTCGATGGCTAACATTTATAGGGATCTTGCCCTGCGATTTATCAACAACCCGCAGTCTACCATTGTCACGATGCGCATGGAATCGCCCCAGAACAGCGCCGGTCGTTCGAAAGTTACGATTGAGCTCGAGATAGTTGACATGGCCAGGAGGGGTTGAAGACTATATTTTACACAGTTCCCGGAGAATGTGACTTCCTAGCACCATTCCTTGTATTAGTCGATAGGGGATTGGTGATGTACAGTGCTAAGGCGATGGCATTTGTTTTTGGCTATCACGACTAACAGGTCCTATTAGCAGTCAAGGGTCAAGGATCATAACTGTCGAGTGAGCCATTCAGTCGTCAAACCCGTAATAGTCGAACCCGGAAATTCCTTTTCGCGGGGAGGGGGGCGGTTCATAGTGATGTTTGTAGAAACGCTAACGCCGGGATACAGTAACACGGCCCAGTTAGGTTGGGTTTCGTCGTAATCCCAAGGGGGCAATACCCAGCTGCCTGGCGGTGAAAGCACCTGTCCGCCCTCGCCACTGCCGTTTCGTGTGAACCTACACGATAGATAGACACAAGACACACAGGCCACGAGGTAGATTGCGTTCGGGATCCTTCCCATGTAAGGTGGCGATGCAAAATCCAGAAACGAGGATGGGGATACTAGTATTGGTGCACAGTTTTCATATCTCTACTGATCGGAGTCATCGGACCAATTACCACATGCCGGCGCCTTGAAGTTGCAGTTGCAAGGTGATATTGTTTCTCAACCAAAACCATGTCAATAGCCCACTGAGCAAAGCGTGAAGCACGGCGAGGGAAGTGCGAGGGTGTCAGTTGTCAGTGTGAGGGAGAGGGTTCGTTGAGTGAGCGAATGCGTGAGAAAGAAATTGAAGGTCCGATTTTGGCCCCCGGGTTTTGAGCCAAACCATCCCACGACCGGATAACAACATCCGACGCCATCCCGCCCGTCGCGCTCGGCACACACGACGTCGGCGACATTACCGCCGCTCCGTCTATGTGAACATTACCTCAACCATCATAAGCAATCTCGACCACCCCATGATACCTTCCGAGGCCGCTGGCAAGCGTAAAGCTTCGGATGATAACTCAGTAAACACCAACGGCGCACCAAAGACAAAACGCACACGCAAAGATGTGAGTAACCCAACTCTATCTGTTCTGTCTCTGCTAAGTATCGTGTTGTGGAATAGAATGTCTCTTCCAACAAGCGGAAACGTACGCGTTTGACCATATACATTCCTCATCTGGTGTGCTAATACTTCATCCCGTCGTGGCTAGTCCTCAACGGCGAAGAGCAACGCGGTGGCCTTGTCATCATCCGCGGCTCCAAATCCCAACAACCCCCCTCCCAACCTCCCTCCGATAGCAGCAACGCGATTGCAGGCCCTTCGCATCCCGCCAACAAGAAGTTCCGTGCCGCCCCCACAAATGGATCTAATAGCAAGGTCAAGCACAAGTCCCTAGATGAAGACGGTACCGTTGAGGAGGACGTGCGACGTATGGAGATGGAGGCTGATGCCCTTCGGCGCTCCGCAAACCACTCCCACGACGCGCTAACTAGCACCGACTCCCTTCTTCCACTCGCACCACGCGAGACCCCCAGGATCGAGAAGAACCGTGAAATGCGCGGTGAGAGCTCCCGCACGCCTCATACACCACGGATGGCGTCAATGGCGTCACGCGGCAAGCGTTTAAGTAACAGTTTTGACAGGGCAGGGATTATTGGTGTGTTTTTTTAACAAAGTCTACTTTTACACGCGTCTTTGACTTTGTTCTCTTCCCACAGCACGACCACACTCCTCTGTGGACGACGCGAGTCTCTACAAGCATATCGACTCTGAACTTCCAGATCGTGATCGCGCTCGACAACTGATTACATTATGCGCTGCACGGGCTCCGCTGCCTGTGCCGCGTGAAGGGAAAGACCCGCCTAATGAACCGTCGGAGAAAGGAGCCAAGTTATTGCAAGAATTGAAGGACGACGTTTTACGTTTACTGGCAGAGCGGAAGATTGACATGAACGTGATGGCCGCCGATCAACCAGGCTCTGCGGCAAATGGAGTATATATACCAGCAAACGAACAGAACGTCAACAACCGCGCACGGACAGCCCGATTCAAGGACGAAATTCGCATGTGCGTCCTTTGCCTTCTCATATTGCTAATTCTTACTATGATAATAGAGCAAAGGCAGAAGACGAGGCGTGGGCTGCTGTCTCACAGTATTACAATGCTTACCAAGAATCCGCGTTGAAGGAGCTAGAGCAGCGACAAAAATCTAAGGGCAAGAGTCGTGCAGTCCCGGAGGAAGACTTGCGAATATCAGAGCTTCCCAAGCCTTTCCAGGAGGCCGCTAACCTTGCATTGAGCATCTTGGCAAAGGACTCCGCGGGCGAGGATAGCCCTCACAGCCACAGATGGAGCGAGCTTCGTTATAAAGTACGTCATCGTGCTGCGTTCCTAATTCTCATGCTTATGCTCCGCACGTGCAGACGGACGAACTCCACTCTTTCGTCAACACAGCAGTCCAAACGACCGACGCCGTGGAAACAGATCTGGACCGGCGTTTCGCCCACCTCTCGCAGATCCTCCACGCACGAACTCAACGCGCGACAAGGCCACCGACACAAACACCATCGGCGCTTTCGACATTTCTCCCCCAACGGCCCGCCAATCCGTCAGAGGCACGCGACGTGTTTCGCGGGTTGGCACGAGTCGACGCGGCACGTCCACCTGCGCAGGTCGGGGTGGAAGCTAGTCGCGCAGCGCGCGAGGTGTTGCGCGCGCAGGATGCGCCGGCGAGCGAGCGTCGTATCACACCTGTCGCTCCTCCGACACCGCGCACCCCACGGCGGCCGGGGACACCAGGACGAGGACGATGACCCCACCACACCATGCCGAGGTCGGGCTCTCGTTTCATTGTCTATTATGTACGATGTTGCTGGATCTATGTTCCTGATTTCTATTTTTCTTCTTCTTTGCTTTGTCCTTCCGTTGTCGACTTTTTTGTTACTGTGCGATATCCTTGACCTCGTTTGTGTGTAGCGATGACGTGACGACACCGTTCGTATTATTAGTATTTGGGAATCAGAAGCGATTGAAGGCCAACCCGTTTGTGTCTCTGTCGATCTCTTGTGTCCGCTGTGGGGATTTCTATGGCAGTTTGAGCCCTGGAGCGCGTTGCTTTTACTTTGGGAGAGTGGATTATGGCCATGCGCTCACGTGAGGGCGGTCTCGCTCTCGCCACTTTTCACCTGAATACTATAAGTGGTGCTGCTCAGTACTCTTCTTCCTGACCATCCTCTTCATTTGGGGCTCACCGGAGATGTGGGAGATTCCCCCGGTGGGGACGTAGCCAAGCCATCAGTGATGCCTTGGCCCGTCCGCGGTTGGCCTCACAGGATTTCAAACTGTAGCAGGCTTTGCCACATGCTGCTTGGGAGAGATCTTCGAATGTGGATATTGGTAAGGAGGGACAAGTACTGGGCGCGCGGTCCTCCTCCACGATCTTACTGCCTACGATTTAGGATGTCATTTTAGTTTGTCGAGATATTCCGGATCTGGCTTTCGATCGTGACTTGCTCCCTCAAGCATCAGTAGAAAATCGCAAACTTAGGGCAAATGTAGATTCCTGAAGAACCAATACCTTTCATCGATGTTGGGTAGACACGAAAGGGTGACGATGGAAGCCGTTGATCAGCGCACAACCTCCGTGATTACGGGTGGAGTGATCTTTGAAGATCGCTGCCATGCTGACCCGACGGCACGCCAATCGAGATTAATATCTGCGAGCAGCGAGGGGTTCTTCGTCCGATGGCGTACCACAGTGTCCGTCCTTGAGCTTGAGTTACAGTATTGATACGGACTAGCGCTCTCCGGTTGGAGAAGAACCTTTCTGGAACGCTTGCGAGTCGGTTATGTCGTTCCCGTTCCCGGCTGAACTGGCTCGAGGGCGTTGTCTTACTACATGAGCACAGAGTCGCTCCGCTCCCCTGACGCCACGATGCCATAATCACCACCGGGCGAATCAAACGCCGTGCTGGGCAGGCGGAGGCGTCAACTCGCGCACCTTCCGAAATGATTCCGATGGTATCAAGCATAGCCATTCTATAATCAAGATATTATGTATGGCTGGACCTCTGTTCACGAGGATGGCTAATCTTCGAGAATACGTTCTATTGATCAGGGCACTACGTAAAAGCGTTATCTTTACCGGTAGGGGAGGAGAGTTCTTGTTGCCGGGATGTCTGAGCCGAGCCAAGTGGAGATGCCCAATTCACCGGGGTCGTATTTCGTAGCTGACATGGAACCATCTCACCAGGTGGCAATTACCAACACCGACTGGGACTGGAAAGAGTGGTACCTAGCGCAGGCAGATCTACAGCACATGAGGTGCAACGGCGGTACGTCTCAAGTGGCGGGTGCCTAAGCCAAAGGCATAAACTGGAGTTGCAGATCATTGGAGATCCACGCTAGGGAATGTAGTGCAAATTTCGTGTTCCTAGGACAATTGGGGTTTAGACTCTTCGAAGTTGCCCCGCGTGGATCCGGTGTTCCGCAGCTCTCGAAATTTGTCTAGGAACCAAATTTGATGAATCATTATACCACAGGGAGCATACTACTCCAGGTATAAGCGATTTATCTTCTCCTAAGCGCTAAGCTTGTTGGATTGTTAGGCGTGATATGCAACGCCGGGTTCATGCCCGGCGAGGGCGAGCGACTTGAATGCGATGTAGGTGCTCTCCACACCGTCTAAAGAATATTTCCGCCCCCCTACATGCAGGTGCACTGCTCCGGGATGGAGAGAGCGAAAGGTACCCGGCCACGCGACCCCGTGTCTCGGTTTGTCATCAGTCATAGCCACCACTTGGCACCTTGGCATCATCCCGGACACTGCTTGGAGACACCGCCAATCCCAAACCCGCTACACTACAGTTCCTGGGACATACCCACCTATCTCCTTTCAGTTGAAACCATCACTTACTCTATCATGTCTCTCGTTCCTCAAAGTGGTCCATCAAGCTCGATGTCACGGGAGGGTTCGCGCACAGCTCTCATCGTTCAAAATACTACCGAGCAGCGTGATGCGTCAGCACCACCGGAACTTACTGCGGGGCGACCACCCGCCGGAACTCTACGCCTTCGAGGGGGTCCCCGTGCTAGCCCCCATGTGGCATGGGACGAGGACGTCGTGGACAATGAAGGCCTTGGTAGGAAAAAGTCGAAAAGTACGATGGACAGTGATTGACGCTCTCGCAAAACTAACGCTGAGGACGTTTTGTTCCAGTTTGCTGTATCTACCATAGACCGAGGCGGTTCGACGAGTCGTCGGATGAGGATTCGTCTGGGACGGAGTCTGATTCGGATGTTGATGATCATGGTAGCGGTGGTGCGAGGCCAAGCGGACGGTATCGTCGCCATCGCCATCATGTAGATGGGGAGAGGGATCGTGAATCGCGTGGTGAACCGGAGCACAAGGGACGGGTTGACAGGGACGACAGAAACGCGTATGAGCGGACGTCACCACGAAAGGGGAAGAATAAATCAAGCTAGCGCTACTTTAGTTACACTTTATTGTCTCTCGGAGATTCCGATGATGGGAATGTCTGTCAAAACTTACACTTCTTCCAGCGCTTGCGTTCTGCAGCATGTGGGGCTGTACACTCACCATTGAACGGATGCATGTGTGCTGCGCAGATAAATTGTTAATGCAAATGGCCCTTCACCGCCCTGCCCCGTGTTTTTCTATCGAATGTATTTATTTTTTTTCACATTCGAGTCAGGAGTGTGTGATGAGCCAACTTTGCGGACACTCCGCCTATCGTGGGTCACATTCCGGCGTCCTGAGTTCCCGATTAAAATCGCTAATGATATCGATATATTTATATTACCAACAACTTGTGGTCTAGGGTCTCCACAACAGTTAAAACACTCCTCCTCTTAACTACCACCACTACTAGCCCCTCCATAGCTCTACCCCATCATGTCATCTGCAGAAGAAGACATCAATGACACCGAAGCTAGCACCTCCCGCAGTGCAAAGAAGAGAAGGGTTCAGAGAGCTTGTGACGTGTGTCGGCGGAAGAAAAGTATGCCCTATCGCCCTTTCTGCGATCTGCGAGTTGTGTTCAGCTGACCTTCCCCTTCCAGTCCGGTGTATGATTTGCCCTGCTTTCTTGGACGCCGCACTGTTCCTGACAATGTCAATTAGGTGATGGAAGCCAAATGCCGGGAAATAAATGTTCCAACTGTTCTGCGTATAACTTTGAGTGCAAGTATGAAGAAGCCGCAAAGGTGTGCGACCCTTTGAAATGATATCCCATTAGCCAGGCACTGACTGATCATGTCAGAAACGAGGTCCCCCGAAAGGGTGCGTGGATTATTATTTTAAATTCATCTATGTCTTCGAACTTTTGCATGAAGATATGTGGAAAGTCTCGAGTCGCGACTGGAAAAAATGGAGACCCTCCTCCAACGTGTGCGTTGTGCAACCTGGCTTGGCGGTCTTACGTTTCTCATCCCACGCCCAGCTGTGTCCTGATGCCGACTTTACGCAAGAACTGGGCGCGCCGATTGATCGGCAGACCTTTGTTCGAGATTCCTTGTCCCGTTCCCTTCAGCAGAACAAGCCTGGAACCGCGTCATATCGACCGTCGTCACAGCTTCAGGGCAGCTGCCTCACTTCATTTGACGACACCATGACGGGCGACCCCGAACTGGATCCCAGTGATGACGAATACCCCAACACTACCAGCAAGTTGCAGACCCTCCAGCAAACGTTCGACGATCTCAGTGTCAGCTACCGTTTCTTCGGCAAATCCAGCGGCGCGACTCTCGTGCAGACCGCCCTTGATCTCAAATCAGAATATAGTGGCACGGAACAAGAAAACATGCGTCTGCGCATGGCCAACCGCCGACCGGAATTCTGGGCCCAGTACTCTGTGCGTGCTGCGCTTCGCTCACCTTTTGCCCTGCTCACATACATGAAAGTGGGAACGCACTGCCATCCGTGCTGACGGGCCACGTTTCAGTTTCCCCGACCCGGACCTGATCGACCACCTCGTGGACCTCTACTTTTCTCGTATCAACCTTTTCCTCCCTCTCCTGCACCGCCCCACGTTCGAGCGGCAGCTGCACGACGGCCTGCACTTGCGCGACCAGGCGTTCGCCAGCGTGCTGCTGTGCTTGTGTGCCTGTGCCGCGCGCTATTCGGATGATCCTCGTGTGCTTCTTGAAGGCTCTACCGCTTGGCACTCATCTGGATGGAAGTGGTTTGCACAGGTGCAGATGCTCCGCCGGAGCCTCATGGGCCCTCCACTGCTGTGTGACGTACATATGTATGCGGTGGGTCCTCATTTTCGCTTCGCCACACGTGTCGAGAGGAGACCAGTACTGACGGCATCCTCGTTTCATCCATAGCTCGCATGCTTGTTCCTGCAGGGGTGCTCGTCCCCTCAGTCGTGTTGGACGATGATTGGCGTAGGTATCCGCATTGTACAGGATATTGGAAGGCATCGCAAGAGGGTGTACAGCACCATGGACATGGCCGAGGCAGAGCAGTGGCGTCGCGCGTTTTGGTTTGAGCCTCACAATTGTTTTCTACCTTGACGATCGGCTGATGGCCTCCCACAGGGTTCTCGTAGTTCTGGACAGGATAATGAGCGCGTCACTCGGTCGACCGTGCGCAATACAAGAAGAAGAGTGAGTTCAACTGTCTTGGCTTATCTTGCGTAAACTTACATTCCATACCAGCTTCGACGTTGACCTGCCTAAGGAGGTTGACGACGAGTATTGGGAGAACGAACACGAACCAGAGCAGGCGTTCAAGCAACCAGCCGGAAAGCCGTCGCTGCTATCATACTTTGTTTCTCTCATCAAGCTTATTCAAATACTGGCCATCGCGTTGAGGACAATCGTAAGTCCCGCACATATCATATCTTGCTCTGTCACGGCACTTAAGAACTTGCTTTAGTATTCGATCAACAAGTCTAAAATATTCCTTGGGTTTGTGGGACCGCATTGGGAACAGCACATTGTTGCAGAACTTGATTCTGCTCTCAATGAGTGGATTGATACCGTACCCGGACACCGTGTGTATTTTATTTTATCACGTCAGTGAATCTACTGACCACTTGACTTGTTGACCAGTCAAATGGGATACAACTGGCCAGAACTTTAGGGATATCCGATGGTTCCTTCAGTCGGCAAGCCTATACAGCCACTATTATCACATCCAAATTCTAGTGCATCGACCCTTTATACCCTCACCGCGAAAGCCATCACCGCTATCGTTCCCGTCTCTCGCAATTTGCACCAATGCCGCTCGTTCATGCGCTCACGTTGTGGATCTGCAGCGGCGTCGAGCTCCAACGTACCCCTTTCCGCATTTCCAGGCATGATCTCTCCTCTCCACGATATTCCAGAATATGGCTGACTTTTTACTACAGCTTCCCGCGTTTACTGCTGGCATCGTTCTTTTATTGAACATATGGGGTGCAAAGCGCACGGACGGCATAACTGATCCTGCTAGGGAAATGGAAGATGTACACAAGTGTATGGCCGTCCTGCGGGCCGCTGAAGGACGGTGCGTGCTGCCCTCTGCGCGTTTCTGTCTTGGTTGGCTTTGTCAGCTGATTTGAGTCATTCTTCACCCAGATGGCACGCCGCGGGCCGTCTGTGGTGCGTTACGACCTCTAGTTCGTGTGTTGATTCTCAACAGAGAATGTACAGGGACGTTCTCTATGAGCTGGCATCTGTCGGCAATCTCCCCCTCCCATTACCGAGCCCGTCGTCCGCGAAACGCGAGCGCGACTCTGACAGCCCCGTCTCGCTGCAATCTAGTACAAGCGCGAGCACAGGCAGTGGCCCGCCACCACCGCAGCCCCTTCAACAGCAGCAAAGGGTTTCAGTGTCACCGGCGACGAGCAGCCTCGGTGGGGGTAGCAGCGGCACGCCATTCGTTGATCAGCTATACTCGCACTCCGAGGCATTCGCGCCGCAACCCCCGCAGGAAATCTTGTCTCACCCACCACAGCCGCAGAGCTTCGCGTACGCGCATCTGCCAACACACAGCGATGAGCTTGCGAGGGTTCCCGGTCACGTGTTCCAACCCGCGGGGACGGAGACGTGGCTTGCACCACCTCAAGCGCACGCACACCGCCATCAGCATCAGCAACACGCGGCAACCCCACTTTACGCGCCTACGGCAAGCCATCAGCAAACGTCGTATGGGACCCCCCCAGGCGCGGAGGCGTACACGTCCTTTGTCGCACCGCAAATGGGGGCACCGCCACCGCCTTTACCTGCCCCGGGCCCTGCGACGCCCGGGCAGCAACAGCAAGGAGGGCAAGATGCAGGTGGGGGCATGGACATATGGCACACGGTGCCGTCTGGCTACGAGTGCGTACCCTTCCCGTTCTCGCTCTACTCCGGCGCAGGCGCGCGTGTTCTTGGGGACTGGCTGATCGGTGGAACCGGGCTTGCCGGTTGATTTGGTTGATTTGGTGTTTTTTGTTATGCAGGCTCGAGGACTGGGATACGTACATTTCGGGCCTCGCGCACTCGCATCCGCATCCGCATCCGCAATCGCATCCGCAATCGCATCACTCGTATTCGCATTCGCATTCGCAGGCTCATTCTGCACACTCGACACACCCGCCCGCGTCCGCTGCGGCAGGAGGATCGGGCCAGGGGCCCGTGCACTGATCGAGTCGTTCGTTTTTTTTTGTTGTTTGTAGTATAGTGTACTTTTAACTGGCTTTCGTGATTTGTACTTTTTTTTTTCGTTCTTTCATTTTCAACCGTGATTCCTTTTTCTGTTGTCGATTTGCCGGATTTTACAAGGAAGGCCCCTACCTGCTGGACTCACTTGGATGCGTTTCAAGCTGTTGTGCGGAGCACTACCTCGCGAGAAGCTGGAAGTGACACAGGCGATGCGATGGCATGCGGCGGACCTTTCCGCCTGCTGGTGACGGATCCACTACTGTTGCCGATGGAGCTCGGGGCTCGACTGGTTATCTATGATTCACAGTACAGTAGTTCTTGCAATTCTCCGGATTGATTCATTATTTGATTATTTGCTACAGATGCCAACATCGACACAAATACTAGGACTACTGTACTTATATCTGCCCTACGCTGACTGGTTTATATCGATTTTTGATCATATCTACATTTACACATATCCGGGGATAACGGGGACAAGGAGGAGAGCGTTAGGTATTTATACAAATCTAGGTTTATCGAATCGACGATGCCGTCGCCGGTCCTCGCGATCCGGCGTGCGGTGGAGCGAAGACCGCGGTGGCGTGGCAAGGCGGAAGCTATTGCCAAGAACGACATGCTCCGCCGCCTAGATAAAATAAAATATCACCCGATATCACGGTGAGCCGTCGCTTATCTTCCCCAGGCCCTGCCCTTGCTTGGCCACCCCACCCACACACATTGTTATTCATCCTCGTCCAGCAAAAGGGCGGTGAAAATTGCACAGTTGGCAAGCTGAAGATGTAAGGACATGAACAACTGCCGAAGAGAAAATCAGAATGGACGGAGTGGTCCAGGACGGCGGCACGGGTTGCACATATGCGCCGGAGCTATTTATATTGTGTGCACACACCGTTTCAGGACCCGAGGACACAACACGCCCATTTTTACAGTAAGATTTAATTTGATATGAAACACCTTGTGTGCTTTGCTTTAACGTCAACTACAAGGGTATACTGTAGGGGTAAGCTGGGGTTGTGTGTTTTACATAAATAAGTTACGGACGAAACTGAACTGAAACTGAAACGAAATTAAATGCAGGCGTTGGAACGCCGTACCCCCCAGCGTACTCGTGGTGAAGAAGCAGTCAAAGAAGGAAATATTAGCAGGCACCATCAGTAGAAGCAGCAGAAAATGTGGACAATTAATATTGGGCGAGTGGGACAGCGGGGACGAACAGTGGCCTTGCTTCTCTTCCGCGATTTCTATCAGAAAGAAAAGAACGAGGTTGGTCCTTGGAGGTACAATACATTACTGCCTTCTCGACGTCCTGTTGAGTTCTGTTCGAGCTGCGACGTCACCGCTCCCGTCCCAGTGAATGATCCACGGATCAGCTGGACGGCCAGCGTGCACGTGCAACATGCAGTGCTTTTGATCCGTGTATCCCGCGTTTGAGGTGATGTCAAATCGTTTTCAGACAACGCAGGATTACGGAATTGCTTTCCAAACAAGGACTGTAAGTTTGGGGAATCTGGCTGATTTTTTTCTGATGGATGGGCGCCCTTGGCAATCTCCATGGTAATTAGTCAGATACGCCACAACACGTCAAAATTTGAACATCTTTCCTTCCCCTTTTTTTTCCAGCTGGGGTTGTCGTTGAGTTTTCATGGCGGTGTTAATCAAATCAGTCGGTCAGGGTCGAGGGGGTATGGCGGGTATGACA
>Ga0209488_10001523_pt1 | contig 19783 bp, 26 predicted proteins | sample Rivendell_Oct201_8_FD_188349 | JGI IMG/M metagenome (GOLD analysis project Ga0209488, IMG submission 188349) | Vadose zone soil microbial communities from the Eel River Critical Zone Observatory, Northern California, USA -... | ecosystem: Environmental > Terrestrial > Soil > Vadose zone >...
GATGGCGATGCGAAGTCGCTCAGGCTCGGCAGGAAACAAGCTTTGCAAAAATCGCGCGGTGACGGCTACGTTGTTGACGAAGCAGTATCCACCGCAGAGAGAGGTCCCCGCATGGTGGCCGGGTGGACGGCTAGATGCCAGTGGAAAGCCAGTCACCTCGGTGCGCAAAAAGTCGTGGTGGTGGGAGGAAATGCACGGAGACTCGGACTGACTAACCACAAGGCGAATATACCTGTTTGGGGTCCGTGAGGCTCTGAAGTCGCTGCGAGTTCCTGAGCGGCAGCTAGAGCAACGCCAACAGAGGCGATGAGGGACGAATAGGTCGCTAGAATTTCACGAGAGATGCACGATCAACAACGGGCCGATAGACTCCGAGTCGAGAGGGAACAGGACTAACTCTTGGTGATGGGACAACTGAGATCAAAGCAGTAGTAACCTAGAGCGATGGCGTCGAAAAAGTGTTTATCTCGGAAGTAAGGCGAGCGTGCCTGATCGACGAACCTGCTTGGGCGACGGGAGAAAGAGAGCCGACGTTGATCTCCCTTGACCCCAGGAGCAGCTTCGGGTGCGGGAACGTTTCGGGTAACACGCCGACCTGAGGAAAAAAACACAAGTTGGTGACCAACTCGGATACATATTGCCAGCGACAGGGGTACCGTGCTGCCCCCACTTTGGACCCAGTTATCATACGCGTTCATCAAGTAGTCTAGGTATTCACGACTGTGTACCATCTCGATGTAGCGGGTGATGTCCAACCCCGGGTTCTGGGATGAGCTTGCTGACTTTAAGCTAAACAGAGAAGGATTCCCTTCCAGCTCCTTTTTGATCAACTGCAAGCGAGCGGGGCTCTCAAAGTAAGGGAGTTTGTCCCCGGAAAGGATTTCATAGGGAGGATTGTGTAGGAGACAGTCGGGATCCCAGAACACCTTCATCGGTAAGAGATCGGAGTGGGACTAAACAACCTGACGCATCTCACGCGCATCGCGTAACAGCGCTAATCTCGATCGATGTTCCAAGCTGACTCGGAGCTCCGTACTTCAACCACTCGACCGTCTGCCAATAATCCGTCACTTTATTTTCGAGTCATCTGACATGGTTTTCTCCCTCGATTCGAGTTAGTTCCCTATAGACTGTCATGTGGTTTAGTTCGGTACTATTTGAACTCGTTGTAGAATTATCTCTTGGCCATCATGGGAGGCCACTCAGAGCAACCTTCAGTGACAGTGACACTGTCATCTCTCTCTCGTCCTCCGATTCAGAGGTACGTCTATTATGATTGATGGGAGCTTGCCACTGCATTGAAAAAATCTGTGTGATTTACAGAGAGAAGATGCGCCTGACGGCTCAGAGACACGGACGCGTGAGGACATCTCCTGGGGTGGTGTGTACCTCGATTCCTCGTTTGTACCGATAAATTCTAAGGTGTCCCAAAACAGAGACATCCACTGATAGTAAGGATCCCATGCCTTTTTGCCGATTGAGGTATGTTGATTGGGTTACTCAAGGTGTCGCCACATTAGTCCGCTCTGTCCCCGAAGTCAGACGTACAAGTGGTCATCAAATTTCTCAGACCAGAACTGTGACATTATCCTGTTATTCGCATTAGTTCACAACTTTCTTACCTCGTTCTACCTAGCGACCACTAAAGTTACCAGAGGTATTCCGCTCCCAGACCACGAACGACCTCACACAGTCGCGTTCTCGCGATGTGCCGCCACGACAGGCAGTTCAATTGCAAAGGTCCGCGCCAGCTTTCCAGCTCGGGTCGTCTTCTGTGGATCGACAAGAAAGGCACGTCAGACATTTTCGTACTCGTCAGAATGTACTCACCAGGTACTCTAGTATTGAGTCGCCGAACATTTCCTCGGCAGGCCGCGAACGGCCTCGTCCTTCAGCTGCCCCCCTACTCCTAGAAGAGGCGAAGCCAGCACCTCGCCCACATCCCTCCGTGGCGGGTGTTGCCCCTCCATCAGAGCTCCCTTCCCTCCCAAAGGGAAAACTTGCATTACCTCGTCGGACCATTTGTCATTCTGCCCGTGCCCAGCAGCTAATGGAGCGCCTAAAAATATCATGGGGGGTACAGCTTGAACTCGCCCGTGGGGTCCTTTCCGAGGAGTGGACTTGGGATGATGTGACGAACCAAAGTCTTGAACGCCTTCGGGGCATCAATGCCGACGCGGCTCCAAAAGTTCGCTCAGTCATGTTGAAGGATCTCGCGGAGGACCAGGCCCAGGTCTCAGACGTATGGTGAGCTGGGGTCCAAAGCATACCACGGCTGTGCGACTGAAAGTTCCCGTGTAGGGAAGAGTACGACCGAGAACAGGATGCCATCCTGGAAGGTCAATCGCGAGGCCTGGGGCTTAAAGGCGAATGGAAAGGCGTGCCAGAGTGGTACGGAGGCAAAATCGAGCAAGTAGTCAAGGTATTCGAGTCAAAGTCCGATGGAACCTTCCATTACCATTATCGCCTTGGTCGGCCTGAGCTGAAAAAATCTACTCGCTTCGCCCGGTTCCTAGGCTCGCGTCGCATATTAAAGGTCAAGCTGGAAAAGAACCTTCGTTACGAGAAAGACAGTGGGATTCGCAAGCACCTCAACGGTCCCGTTGTACTGTGTGGCCGAATCTTCGTGCCATTTGCGTCCAAAGATGGCAGTGTCTATATGATGGAAACCAATGAGGACCAAGATCGCCAGCATGACAGTGAACAGGGTGACCATAAACGGATGTCCTATTGGAATTTTATTGAGTGGCATAACCCGTTCGCCTTGAACCAGAACCAAGTATAGACACTTGCGCTTTTCCTGTATCCCTTACCTGACTTTGTTCGGTCGCAGCCGTTAAGCAAGTGGGTTACAAGGTTTGAGCTCGGTCTCTCAACGACCATTCCCGTCGTTCAATTCGAGCCCGAGAATATCTTCTTCATCGAGGACATCGGTGAGTGTGTCGCCTAATCTCGCCAGCACGTTTACGAAACGTTTTTCCCCAGAGGCGCCTCCAGACGACGGTGAAGGATCTAATTCAGATAAAATCCTCACCGATGGGTGTGGATTTATAAACGGGGCCGCCTTATCGCTCATCGCAAGCTGCCTCAGTCTCCCTGCCCGCCCAACTGCTGTCCAAGGACGCGTTGCCGGCGCAAAGGGGTTGTGGATTTTGCACACCGAGGATAGGTCTCCCACGGAACCCCCGCGGATCTGGATTCGGAAATCTCAAAGGAAGGTCAAATTTCCTATTATGGAAAAAGGAAGCGCGCACGTCATTTTCGACCTCGTGCAGCAATCCACTCGCATCACGGCCCCCGCTCGTCTCAATTATCAATTTATCGTCAATTTAGCGGAAAATGGGGTCGATCACAAGGTGTTTCTCGACCTGATGCATGAAGGCATGCACGAAGATTTCACAACTCTAACTCAATGGGATGGTCTACATGCCATGCCATTGCTTTGGAATGCGATCAATAAGCTGGGAAATGTCACCAGGACGCATCTGCAGGAGTTGGCCCATGGACTTGCGCGAGCGATCGGTCTAGCTAATCGACGAGAGATGGATCTCCTAGATGAAGACGATGAGGAAGACGATCAAGAGGACACGTCGCTGTACGAGCAGGTGCTGGCGCTCATACAGGCAGGGTTCGACCCTAAGAGCTCCCCGTATCTCTACGAAAAGATGAAATACGTGGTCCGAACAGCCATAGATCAATACTCGAAAAGTTATCGTATCCAGGTCAAGCAATCCGCTCAGGCCTTCATCGTGCCAGGTGTGTATATCAACTGCCGCGTCTCTAAACGTGAAGTCTCAACTTGTATTCGTTATAGACCCTTTTGGCGTCTTGGAGGAAGGTCAAATTCATTTCAAGTCGACTCAGGAGCTAGCGGACCCGCTAAACACGACGAATCCTTACTCCATACAAGGGGATGTTCTTGTAAGTCGTAATTTCGTAGCCGGCCAATAGCATCCTCTAACTCCACATCAGGTTGGCCGAAATCCCACCATGGTCGCCTCGGATATACAAAAGGTAGATCATGTTTTTGCGCTTGACTTTGGTTTCAGAGCATTCTTCTAGGTCAAGGCAGTCGAGCACGAACAATTGGCCGATTACACCAATGTAATCGTGTTTCCAACAAAAGGGTCGCGTTCATTAGCAAGCTTGCTTGCCGGCGGTGGTTCGTCTTCTCCCTTCCCGCCACTATTTGGTGAAAGAAATTGACCACGCGAATAACTATCCGCCCAGATTATGATGGAGGTACGTATGAAAGTCATGTCTGTCTATCCTGGTATTTACATGGGGAGAAGACACGGTCATGGTCAATTGGGCGCCATCGGTGGTCGAAAAGTTCAAGCAGCCAAATGTCGTCGACAAGCCTAATGGGTTCGAAAAGGACAACTTTCAGGCGCATGTGGAGCTTGTCAAGGAATTCCTTCATCGACATGAACACTTGCCCCCCGACCAAATGCAAGCGTCATTCTTGAAAGCCGTGCTCCGCGGCTTAGGTGACGATTATGTCGGCAAGTACTCGTGCTTCCACTCCTACGCGGCCTACAAGAAGGGATACTCAGACCCAGAAACCATTCGGCTGGCGTACATGTGGGTTCGAGTTCCCTCTTTCTCGGCAGACTCTCACCTCTTGTAGGTTCACCACCTGCCTCGACTCGAAGAAGACGGGCCATCGCGTCCAAGAGGCCATCCTAAAGAGTGACTCCAGACAGTATGGGGGCGGCAAGCCTGGATGCCTGTGCGACGTCAAACAATTGCAATTAAATGCATGGGGCCAAAACAACTCTGTAACGCGCCCAAATGCCCTTGGTCCATTCATTCTCGATGTATTGCAAAAGGATGGCAAGGAACTTGCCGACACCTTTTTCGGTAACTACGACAAGCTTGACAGGCCTAAGCCCAAGCAAGACCGTCATCTCTTGAAGCCGTATGAGGAGATCGAAAAAAAATTGTCGGAGATGGAGTCACTATCGCGGGTCAACGTCAAGGATCTCATTCAGGAGGCGCGCGAGGAGCTCAAGATGATTGAAAAACATGTAAAAATGATGAAGGACGATTGGCCAAAGGCTTCTCGCGCAGCCGCCACCAATACAAGGAACAAAGCGGGGTCGACGCGAAACCGTGAGATGGATGCTCTTCGGCGGAGGTTTGTCTCGGCACCAGATGTGCCTCACTTATCACTGCTCCGAATCGGTGATGTCGCCGCAATTCGCGCGTCGTACGCATACAGGCTGTGCCGCGTAGATAATCCCAATTTTGCCTTCAGCATGGCCTTCAAGGACCTCTGCCAGATCAAGGCTCGGGCTTCAGGAGGGACCATGTTGTGTCGTGAGCTTTCCGAGCTCATGGAGATCCCAAAAAGTACTGTGCGCACGCTGTCCACGCTTCGATCACATGCCCATACATGATACCTTCTGCTCCCTCTGCTTTTATTTTTATTCTATTTTCTGTCTCGGTCAGCACCTTTTGTAGCATCTAGAGATAATAACCGATCTTGTATTCGTCACGTTAATCCTCAGGCAGGCCGTCCCGTGACTACGCATGGATGCGCAAAGCAATTGCAGTTTCCGGATAATAGTATTCGAAGCGATGACCCAGCCCCTGAAAGGAATGTCGATCTCACAGTGCGGTGGTCTTGCGACAAGACGTGAAGTCGCACACTCTCATGGGTCGCTGGACACAATATGACGAGGTTCGAAACTCTTTCTTTCTTTCTTCACCCCGATTGGTACTATCCGTCCATGTAGGATAGCTATCGGCTCCCAGAGGGCATGAGACGAGTCGGCTACGACGCTGATACGGGCAAATATTCCTTCAGCGATAAGCGCGGCCGTCGGTGGGAGGGACACCCACACGTGTATTACGGAGAGATGAGGCGGGGTACGTGTGTGATTTTGAGCTTCTGATACTGACCTTGAAGCGTTTAACATGGGGATAATGACAGTCTCGAACACTACCGCCGCCACCACTACTAGTATGGCCACCACCGCCGCTACCACCACTATTATGGAGGGTAGCGATGGCGCTGAGAAGAAGAAACCCCGTCGGAATGGTTTTTCGCTCATATTGGTTTGTTGGGGCATGATGTAAGTGATTTTCAGGCCTCCGCGCCCACGATTACTCGCCCTCAACTTTGATATGCAGACGACGACGGGGCAGACGAGTTAAGAAAGGCAGCGAGTATGGGGAGAAATAGGAGAGACGGACGATCATCTGGGATTCATCGAAAGCGAACGGACGGGTGATATTACGTTGGACGGCGGATCCAGTTGTGGAACTGACACTTTAATATATCGAGTGATCCAGTGTAGGCATCATACGAATTGCGTTGAAGATTATATGTCCTCGCTTGGCACCGTGATGACCGATTGCGATCTTCCTCGCGGTCGGGTCGTACGAGAACACATCTATGATCTGCTGGCTGAGGCCGCCCGTCGCCCGCTAGGGGATTTGCACTGCCCCCTCACTTCTAAGACCCGAATACCTTGTATTCGCTTGCTCGTTGGCATACTTGGCGAAGAGTTGACGCGAGCAGCGGTAGCTGGCAGGGTACATAGCCATGCTAAGGCACCATCGTTGACATGCCCTAAGAGATGTCAGAAATCATCCGCAAAGGCGCATCATTTCATCCTATAGATACATGGTCATGAACATTGAGCTATGGTGAAGTTAAAGGGCCACGCCCAGTTAGTCTCAGACTGACCATGGAACACGTGATATGCACGTGGATGCCCTATTGATTGATTTTCGCGAGCCCGGCTTGGCCCGTGCCTTGTAACACCACACCACGTAACCCCGTTTGCGATACCTTCCTTTCTTCTTCCACAACATCACATTATGGGTCGCTGGTCGCAATATGATGAGGTTTGAATTCCTTCGTTCCTGGGGCTCTTCAGATACGAACTATCAGTCTTTCCAGGACGAATATCGGCTCCCGGAGGGCATGAAGCGAGTTGGCTACGACGCTGACTCTGGCAAGTATTTTTTCCGCGACAAAGAGGGCCATATATGGGAGGGACAGGAAGGCGCCCAGTTTGGGGAGCTGACGCGCGGTACGCATGTGGTTTCAACTATTCCAAATAACCTTGGATGTCCTGACATAGCAGCTGCAGTCTCGGATGTATCTGCAGTCGCCCATGGTGATGGGGATGATGTGGAGAACGGGCCCCGGCGTGCGGATGGCTATGCGCCCTTACCGGGAGATGCTGTGCGTATTTTCCCATACCCCTGACGCCGATGCGAGCGGAGCGGCTAAAGTTTGTCTGCTGACCTTGTGACCTCCTCAGGGCGGTGCACCTTACCCACGATATTCGAGTGGCAGTCCTTATCGAATGCTTTTCCCTTTTTTTCTCATCATCATCGTCGTGCTGCTACTGGTCTGGCGGCTCATCGTCTATCCCGGTTTGACACCTGTCAAATACTCAAAATGCCCCGAGGGTAGCTCACGTGTGACCGTTGTGGCGGGAGACACGTGTTGGAGGATTGCGGAGGCACATGGATGTGGGTTGGATGCGTTGAGGAAGGTGAACGCGAACTTGGTGTGTGAGAGACTGCTGCCTGGAGACCGAATCTGTGTACCGTCTGTGGTAAATGGGGGTATCTCCTAGGCTTACGGAAATGACGTCAGCCCCATATTCAGTTAGTTGTTCCGGATCCACGCGAGATTACTGGCTCATGGAAGCCTGACCCTCAGCCGGGTTTGTAACCCTCCACGCCGCGTAACCCAAACCCACAACTCTTCCCCTTTCCTGCTCTTTCACCCACAAGCAAAGTTTCTATCTCTATCTCATGGCTTATGATTCACTTCTCAGACGTGGCTATTTCAGTGAGTGACATCCACCGTCCATCCCTACTGTGCCCTCACGCCATGACTTTCTAGTCTTGTTCGGTGTACTCGTGGTCTTCGCTATTATCGAGGTCAGAATCCCATCCAATAATCCCATCCTGCAATCTGCGATCCTTTTCCCCTGCAGTTATCCATATCCGCATGGTTGACTGCACGCTACGATTCTCGTCACGATTTTCTGTCCAAAGCTGTGCGCGATCGTGTGGAATTTCTCCTCTTTTGCTCCATCTGGACAACGTTCCTCTCCCCGATATTCCCTGCGCTATTGTTTTTTGAGTCGACATTGATTATAACGGGCATCGGTGCTCATGTTATCTTGTCTGTCACTATCCATTGGCTTATCGATCATTGGCACCCTAACCGTCAACCCCTGTCAGCCTGTTCCTCTCCTGGGTGTTTTGGGTCTCGGGGGCAGCTGCTATCACGGAGGCTCTTGGAGGGGGACTTAATTGCAAGTACGTGACGAGCGCATTATCATCCAATTGACACTTATATCATGCGAAGCACCCATCTCGTGTATTGCGGTCAGCTGAATGCCCTCGAGGCATTTGCTTGGATTATATGGTATGCCTTTTTCGCTTTGGACACCGCTATGATCACCATAGCTCTGTTCCTAGGATTCTTTTGACGGTTGCCTTCACTGTTGTTATGGTCCTTGCTGTACGAGCCAGACGACTACGGGAGGGGTATAACGGGCCGCTGTTTGTCGTGTAGTTGACTTATGTCACGTGAATAGTTATGACCACAACCTGAGTCCCCTTTTGTTTTCTTCTTTTGCCATGACCGTGCCTTCCTCGAGCCCGTGGTAGCGAATCATCCATCAATAGCACCTAAATGATTAGTGAGGACAAATAGTTTCTTCGTTGAGGAACTAATCCCACTCTCTCTGATTGATCGAGGAAGGGGGTTTAGGGGAACGCACACGTGCTCGTATGGCGATCGTGATGTGGTTTTGAGCGCTACTGTTTCTGGACTTTGTGGAGAAATATGATCCACAAGGCCATTCTCTGGGTCCCCAAATTGTCCCTTCAACTCCGCGTCTGATCAGTGCTACAGGAAGGATCGTACCTGTGCTCGCTTTTGTATTTTAGGTCAAAGCCATGTCCAAGCTCCATCCACAGCCACAAATCTTCTTGATGTGGCATGCGGCCCATTCTCTCCGTATTTATTGTGGTGATAGAACACAAAACATCCCTCCCCTCCACCAACATCTTATCCTTCCGCTCTCCCAACTGCAACATCCGTCACAAAGATGTTGCCCTTTCCCATTTTCATCTTGGTTCTCTTTAGCGTAACGCTTCTTGCCCCCACCCCCACTCTGTTGATCGGTTTTATCAGGAATGCAACCCTCCAGTCATCTGTTTGGAATACCCTATCGGCATCTATCAAGTCTTCAGGTTCCGTACCACATCCAGAGGCAGCCCCGTTACTACCCGCCTTGTTCTCTGAAGTCACTCTTGACGCCGTACCAACCCGTTGTGGTCCGAGTCGCATGCATGTGGCACCTAACAACACCATTCCGCATTCATTCGTGGATGGTCGCATTACCTGCGCTGCTGTACTGCTTGTCGTTTCATTGGCAATGTTCAACTGTCTTGTATGTTTCTCTCTTTTTTCTCGCGTCATTTTTCCAAACGTTGAGCAAGGTATACAAGCTATTCTCCAACGGGAAGCATGATGCAGAGGGAAGCTCACAGTCATTGATGGTATGCTAACTTTGTTGGTTGGCACCTGCCTCTGACCATGGAACTCACTTTTTTTTTGTTATAGTCATCATCATGTTTGACCCTCGCCGCCTCTCCATTCCAGGAATTGATACATGGCCAGAAAGTCAACGTGCTGGCACCCCTTCTGCTTTCGATTGATACCTCGAAATCGATTACCGGATCCTTCGAGCCTGAAAGACTTCCCCGTGCAGTCACGGCACCGCCGTTCTCATCGTTTGAGGTTGCCGTCCTCTCTTCGCCCTCCGCTCCTCTCAAACAACCTGTACCGTTTCTCCAAGTACTCACACGCGAGTTCTCAATCGATGATTCCGAAAAGGAGACGGACAGCGACTTGAGTCCAGCGTCGCTCCTTGCTTCGGATGATACTTTGGTCGATCCCTCCTCGGACTCCGTTGCTCAATCTACTGGACCCGAAACTCTGAGCGCATCGCCCATTCTCTCAGCTGTAGAGATCGACGATTCCAAGCCAGACTTGCCACAGAATTCCCTAGATAGTGAGGCGGAAAAAGGCGACTCGACCACTCTTCCGCTGCTCGACGCATCGGATATACCACACCCTCCAGAGCAAGAACCTGTAAATGAGCTCCACAACTACGGCATGTCACCACCAGCTGTCAAGGATACTTCAGAATTAGACGCCGATGGGAATGGGGTGTTTCATTACCAACCATCCGTGTCTGAGAGCCGTGATGAAGAGACGTTTGACTACCAAGGAATGGACTGGACAGAAGAGATACCGGAGTCCCCGCCCGCACTCGCAACAGAAGATCAGGCCCGCTCACCTCACCTTGCCGCTCGTCTGAATGATCAATGTCTTGACCCTGTCCCGTCGCTATCAGTGGAGACCTTCACTCCAGATGTCGTTGATAGCTGTAAACTTTCTCTGCTTCCATCCGTCGTTACACCAAGATGGGCTGCTGGATATGCCTCAGACGATATTCAGATCGGACTCAAGGACAAAGGCGAGGGAAAGAGCGCATGTGTCATTCGGTGTTCATCCGCCGACGATCTCAGCAGCAAGTTCAAAGCTGCGAAGACTGCCCACGGTAGTTATTCTGCTTATTTCGCCGTTCGTAATTTGACGGAATCCGCCAGCTTTGATTATCAACGACGAGGATCTCCTCGATCACACCGGGATCCCCCCACGTGATAACGATGACACCAGAACCGGTGAGACATCATTAGATCAGTTGATGTCTCACTGTCTAACGCACTGAACCGTACCAGCGCACAATCAAGTAACAATTCTCAGAGCAGTTGCCCCTGTTTTCGAACCACTCAGCTCTGGTACAGACGAAGCGGTTTTACGTCCAGAGTTGTCGCCCGTAGGGTTGAAGTCTTCTATTCATGCTCCTCGGGACGAGATATCGCAGACGGAGGGATGCGCCGGGGTGTCCGAGTCGGTGCATGTGACAAGGCCTGCCTGCGCGCCCGCGACCACGTCTGAGACCGCCCGCGACTCTCCGGAGCCTTCTTCCAAGGACGGGGGGTTCCAAGCCTCGTCCGAAGAGCCAAAATCGTCCAAAGATACAACAACCGGAATATCAAACTTGCCTGACGTCACAAACGGAATTCATGCCTCCATTCACACACCTCAAACTTCGAGTACGACGTCTTACGAGGTGCGTGATGGCGCCACAGGTACGTGGGGGCAGACGACTCCCGCTAGGCCGCGTTCGAATTCAAGTCCAACAGAAAAGAGTACGCAAAGTGGTTTAAGTGCGTCGATTCACGCCCGCCGGGCAAGCGAGGACGTGCAGCCTACAATCACACACACCGCCGATGCGCCAAACTGGGCTGCTGCCGCTAGAGAACAAGACTCCTCAACATCGCCCGGAAGCAGCATCCTGGTTGAGCGCAGCAACTCGCCAAGCGCAGCGCTCGTCGAAGACGCGCCAGAGCTAGAGCTTCAATTACCGACCACTACTACTACTAGTACGAGGTGCGCCGCCAACGATCAGCAGCAGCAGGACGGCTCCGTTGACAACTCCGATCGGTCGTCGGATGACGCAGCAGACGATCAGGACGAGGACGGCACAACAAGCACCGGCCAGACCGACAACGAACTCGACGAGGCAGACGACTCGGCGACGAGTGAACAACTCGAAGGATCCGAGTCCGCTACGCCGCCGCCGCCGCAGTCGGAGACTCGCAGTCGGGGCAAAAAGTCGTCTCGGCGGTCGCGGCACAAGGTGCCGTACTTGCCTCCACCCCGGATGCGCGATCCGAATGTACCACCGTTCCATGTCCTGGCCACTCAAATGCATGCGCCTACCCCTAACGCTGTTGCCGCCTCGAGTGGACATTACCACAGACATACGCCTCCACATCCACCCCTACCTGCTGCCTCGACCGGACAGTACTATGGACGTACGCCTCCACCACCACCACCACCACCACTTCTTCATCGCCCCAATTCCACCCCGTACCCTATGGTGTCGCCAAATGGCTGCATTCCCAACCGACTCGAACAACATCCTCCTCCTTATCACCATCCACAGTATCTGGGTTTGCCTCACCGACCCGAACAGCATTCTCCTTATTACCAACCACAACATATCGGTTCCCCGTCGCACATGGCGGCTTCCTATCCCCCACCCGTTCCTGGTTTCCAGCCGCCTGGACCTTACTACCCAACGGGTTATTTCCACCCTCAATTTTCTCCCCAAGCGCCGCTGTACGGACGCTAGTTTCCTTATATCTTTCTTTCTGTTCCTTCCCCCTCGTCCCCATTCCATCGCCTCGGAAATTTCATCGTAGATTACTGTATTCACAACCCCCCTATCTCCTTTCCTACATCACGCAGCACTCACACTCACAGACTTTGTGGAGATAATATATCTCTTTATCTGGCTTGCAATGCAACATTCATGCCGCGCTGTCTCACAATCCTTTGGGTATTTCAACCAAGAACACCAGAGGTATATGATTGTGTTGCCCGGCACACGTGGGCTCGAAGACGATTGTGGTTGTTGGGTCGACGGTGGTATTTAGCGAGTGGAATGGCAGGCACTCGCGTGGTCATAGACATAGATGCGTCCGCCATTATCACCACTAGGGAAATATCCATGAGTTCGATAACATAGTCTGTATAGTAGTACAACACCCACACGACAAGTGGCTTTTCGCCGTTGTACGGATTGCCCACGGAGAAGTGGCCAATGTCGGAGTCTGGCCGTGCAATGACCTCGCCATTCGAGATATCGTCGTCTGATCGGCGCACGTCCCAAAAACGAACGCAGCCTTTTTTTTTAGCACGAATAAGAAGTGATGTCGTATGAGCGAGCGGGCGGGCGAGAAGGCATGTGATGGAACCTCACCGTCTGACCCACCCGAAACGACACCCATTCCCCTCCCACACCACCCGTCTACCCAGACGGCATCGACAATCCCCCACTTGTCCCCACTCAAGCAGCATTCCTCTTCCCAATGCAGAAACCTGCTCATCGGTTCCCGACTGCGCCCCATGAATCGAGAGTCATAAACGTGTAACTCGTCGTCGCTACGAGCGACGGCAAGCAGCAGTCCATCGGGGCTGAATCTGACGGCGGTCACCTCACCTTCGCGCGGTTCGTGTTCTGGATCGACGTAGAGGGTGTCCAGTTGTATATGCTGCAGTGGACGTTTCCCATCCTTTCGGCGGACGTCATATAGTCTCAGGTAATGCTTGCCATCATCAGCGGCTGTACACAAGGCCAGCTTTGCACCTATGGAGAATATGACATGGTCAGTTGGACTCGGAGTGGAACTTCGGATTGGACACGGAATAGCAGTGCAGAACCTTCTGGGTCTAAATCCATGGCGTCGCCGCTTTCTTTGGCATTAAACTCATATGCGCGTCTTCCTTGATCGGGATCAAATGCAACGTGGTGGCCACTGAAATCGGTAATATTTTGTGATTCAGAGGAAGCAAAAAGTGCATCTGCGGAGGCACCCTTGCCCCAGACAATCGAACCAACCGAATGCTGCACTCCCTGTGGTGCAACACGCAGCTCCACGGGTTCTCCAAGGGAATAGCAGCGAGATTGCGTGTGGTGGACGTAAACACAGCTAGACACGTCGATGAGTGACCAAGTCCCGGCTAGCTCGGATAGAGACATACCCATTCATACACGTCACAGCCAACAAGGAGTCCCTTTCCCTGTATGCCACATCATGTGGGACCTTGGGATACTCATCTAAACAAGATAAGAGGTAATGGGATGAAGGAAACTGCGGTCATACTAACAATAACCATTGTCTAACTTTTTGCCATTCTGCCAAAGCTGGATGGTTCCATTATTCCCAGCTGACGCTATTAAATCGTTCCTAGTGAGAATCATGAGGGCTAGTGAGTCATCCAGAGGGTCGGTAAGACACATACCGATTGGGGTCGAAACTGATGTCATTGACAGTGTAACACTTGAGGCACGTTGGTTCAGGTTCAAGCCTCTCAGATGATCTTGGTGATTCAATATTACAATGCCCGTGCAAGATGGCTGCAAAGATTCAGTCACAGCTCACAAATGCAAACTTCGAGCTAAAGGTAAGCCTGTGCCACTCACCACTTTGATTTTGTAAGCCACCAGCTAGCCATACCTGCAAAGTGCCCTCACGGTTATAAATGTTTTGACGTTGTACTGTTCCAGTTGTGAGAAACTCAGATAGCCAGGTACTAATCAACCAAAACCCACCAGAAGCTTCTGCCAGTGGGTCATTGGGCTGGCCCCCTGACGTTGCACTGGAAATTGCAATACTTCCAGGGTTTTGGGCAATCTTGTTGATAGCTGCCGGTGTTCATGAGAAAACGGTAGTACGTCATCATGGTGTGGAACTTACCTCCTCCTGCCAACCAGAAACACGATGTAACTGGTGATAGCTCGAGTGCCATCAGTGGTCTGACTCTGAGGCACTCGAGTTGCTTCCTCCCATGCTGTTGGTGGATTTGAGCGACTCTACGTGCCTATATCATAAGTGAGTTTGAGAGTTCAGGCAGCACACGTGATTACCTGCCGTAACCCAAATGAACTCCTTCCGCGTGCTAGTCCAATCTGGCTTTGGGGCCGCGATATGCCTCAACTCGACGGCTGAGCCATGAACAACCTTGGGTAAACTAGTACTAGTGCAGGACACCTTCCCATTGCCATCGTTATCGACATCGTGATCTTGGCACCATGCCTCACCCTCCAGGGGCAGCGGGGTGAGCCAATCTGAATCAGAGTCATCACTGGCAAACCTTGGCTGCAAATGTAATATATGACCCATCCCATGAGGGCGATCTAAAAAGCGTACCTGTGTGTCCGAAGGTCCGTCAGAATCGATCACAATGATTTCTCGCGGCTGGCTTCTGGTGGTGCGTTGGCGGATCGTTATTTCCGGGTCGTCGTGATGCTGGGGCGTTGGTTCAGACATGCCACGTCGGGGTGTGGCCGAGCCTGAGTGAGCAGTGCTTAGAATGCTACGCATGGTATCTAGTAGGACGACGCTACTAGCACAAGACTGAGGGGAGTCTTCTTGATCCGAGTCGTTGATGACCATGACATCCAACGGATTGGGGTAGCTCATTACTAGTCACAGTTCGGGCAGGTAGAAGCGAAAGCGCGTGGCTTTCGTGTGCATGACTACCTGGACGCGATCGGTAACTATCCTGCCGTTGGAAGCGAGTCGTGGTGGGATACCAACAACCAACGGGACATCTCTCGACTCTATATACTCTTGCTTCCAACAATCTATTCTATACACCCTTTCGCCTCCCGAGCAAGTCTGCCAACCTTGAAGCAGCAACACCATGCCCCATGCTTCTACTCTGTTTAACTGTACTATCACCAGTCTCTTGATCCAAACTAGACCCATCTACGTCTGTAGACTTAGGGCCCCTTAATGTTCGTCCAGCCCCAAGCACGAGGGAGAACCGTTTCGTGAGACCTTCGCCTTTCGCATTTGCTCGCGCCGTGACTGAAGTTGTTTGCAACCCCACAATGGGCAATGAAAAACGCTGCTGTCGCCGGGCAGTGTCTTCATTTGGTGGAGCCGAAGACGTTCGAGCTGATGTAACCGCAGTCGAACAGGACGCTGCAGAATCGTTGGGAAAAAGTAGATTGGATGACTGTGGGATGACTGTAGGCTCATCCGTAGAGGAGTGTGAGGCAGTCGGGCTGGGTGTCACTTGGGAATTTTCTTCCTGGAAGTTCTCAAGGACGTGGAGAAATGAACGTGGTCGCGATGCTGGCCGAATGCGAACCACTGGATGAGTTGCTTCGCTCTGCTGACAACCCCCATCATCCTCCACAGATAGGTCGGGGTAGTGGGCATTGGCGTGCGTGGTGTCATCTGCTGTCGCCAGTTCGCGATTTGAAATTCCTTTATCGAAGGCCATGAGCAGCGAGGATGGGCGAGCTGGCGCAAGAGCTGGGGTCGAGTGCCAGGAAGGAAAGTTTGATAACGTGAAAGTTGACGTCGGCGATGGCATATTGGGAGAGGTGGAAGGTGTGAGCACCGGAAACACTGTTTCATAGCAGGCGTCGCAGGCGCGAGCTGGCTTTCCAGGTTCCTTAGCATCTGAATCAAATATGTAAAAGGTCTATGCAAATCAATTCAGTATGATCAATAACGTCTAGTTGAAACCAACATACGCTTTCAGAGCAGCTTGCGCAGACGCAACGCCCACACAACCTACAATGATGTCGCCTCCTCCGCCAACCAAACGACCTTCCGCATCGCATGCAGCTTTCCGTCCTTCCGTCGGGAATCCAAACAGCAGGTACAAAATGCTCGACCTTGCCGCGTCTCGGCCTGTTTCGCACATCTTCAGGAGAGTGTGGCAGAGCCTGTAGCCTTCTTCTCAAATGGTTTGTGGATGCGGATGACGAAAGAGTTGTATTTGGGCGAGTCACGTTTAACGACGCTAGCAAAGCCGCTTTAGCATTCCGTATTGCGGTGGTCCATTCATCACGTTCATGTTCGCTGGCTGGAAGTACAAAAATCAGAAAATCAGAGGATGCAAGACACGTCGATTCGGGGATAATTTACCTGCGTAAACAGCGAATGAGCCTTCTGGACTCCACACTTCGAACCTGTACTCCTCTCCAATTTCTGTCGGCGGGGTGACGACAATCTCCAAGTCAACAAGTTCTGCCTTGCCTTTGAACCACCACCTGTCATCGCAACTAGCGCTGCTGGTCTGGCGTTTCTTCGTTCTGCTCAGGCCGATGACACTCCGGTTCAGTGGGGCGCTCGAATTGGAGCGAGTAGGGGAAGTAGGTTGCGAAGTTGGTGAGACGCCATTCCCAGCACCGCCTATTTGTGCACTGCCGCGTACCGCGGATAGTTCTGCATCGCTGCGGCTGCGTGTGCGCACCATCATTGCACGCGGGGAAAGTCCAGCTTTTACTCCTTTCCAGTCCCAACGCTCGGCGGCTTCGCTATCACCCTTATCAACATTGGCAACCCAGAGAAGACAGTCGGAGAACAGAAGAAAGTCGCGCTCTTTCGGAAAAGAGCCATGCTCGAGTTGGATAAGTGGACCTCTCTTAAGAAACGTGCGACCAGGAGCGACAAGCTGGAAAGGTAGGTTGGGGGTACTGCGCTGCAGAGCTAGAAGACCAAGAGTTTGAGCGTGAGCGTGGAGCGATGCGTTCATAGAAGTCGTGACTAGGGAATTATGAATATCAACTGATGGGATGAAAGGGTGTTCAGCCTGCCACGTACTTCTATCAACGAGTGCATGAACGGTCATGAGGGAGGAGTATTCAGAGTCTTCCACGTCGGTGCAATTAATGAGATCCTTGAGGAGAAGAAGGTATCTCGGACACCTCTGGATAATTGTGAGAAGCCAGTCCCTTAGCTTGAGCTTTCCGCATCGAGAATTGGCTTCCTGTCCGGCGACAAATGCAGAAAATGTGGCGTTAGTGTTGATGAGCGATGTCAACACAGTTAAGGATGCGCCGAACGAGGTTACAAAGGGAGTGTACAGAGACAGATACGGAAAATGCGACAGGAGAATAGGGGATAAATGTGGTGGGAAATCGGAATGTGATTGTTGGTGTTCAGGGGAGTAGGGATGAAGGTGTTCGTGGAGAGAAGAAAAGAATGCACGATGAAGGTTCCAAATGTCAATGAAATTGGAAAATACGGAGGTGAGGTCTGCGCGGCTGAGGAGAGAATGCGACGTATCGAGCGCAGCAATAATAGGGGTAAGAAATAGCTGTTGGATCACCATGATCAACGAACGACGCTGTACTAGGAGCCCACGGAAGTTGAGCTTACTTCATAAATAAGATCAAGGCCTTGGACATATGTTCTTTCTGTTTCATAGAACTCCTGAATGACCCTGCGCCGCTTTGTGTCGCGCTCTCTATCAGAGGCCTGATAACTACGTCTCCGAACGCCCTTCCGATGGCGGTCTATGGAGGTTTGTCTAGATGTTGACTTCTTGGTCGGAGAGGTGATTGGGGTGTGGGTTGTGCCATGTTCCGAGAGGGACTCGAATGAGAGAAGACTAACGACAGATTGCCTGTTCAAGTGGAGATTAGGAGTAGTGGGAAGGGATATGCGACGAAAGGGAAACTGAGTGACAAATGGTTGTGGTGATGATATAGAAGCACTGTCTGAATCTGTGGAAGGAAAAAGTAATTGGATGGGGGACGACAGGGATGACATTGAATGAGCGTAAGAGATGACCTTGACTGTGTCCACTCCCGCCCGCTGGGGCGGATAACTATATGCGTGTGTGTATGTGCGCCCGCCCGTTTTGGCTTACGCGCCGGGTCTGCCTAATCCAGCCATCTCCTTGCCGGTCCGAATTGAATAGTGTGTTCTCGGCACGATCCGAGGACTGTATAGTTCTTTCCCAGGCCAACCGAACGACACAACCACCTATTCGTGTGTCCTGTCTTCAACGCATCAACGTCGATATGTCATCTGACCTCGAATGGCTTCTCCTACGGGTACGTGAGACCTCTTCAACACGCCACTTGATGTGACATCTTTGTAGGGGAACAATTCTTTCATCGTCAAGCGTGTCCCCGGTGGCCCCATCTTCTCCAAAGAACCGGTGGGTGCCTCAGTCACGCTCAATGCATATTGCGACTCACCAAGTCCGCAGGGAAACCTCGTTAACATACACTCACAAAAGTTTTCTGGTCTCGCCAATGCTAAGGTCAGCGTGACGTGCCGTGTTCACTTCTCATAATGAATCCCGCTTCGCTACTAGACCATCGACGTGAAGCCATCGACTAATGGCATCGCCATTACACATCGGAAGAAGTCTGCGAGCCCTCGTCTCGTCCGCTCTGCGTACGCTTCCACTGCCATTGGCAGCCGAAGCGGCCCTCGTCGTGCCCTCGGCATTGCTGCTCGACCGGCCAAACGCGGGTACCGTCCTGACCTCCGTGCAGTAAGGTTCTACCTCTTACCTTGTCATTCGTATCCGATTCGCCTTTGTTGTAAAAATCCCGCATTCTCGTTAGAACCCACTGGAGACGCTGTCTGGTGTCATGAAGGATGGGCGTGGACATGTTTGCAAGATAAATCCTAACCCAGATGGAGCCGATCAAACTCCTCTGAGTTATCGTCATACGCTATCGGAGCTCGTTTGATTCTTCGCGAGTCGCCGACGAATTGGCGATAACATTGCTTCTTCATCCCTCTTCCTCTTACGTCCTTTTTGCCTCAGACTTAACTGACCTCACTTATTTAGGCTACCCTTGCTCGTGTATCCGCCCTTGTCGCTGCGCAAAAGGAACCAAAAGCAGCACCGCCAAAGAAAATCCGTGGTAAAAAGGCGAAGCCCCTTGCCTGAGTACGCATGATTATTGCACGAAGGGAAATATGATATGTTTCGGTACATGTCGAGTTGTCCCATGAGTGCCTTGAATCCCAAGTAAATGTCTCACTAGGGTTTAGGCACGAAAATATGTTGGGGTTGGTTTCTTACATTTTCGTTGAATACCTAGGTCGTTTCTCGTCTACCATTCCGAGCTCACTGCATTGTATCACTTCCGGCGAGAGTCAAGCGTGAACAGACAACCCGAATAATTTAAAATTAATTGCATGCTGAGGAGAGACCCACTTATTTGGTGATTGCCTCAGGAAATTCTGATTCGAGAGTGTCGAGACGTTCAACGGGTCCACGACAGGTCGATGTCCTTCGGTTTGAGTCGGCCAACCGATGCATCCGAAACTCGGATGCGTCATGAATGCCACACAAGTGGTTCAATGTCTGCTTTTCGAACAGATG
>Ga0209488_10001524_pt1 | contig 19760 bp, 20 predicted proteins | sample Rivendell_Oct201_8_FD_188349 | JGI IMG/M metagenome (GOLD analysis project Ga0209488, IMG submission 188349) | Vadose zone soil microbial communities from the Eel River Critical Zone Observatory, Northern California, USA -... | ecosystem: Environmental > Terrestrial > Soil > Vadose zone >...
GTGGTCTCTGCTGTCTTTGCCATGTCCCTCACCCGTTAGGATTCGCGGCCCATTGTGCGCCGCACACGGGGGATATACGGGTTTCGCCGCCGCTTTTCAAGAGAAATGTTGCGGTGCACAATATACCAGGCCGCGGCACGCGCCAGCATGCTCGCGGGCGCGCGGCAGCGGTTGCCCGCGTCGCGCGCGTAGCGCGATCGCGGGCGGGCGGCAGCGGTTGCCTTGGCAACCGCGAGAGCCCGCACCGGGCAGGAAAAGGCGCGATTTACGCTGTCAGCGGTCGCCGCCGTACGCTTTTTCCTTGACTGATCCGGATAGAAGTGCTATGAAAAATCCATCCTCGGAGAATCCGACGCGACGCCCGGCGGCGCCCCTCAGCGCAGCGCGGGCGTTTTTTCTTGCCCCGGAGGCGCCCCCCATGCCCAATCGCCCAGCGCTCAGCGACCGCCAGCGCAAATTCGTCAGCGAGTACCTCATCCACCTCAACGCCACCAAGGCGGCGGTGCGCGCCGGCTACTCGCCGCGCTCGGCCGCCGATATCGGCCACGCCCTGCTGCGCCGCCATGAAGCGGTCATGAGCGCGATCCGGGCCGCCATGGAAGAGCGCGAGCGGCGCACCCAGGTGACCGCCGACCGCATCGTCACCGAGCTGGCGCGCATCGCCTTCGCCGACATCCGCAGCTTCGCCGATTGGGGGCCGGACGGCGTCGGCTTGCGCGCGCTGGCCGAGCTCTCCGCCGACGACACGGCGGCGGTGGCGGAGATCTACGGCCCCGGCGCCGCCGGCGGCCGGCCCAAGCTCAAGCTGCACGACAAGCGCGCCGCGCTCGAGCTCCTGGCGCGGCATCTGGGCCTCGTCGGCACGCGCCGCATGAGCCCGCCGCCCAGGCCGGCCGGGCCCGAGCTGCCGGCGCGCGAAGTGCTGCGCCGCAAGCTCGCGGCGATGGCGGGGGAGAGGGAGGAACCCGGCGACGCGGCGTGATCAGCCCGGCGGCGGCTTGGCGCAGGGCTCCTCGCGGCGCAGCTTGCCGGTCGGCCACTCCTCGCGCACGCTCAGCGCGCCCTGCGCGGGGATGCGGTATTTGCGGGTCCAGGTCTTGCCGCCCTGCCACACGCCCTCGACCTTGCCGTCGCGCGAGAAGGTCGTCTGCCCGGCGCCCCACGCCCAGACCGCGACCTTGCATTCCGCGCAGGCATTGCGGAAGCCGAGCCGGTCGCCTTCGGCGGTGACGATGCTGATGCAGGGCGCGGCCGAAGCCGGGCGCGGCGCCGCCGCCAGCAGGGCCAGCGCGACGAGAGCGGCGAGCGGCAGGCGGCGCATGGGCGGCTCAGCCCCGGCGCTGGTCGGTCTGGCCGGCCCAGGCGCGCTGGAAGCTGTCGCCGGAGCCGAACATCGACAGCGTCGATTCGTGGTCGTCGGTGCGCACCTGCCAGAGCTCGCCATCGGCGGAGATGGTGAGGGTGAAATGCTGCAGGTCCTGCCGCCGGATGAGCGCGATCAGCTCGCGCTCGGCCTCGCTGAGCTCGTCCATGGAGAGCAAGGCTAGCGCGATCGCGCGGCGAGAGCCAGACGGGCGAACGCCGCGGGGCTAGCGCAGCGGCGGCGACGGCGGCGGCAGCGGATATCCCGGCGGCGCCACGGCGACGACGCTGTAGCCGGCCACCTGGTTGCCCTTGGGCGCGCGTCCCGCGCTGAAAATGACGCCGGTCAATTTTTGCGCCGGCGCCGGCGCTAGGCCTTCATCGGCCGCGGCGCCAGGCCGGTCTGCAGCAGCCGGGTGAGGCGCCCGGCGAGGATCTCGGCGTCGCGCGCCGTGGTCACGCGGCGCGCGAGCTGGCGGTCGATCAGCAGGGCCGAGAGACCGTGCACCAGCGACCACGCCGCCACCGCCATCTCCTCGGTGTCGCCACGCCGGGCGCGTCCGGCGCGCTGCGCCTCGGCGATCGCGGCGACCAGCAGGCCGAAGGCGCGCTCGGCGGCGGATTTGAGCCCGGGGCTCGCCGCCTTGTCGGCGATCTCGGGCCCGAACATGAGGCGCAGATGCGCGGGATGCGCGAGGGCGAAGCGCACATAGGCGATGCCGAGCTCGCGCAGGCGCCGGCCGGGCTCCTTGATGCGGCCGCGCACCGCCTCCAGCGCCGCGGCGAGGGCGACGAAGCCCGCCTCGGCGACGGCGGCCAGCAGCGCTTCCTTGTTGGCGAAGTGCCAGTAGGGCGCCGCCTCGGAGACGCGCGCGCGCCGCGCCACCTCGCGCAAGGAGAAGCCCTGCGGCCCGCGCTCGACGATGAGCGCCTCCGCCGCGCGCCGCAGCGCCGCGGCGAGGTCGCCGCCCCGCCCCAGCCCCGCTTCCGCCCCCGCGCGCCGCCGCCGCCCCGTCGACCGCCCCATGATTCCTCCGCCCCGCGCGCCGCCGCCGGAATCGCCGTTGACAGCGCCACATTAACAGCGTTAAATATACTCTAACGATGTTAAGTTTGGCAAGGAGACGGCCATGGGACAGCGGGCATACATCGGCATCGGCGTGGCGGTCGCCCTCCTTGCCAGCGCCTGCGCGCGGCTCGCCGTGTGGTCGGCGCCGGCGAAGGCGCCCGCGCTCGAGCGCACCGCCGCCGCGCGCAGCGCCGACGACCTGTTCTGGCGGACGCTGCACGACGGCGACTACGACAAGACGCCGGCGGCGCTGACCGCGCTGCAGGCGGCCTATCTCGACAACCCCAACGACGCGGTGACGGCGGCGCATATCGGCTGGGTGCATGTCTGGCGGCTCGGCGAGCGCGCGCGGCTCGATCCCGTGCCGCCGGGCATCACCGACGAGGCGGTGCTGAGCCGGCGCTATTTCGAGGAAGCCGTGCGCCTCAACCCCGGCGAGGCACGCTATCAGGGCTTCTATGCCGCGACGCTGCTGGCCGAGGCCGAGATCCACCAGGACGAGAAGCTGCGCCGCCAGGGCTACTACACGCTGCTCGACGCCGTCGCCGCCTTTCCCGAGTTCAACGACTTCACCGCGGGCTACGTCATGTCGAGCCGCCCGTATGATTCCGAGCGCTTCAAGGAGGGGCTCGACGACCAATGGCGGAACCTCGACGTCTGCGTCGGCGGGACCGTCGACCGGCGGCATCCGGACTACGCCCAATACATGCGCCTCGAGACCAAAGAAGGGCCCAAGCGCGTGTGCTGGAACTCGTGGATCGCGCCGCACAATTTCGAGGGCTTCTTCCTCAATTTCGGCGACATGCTGGTGAAGGCCGGCGAGCCCGAGATCGCCGTGACCATGTACGCCAATGCCAAGCTCACGCCGGATTACGCGCAATGGCAATACCGCGACGTGCTGGAAGACCGGGTCCGCAACGCGGCGGCTTACGTCGCGGCGTTCCGCCAGGAGAAGCCCGCGCCCGGCGCGCCCCGCATCATGGGCCAGAGCCGCTTCGCCTGCATGGCCTGCCACCAGGATTAGGCTCAGGACTCATTGATCGAGATGGAAGGCGACGCTGGCTGCGATCCAAGCGCTAATGATTCCACGAACTCCGATCGGCTAACTGAACTGCAATACCCGCGGCTTTTGTGTCGTTTTGGCCTCCGAACGCAGCGTGCTGCGACGGATTGCCTGGCGATCGGGTGAGGACACGCGCGGCCCCGGAGCTTCGCCTTCGCGCACCACGCGACGGGCGGGCAGCGTGATGCTCACCTTCGTCCCTTCGCCCGGCGCGCTTTCGATGGCGAGCCTCCCGCCATGCAGCTCGGCCAGGGTTCGCGCGAGCGGCAGTCCGAGCCCGGCGCCGTCGTAGCGCCGGTTGAGGGAGCTGTCCACTTGGCGGAAGGGCTGGAGCGCGAGCGGGATTTCCTCCGGTCTCATGCCGACGCCGGTGTCCGACACGGAAAGGCGGATGGCGCCCTCCGGCGTTGCCTCGACCGCGAGCACCACCCGGCCGCCGGCGGGCGTGAACTTCGCCGCATTGGACAGCAGGTTCAACAAGATCTGCTTCAGTCTCAGCTCGTCCCCGCGCACGCACGGGACATGCGGCGGAAGCTCGATCGCAAACGCGAGCTGAGCGGTGCGGAAGCGCTCGGCGAGCAGCCGCTGGCAATCGCCGGCCAGCTTGGCCAGATCCACCGGCTCTTCGTGCAGCGTGAGCCGGCCCGCCTCGATCTTGGAAAGGTCGAGGACATCGTTGATCAGGTCCAGAAGGTGGTGGCCGGAGCTGTGAATGTCCTGCGCGTAGCCCTGGTAACGCACGTCGACCGGCCCGACATGGGCGTCGCGGATCACCTCCGAGAAGCCGATGATGGCGTTGAGGGGCGTGCGCAGCTCGTGGCTCATATTGGCCATGAATTGACTCTTCACGCGGCTCGACTCCTCGGCGGTGCGGCGCGCGTTTTCGAGTTCGCGCACGGTTTCGCTCAGCTGTCGATGCGCGTCCTGTCGCGCGCGAAGCTGCTGATGCAGCGCACAGGCGGTCAGGCCGGATAGCACCAGGATCAGCCCGCCGACACCTGCCTGCCACAAGGTGGTGCGTTGCCAATTGGCGAGAGCCTCATCCCGGGACAATGCCACCTCCGCGACCAGCGGCAGCTTCTCGACGCGCTGGTAGCCGACAATGCGCCAAAGCCCATCGGCCCCGTAATTGGTCGGGAACACGCCCGACGAAGCCCAAGGCAGCCAATCCTGGAAAAGCGGCTGCGAGCCGAAATTCTTGCCGACATTGGCATCGAGGGCGGGTTGCCGGAGCAGCATCGTCCCATCGATCGTGTGGAGCGCGATGCTGCCATGCGCGCCCACATGCAACGTCGACAGGAAGCGCTGGATATAGTCGTCACTGATCGTCGCCGCGATCACACCCGCAAATCTGCCGCCCGACCGCGTGATCCGCCGGCTGGCGAAGATGACGCGCTTGCCGTCGCTTCGCGGCGTCACCGGCTGTTCCATGGTGACTCGGATCGCCTCGCCGCCACCGGCGTGGGTGAAATACTTCTTTCCGGACACGTTTATCGGAAGCGGGGGCAACTCCTCCGAGCTGAACTTCACGCGTCCGCTCGGATCGATCAAGACGATGCTGGTGATCTGCGGCGAGTGTCGAACCTGGCTCGCGAGGAGTCGATGAATATCCTTCGACGCTCCGGGTGCATCCGCGCCGATCTCTGCCGTGGCGATCCGCAGGGAGAGGTCGACCGTCTCCATCGTCCGCGCGATGAACTGCTCGGCCGAGAGCGCCAGGTTCGAGGCTGAAACGTAGGTGTCGGCGATGACGATCTCGCGCGCGTGCCAGGACATCCAAAAGAACATGCCGCACAGCGCCAAGCCGACGGCAGCGGTAATGCCGGCAATCCATTCCATCCGCGCCTTGACCATGGCCCGCCGGACGAAGCCCCACGCCGATTGGGAGCGGGGCTTCGTGGCCGCGGCAAATTCTCTAGCGAGGCGCCGCTCGACGAAGATCCGGCGCGCGCGTTCTGCGATCGCGCCTCGGCGACGCCGCGTCCACGAAAGCGCGTCGCGGCAGAGGCCGGATGCGTGGCCAGGCGCATGCCGCTTCGTCAACGGCAAGCGCGTACGCAAAACCGCGGCGGTTCGCGAGACGATGGCACGGCCAAGGGCAGCGTAGGAAGCTCCGCCTCGCCCGGAACGGAGCGCAGTGTATCGGGCAGCGATCGACCTGAGCAGGGCGGCAGGCCCCCGCAACAATCGCGAAAGCATATGCAGCGTGGGTGCTGCCAGCGACTTTCGGACGAGCTCGCGCGCGTCCCCAGACATTCGAGAGAACCTGCCGCAAAGCGATACGGCAACGATGATACCGGCAATCCATTCCATCCGCGCTTTGGCCATGGCCCGCTGCATGGAGCGCCGCGCCGATTCGGCGCTGCGTTTCGCGGCCACGGCAAGCGCGCTGGCGAGGCGCCGCTCGAGCAAGACCCGGCGCGCGCCCTCGGCGATCGCGCCTCGGTGATGCCGCGTCCAGGAAAGCGCCTTGCGACAGAGGTCGAGCGCCTGGCCAGACACATAGCGCCTCGTCAACGGCAACCGAGTATGCGAGAGCGCCGCGGTTGGCGAGGCGCTGGTCCGGCCAAAAGCAAAGCAGGAAGCTGCTCGGCCTCTCCAGGAACGGAGCGTACTGTATGGGGCAGCGACGGACCGCAGCATGGCGGTAGGCCTCCTTAACAACTGCGAAAGCATATGCCGCCGCGTGGGTGGCGCCGCCGACTTTCGCTTAAAATTTGTCTCGAGTTTGTCGCAAGTTTTAGGAGCGCGGGAAGACCGCGGCAGCGCGGCATTTCAGTGTCGGGTTAACCCTCCCGCCATTTTCGCCGTCGAGCGCTTCTACCGCGACGTCCGCCTCTCCCGCCTCTAAGAAGGCACGAGCCAGATCCGGCAGCTCGTCATCGCCCGCAACCTGCTGCGCGAGACGGGTGAGGCCGCCAGGCGCCTTTGCTTGTGCCGGATTGCCCTCCCGCCGCAGCGGGCAGGCGCTCACGACGGGGTGTTCGCAGGCCTTCGCGGGCCATTCGCCGCTCGTTCACGAATTCTGGTTGCCGGGCCGATTGTGACGTAACATGAGGCGAAATTCCGTCGGGGAGGAACGGGGCGGTGGGTGTGGCGCACGAGCCCTGGCTCGTCTTGCTCTCGCTTTCCGTGGCGATCCAGGGTGCCTATGTCGGGCTGAGCTTGGCGGTGCAGGTCCGCGACTCCGTCGGGTTGCGGCGGCGCCTGTTGCTGGCGGCAGCCGCGGTCTCGCTGGCGGTCGCCATCTGGTCGATGCACTTCGTCGCCATGCTCGCGGTCCGCCTGCCCTTCGCGATCGACTATCTGGTCTTTCCGACGCTGCTGTCCTTCCTGGTCTGCGTCATCGTCGTCGGCGCGGCGGTGTTCGCGGTGAGCGCCGGGCAGCTCACCATCACGCGCCTGTCGGCGGCCGCAATCTTCATGGGCGGCGGCATCGCCACCATGCACTACATCGGCATGAGCGCGCTGCATGCGAGCACGCACTTGCACCATGCGCCTGCGCTGGTGGTCGCCAGCGTGGCGGTCGGCATCGCCGCGTCGGGCCTCGCGCTGTGGCTGGCCGGCTCGCAGGAGCGGCGGCCCCCGCTCCTGCTGTCGGCCATCGCCCTCGGCATGGCTATCGCCGGCATGCATTACACGGCCATGGCGGGCTTGACCTTGATGCCGTTGCCGGCGCCTCCGTCCGGCGCGGCCGTGCTGTCGACCGACCTGCTGGCGATCGTCGTCGCCATCGTCGCCTTCATCGTCTCCGGCATCTTCCTGCTGACGCTGGTGCCGGAGCGCACGCGGAACGCCGCTGACCTCCGCCCGGCGGCGGAACCGGACGCGGAACACGACCTCGCCGTCGCACCGGCGCCCGCGGCGTTCGCTCCGCTCGGCGCCGCCGGCGGGCCGCCGCGCCGGATCGCCCGGCAGCTCCCGGTGGAGCATGACGGCGGCATCCATTTCGTGCCGGTCGAGGATGTCGTCGCCGTCCACGCCAATGCCCATTACACCTATGTCTTCGACGGCAAGGTCAAATTCTTCTGCCCGCTGGCGATCGGCGTGGTCGAATCGCGTCTCGACAGCGGCCGCTTCGTCCGCATCCACCGCAGCCACATCGTCGCCCTCGACCGCATCGTCGGCCTGAAGCGGATGGGCGACACCGGCGTCATCGAGCTGGCCGCCGGCGAGCCCTATACCGTACCGGTCAGCCGCGGCCGCCTGCCCTGGCTCAAGGCGCGTCTCGCCACGACCATCGGCGATTTCAGCCGCGGCCGCGGGTCCGTGCCGCAGCCCTCGCTCGCCGTCGCCAGCGATTTCGGTCAGCACGCCTGACGCAGTTCGTGCGTCCTGCCCGTCAAATCGTGAGTCGATCGTTGCCGTTGCGCCACACCTGCGCCCAGACTGTGGATGGACTTAGCCATTGCAAAAAGGGCCGTCCGGCGCCTCGGCCGCGCGCGCAATCGCGGACCGGGCGTCGCCGCGGCCGGGAGGATGCCGTGATACCAGGCGCGTTCGCCTATCACCGCCCGAAATCGGTCAAGGAAGCCGTCCTCATGCTGGCCGACCTCGGCGAGGACGCAAGACCGCTGGCCGGCGGCCACAGCCTCATCCCCATGATGAAGCTGCGGCTGGCCATGCCCGCCCACCTCGTCGATCTCGGCGCGATCGGCGAGCTGAAGGGCATCCGCGCCGACGGCGGCGATATCGTCATCGCCGCCATGACGACCCAGCATGAGCTGATCGCCGACGCCACGCTGGCCGCCAGGCTGCCGATCATCCGCGAGACGGCGCTGGCGATCGCCGATCCGCAAGTGCGCTATGTCGGCACGCTCGGCGGCAACGTCGCCAATGGCGACCCCGGCAACGACATGCCGGCGGTGATGCTGTGCCTCGGCGCCAGCTACCATGTCGTCGGCACGCGCGGCGAGCGGCGGATCGCGGCGCGCGACTTCTACAAGGGCATCTATTCGACCGCGCTCGAGCCCGGCGAGATGGTGACCGCCATCCGCGTCCCCGTGCCGCCGGCCGGCCACGGCGCCGCCTATGAGAAGCTGAAGCGCAAGGTCGGCGACTACGCGACCGCGGCGGCGGCGGTGATCCTGACGCAGAGCCAGGGGCGCATCGCCACCTGCTCCATTGCGCTCACCAATGTCGGGGAGACGCCGCTCTGGGCGAAGGACGCGGCGACGGCGGTCGTCGGCACGGCGCTCGATCCCGCCACGGTCAAGAAGGCGGTGGCTGCCGCCGAGGCGATCACCTCGCCGGCCGCCGACAATCGCGGGCCCGCCCAATACCGCACCAAGATGGCGGGCGTGATGGTGGCGCGGGCGCTGGCGCGCGCCAAGTCGCGCGCCGCCTGACGGAAGGGAGACGCAAGAGATGGCGAAAACGCATGTCACGATGACCGTCAACGGCAAGGCGGTCGAGGGGCTGGTCGAGCCGCGCACCCTCCTCATCCACTTCCTGCGCGAGCAGCTCAATTTGACCGGCCCGCATATCGGCTGCGACACCAGCCATTGCGGCGCCTGCACCGTCGATCTCGACGGCAAATCGGTGAAGTCCTGCACGCTCTTCGCGGTGCAGGCCGAGGGCGGCAATCTCCTGACCATCGAGGGGATGGCGGCGGCCGACGGCACGCTGCACGCGCTGCAGGAGGGCTTCCGCGAGATGCACGGCCTGCAATGCGGCTTCTGCACGCCCGGCATGATCACGCGCGGATATCGCCTGCTGCAGGAGAATCCCAATCCCAGCGAGGACGAGATCCGCTTCGGCATCTCCGGCAATCTGTGCCGCTGCACCGGCTATCAGAACATCGTCAAGGCCATTCAATACGCCGCCGCGAAGCTCGCCGGCGCGTCCGTCAAGGAGGCTGCGGAATGAACGCGATCACCCCCTCGAAGGAGGAACGCGCCGAGAAGCTCCAGGGCATGGGGTGCCGGCGCAAGCGCGTCGAGGACATCCGCTTCGTCCAGGGCAAGGGCAATTATGTCGACGATCTGAAGCTGCCCGGCATGCTCTACGGCGACTTCACCCGCTCGCCCCACGCCCACGCGCGCATCAAGAAGATCGACACCGCGAAGGCCGCGGCGGTGCCCGGCGTCGTCGCGGTGCTGACGGCCGAGACCCTCAAGACCGTCAACCTCGCCTGGATGCCGACGCTCGCCGGCGACGTCCAGATGGTGCTCGCCGACGGCAAGGTGCTGTTCCAGAATCAAGAGGTCGCCTTCGTGATCGCCGATGACCGCTACGCCGCGGCCGACGCCGCCGATCTGGTCGAGGTGGAATATGAGGCGCTGCCCGTCAACGTCGATCCGCTCAAGGCCATGGCGCCCGGCGCGCCGGTGATCCGCGAGGACATCAAGGACAAGACCGAGGGCGCGCATGGCAAGCGCAAGCACTACAACCACATCTTCTCGTGGGCGTCGGGCGACAAGGCGGCGACGGACGCGGCGTTCGCGAAGGCGGACGTGACGATCAAGGAGCTGATCGTCTATCCGCGCGTGCACCCCTGCCCGCTCGAGACCTGCCAGTGCGTCGCCTCGTTCGACAAGATCAAGGGCGAGCTCACGCTGTGGGGCACGTTCCAGGCGCCGCATGTCATCCGCACGGTGGGCTCGCTGATCTCGAAGATCCCCGAGCACAAGATCCACGTCATCGCGCCCGACATCGGCGGCGGCTTCGGCAACAAGGTCGGCGCCTATTCGGGCTATATCTGCGCCATCGTCGCCTCGATCGTGACGGGACGCCCGGTGAAATGGGTCGAGGATCGCATCGAGAACCTCTCGACCACGGCGTTCGCGCGCGACTTCCACATGGAGACGGAGATCGCCGCCACCAAGGACGGGCGAGTGACGGCGCTGCGCTGCTACACCGTCGCCGACCACGGCGCGTTCGACGCCTGCGCCAATGCGAGCAAATGGCCGGCCGGCCTGTTCAGCATCATCACCGGCTCCTACGATTTCCCGACCGCGCATGTGCTGGTCGACGGCGTCTACACCAACAAGGCGCCGGGGGGCGTCGCCTATCGCTGCTCGTTCCGCGTCACCGAAGCCGCCTATTGCATCGAGCGCGCCATGGACATCCTGGCGCAGAAGCTCGGCATGGACCCGGCCGAGTTGCGCATGAAGAACCTGATCCGGCGCGAGCAGTTCCCCTATACTTCGGCGCTCGGCTGGCAATACGATTCGGGCGACTATCACACCGCGCTCACCAAGGCGATGGACAAGGTCGACTACAAGAGGCTGCGCGAGGAGCAGAAGGCGAAGCAGGCGGCGTTCAAGCGCGGCGAGACGCGCGACGTGATGGGCATCGGCCTCGCCTTCTTCACCGAGATCGTCGGCGCCGGGCCGTCGCGCAACTGCGACATCCTCGGCATCGCCATGTTCGACTCCGCCGAGATCCGCATCCACCCGACCGGCACCGGCATCTGCCGGCTTGGCACCAAGTCGCAGGGCCAGGGCCACGAGACGACCTACGCGCAGATCATCGCGACCGAGCTGGGGCTGCCCGCCGACAACATCGCGGTCGAGGAAGGCAACACCGACACCGCGCCCTACGGGCTCGGCACCTACGGCTCGCGCTCGACGCCGGTGTCGGGCGCCGCGACCGCCATGGCGTGCCGCAAGATCAAGGCCAAGGCGCAGATGATCGCCGCTTACATGCTCGAAGTGCATGACGACGATCTCGAATGGGACGTCGACCGCTTCAGCGTGAAGGGGAACCCCGAGCGCTTCAAGACCATGACCGAGCTCGCCTGGGCGGCCTACCACGAAGTGCCGCCGGGCATGGAGCCCGGGTTGGAGGCCGTCAACTACTACGACCCGCCCAATTTCACCTTTCCGTTCGGCGCCTATATCTGCGTCGTCGATGTCGACGTCGACACCGGCGTCACCAAGGTGCGGCGCTTCTACGCGCTCGACGATTGCGGCACGCGCATCAACCCGATGATCATCGAGGGCCAGCTCCACGGCGGCTTGACCGAAGCCTTCGGCATCGCCATGGGCCAGGAGATCCGCTACGACGACGACGGCAACGTGATGACGGCGTCGCTCCTGGATTACTTCCTGCCGACGGCGGTCGAGACGCCGAGCTGGGAGACCGACTATACGGTGACGCCGTCGCCGCACCACCCGATCGGCGCCAAGGGCGTCGGCGAGAGCCCGAATGTCGGCGGCGTGCCGTGCTTCGCCAACGCCGTCAACGACGCCTTCAAGTTCCTCGGCTCGACCCACATCGCCATGCCGCACGACCATTGGCGCACCTGGACCGTCGCCGAAAAGCTTGGCCTCCATGGATGACCCCGGACCGTGACCGCATCGCCGAGCGCCTGGCTGCCGTCGGCTACGTCGCCGACCGCGACCTGGCGACGGCGCTGTGGCTCATGGATTTCCTCAAGCGCCCGCTGCTGCTCGAAGGCGAGGCCGGCGTCGGCAAGACCGAGGTGGCCAAGGCGCTGGCGGCGGTGCATCAGGCCGAATTGATCCGCCTGCAATGCTACGAAGGGCTCGATCAGAACGCCGCCCTCTATGAGTGGAACTACCAGCGCCAGCTGCTCGCCATCAAGGCGCATGAGGGCGCCGGCGCCAGCGCCGACGCCATCGAGGAGCACATCTTCTCCGAGAAGTACCTGCTCGAGCGTCCGCTGCTGGCCGCCATCCGCCGCGATCAGCCGCCGGTGCTGCTGGTCGACGAGGTCGATCGCGCCGACGAGGAGTTCGAGGCGTTCCTCCTGGAGCTGCTGTCGGATTTCCAGGTCAGCATCCCCGAGCTCGGCACCGTGACCGCGCGCTCGATCCCGCGCGTCGTCCTCACCTCCAACGGCACGCGCGAGCTGTCGGACGCGCTGCGCCGACGCTGCCTCTATCACTATGTCGATTTCCCCGATGTCGAGCGCGAGGCGCGCATCGTCACCACGCGCCTGCCGCATATCGACGAAGCCTTGGCCCAGCAGGTGGCGCGAATGGTGGCGGCGCTGCGCAAGGAGGATCTGCGCAAGGTGCCCGGCGTCGCCGAGACGCTCGACTGGGCGGCGACCTTGGCCGGCCTCGAAGTCCACGATCTCCGGCAGGCGCCGGAAGCGGTGCACGAGACGCTGATCTGCCTGCTCAAGACCCATGAGGACCGCGCGCGCCTCAGCCGCGAGGTGACCGACCGCCTGCTCGGCAAGGTCGCTTGATGTCGCCCGCGGCGATGTCCGAGCCCGTGGCGACGATCGGCGCGAACCTGCGTCGGCGGCTCGCCGGCTTCACGCGCACGCTGCGCGACAACGGCTTCGCCGTCGGCCTCGCCGAGACGCGCGACGCGCTCGCCATCCTTGCCTCGCCGGCGGGCGCGCGGCCGGCGCTGCTGATGCCGGCGCTGCGCACGTTGTTCTGCGCCGACCACTCGGATTGGCAGCGCTTCGCGGAGATCTTCGCCGCCTTCTGGCGAGGCCGCGGCGTGCGCCGGATGCAACCGGCGGCGAGCATGCCGAGCCGACGCCGGCCGTCGCTGCAGCACCTCGCTCAATCGGCGGCGGTGCCGGCCGCGCCGAGACCGCAGGATCCGGTCGAGTCCGGCGACGGCGAGGCCGGCGATGAAATGGCCGACCGGCGCGAGCACGCCACCGCGGCCTCCACCGCCGAGCGGCTGGCGGCCGCCGATCTGCGTCATATCGTCGATGTCAGGGAGATCGCGCAGACTCATGCCCTCGCCGAACGCCTCGCCCATCGCATGCGCGCGCGGCTGGTACGGCGCGAGCAGGCGCGCCGGCGCGGCCGGCGCATCGACCTCAGGCGCACCATCCACCGCAGCGTCTCCCATGGCGGCACGCCGATCGACCTCGCCTGGCGCCGGCGCAAGGTGAAGCCGCTCAGGCTCGTGGTGCTGCTCGACGGCTCGGGCTCGATGGAGCTCTACACCGCGTTCTTCGTCCGCTTCCTGCACGGCGTCGTCGATGCCTTCCGCGAATCCGAGGCCTTCGTCTTCCACACCCGCCTCGCCCATGTCTCGGCGTCGCTGCGCGACCGCGACGTCGCGCGCGCGGTCGACCGGCTGTCCTTGATGGCGCAGGGCATGGGCGGCGGCACGCGCATCGGCGAGTGCCTGGCGGCGTTCAATCGCTGGCACGCCAAGCGCGTGATCACGTCGCGCACGGCGGTGATGATCGTCTCCGACGGCTACGATACCGGCGCGCCGGAGCGGCTCGCCGACGAGATGCGGCGGCTGCGCCGCCGCTGCCGCCGCATCATCTGGCTCAACCCGCTGATCGGCTGGCGCGACTACGCCCCGGAGGCGCGCGGCATGCAGGCGGCGCTGCCCTATGTCGATCTGTTCGCGCCGGCGCACAATCTCGCGAGCCTCGCCGCGCTCGAGCCCTATCTGGCGAGGATCTGACCGCCATGAATGAAGCCGGCGACGTCATCGATTCGGTTTCGCAGATGAAGGCGAAGGGCGAACCCTTCGCGCTGGCGACGGTGGTGCGGACGGTGGCGGCGACCGCGGTCAAGGCCGGCGCCAAGGCGGTGATCCGCTCCGACGGCACCGTGTCCGAGGGCTGGATCGGCGGCGGCTGCGCGCGCGCCGCCGTGCTCAAGGCGGCGCGCGAAGCCATCGCCGACGGGCAGCCGCGCCTGGTTTCCGTCCAGCCGCCGGACCTGCTCGCGGAACAGGGCCTGCACGCCGGCGAGGAGCGCGCCGGCGTGCGCTTCGCCAAGAACATGTGCCCGAGCCAGGGGACGATGGACGTGTTCGTCGAGCCGGTGCTGCCGCGCCCGCAGATCGTCGTGTGCGGGTCGAGCCCGGTCGCCGTCGCGATCGCCGACCTGGCGCGGCGCACCGGCTACGCCGTCACCGCCTGCGCGCCCGCGGCCGAGCAGGGCGCCTTCGCCGCGGTCGATCGCCGCATCGAGGGCTATGCCTTGCCGGTGCGCGAGGACGGCATGCGCTTCGTCGTCGTCTCGACGCAAGGACGCGGCGACGAGGCCGCCTTGCGCGCCGCGCTCGCCAGCGAGACCGACTACATCGCCTTCGTCGGCAGCCGCAAGAAGGCGGCGGCGCTCAGGGCGGCGCTCGCTGCGGATGGGCTGGACGCCGCCCGGCTGGCGCAAGTGAAGGCGCCCGCGGGGCTCGATCTCGGCGCCATCACGCCGGAGGAGATCGCCGTCTCGATCCTCGCCGAGATCATCGCCGCGCGACGGCGCCATCGGCCGGGCGCCGCTCCGATTTCGTAGTCCGGGGGACCGTCACCGTCACGGGCTGCCGTAATTGCGCGCGAGATAGTCGATGATGGTCTTGGCGTCGGGTGGATCGATCGGTGCGCCGAAGGTGGCGATCATCTTGGTCACCTCCGCCTCCCACATCTTCGCCGTCATGAAGGGCGAATTGGTGCGGATGTAGTCGAGGCTGTGGCAGGCGGCGCAATTGCCCTCGACGAGTTCGTGCCCCGGCGCGTCCTTGAGCGGTACCGCTGGTTCCTCGCCATGGGCCGCCGTCTGGGCCGCCGCCGCGCACGCGACCGAAGCGGCGATCATCAGGTTTCGCAGCATGACGCTCCCTTATGCGACGGTGACGGTCAGCGGACGCATCAAATTGTTGTGGTAGCCGGCGGGGTTGAAGATCAGCGTCTCGGCCTGGGTCTGGCCGATGGCGTTGCTCGCCTTCGCCAGGATCATGTAGCGCCCGGGCTTCGCCGGAGCGAAGCGGAAGCTCCAGGGACGAAAGGCGAAGCGTCCGTAATCCTTGCCCAGACGCGCCGCGCGCCACGTCTCTCCGCCATCGCTCGACACCTCGACGCGGCGGATGCCGTAGCCGCCATCCCAGGCGACCCCCTGCACCTCGACCGCCTGGCCGGCGCGCAGCCTGTGGCCCTCGGCCGGCGCGGCGATGAGCGAGTTGACGACGATCTCGGTGATCGGCTCGTTGGCGTCGGTGACCTGCGTCTGGAAATGCTGCACCACCGGGAATCTGCCGGTGGGGATGCGATAGGCGCTCTTGACCCAGAAGCCGTCGAAGGGCCTGGTCGCGACCATGATGCTGGTGAGGTGCTTCATCCAATAGGTCGCGGTCCAGCCGGGGACGATGAGCCGCGCCGGGAAGCCGTTGAAATGCGGGAGCGGCTGCCCGTTCATCGCGAAGGCGATGAGCGTGTTGTCGTCGAGCGCCTTCCATAGCGGGATGCTCTTGACGAAGTCCGGCGTCTTGTCGAGCACCGGCCCGTCGGCGCCGTCGAGCACGATTTCGACCGCCTCCTTGCGCAAGCCCGCCTTGGCGAGCACATCCTTGAGCCGCACGCCCTTCCACACCGCGTTGCCCATGGCGCCGACGCCCCATTGCACGCCCGGCACGTGCGGCTCGGAGAGGCCGCGGCGGTTGCCCGAGCACAAGCAGACCGCGGCGATCTCGACCGGCTCGAAGCCGCTCTGGAGATCCCGCATGCCGAATTCGAGCGCGCCGGTGGCGCCGTCGCCGCCGACGCGCAGCGTCCACGCATCGACGTCGATCGCCTCGGGAATGTCGGCCAAGTGATAGCGAACGAAGAAGGCCTCGTTCGGCGTGATCGGCGCGGCGAAATAAGACGCGGGCGTCTCGTAGTTCGGCGGGCGGTAGCTGAGCTTGATGAGCGGCTTCTTGCCGGGCAGCGCCTCGAGCGTCGCGGTGTCGTAGACGCCCGCGGGCAGGCCGGAGACCAGCGGCACTTTCTCCGCCGCCCCCGCCGCGCGCGCGAGCACGCCCGACGCGCCCAACGCGATCGCGCTGCCGACGCCCTGCAGAATCCGCCGGCGATCGACCATGCGGTTGCCCCTCCCCTCGAGCCGCCCGTCCATGGGCGATGGCCGGTAGCTTAAGGCGGCGACGAATAGATTGCCACGCTCTACACCACGAGCACGACGCCGGAGAGCAGCAGCAGCGCGAGCACCACCTTGCGAAAGCCGGCCTCGTCGAGGCGCCCGTAGAGCTTGAGGCCGAGCCACAGGCCGGCGAGCACCGCGGGCAGGCCGATGACGAAGAGGCGGAGCGTGTCGCGGCCGAGCAATCCGGTGCCGCCGAGCCACAGCGCGGTCATCGCGAAGATGGCGACGGCGACGGGCTGGAACACGGCGCGCTGCTCGTCCTTGCTCCAGCCGCGCAACCCGCACCACACGGTCGGCAGGATGCCGCCAAGCCCGGTCGCGCTGCCGAGCGTGCCGCTGAGCACGCCGACCGCGCCATCCGCGGCGCGCCCGCCGGCGGTCACCTTGGCGAGCTTCGGCCGCGCCAGGCTGTAGAGGCTGAAGGCGATGAGGACGAATCCCACCGCCATGCGCAGATGCGCTGCCGATGTCCAGCGCAGCAGCTCGGCGCCGATGGGAACGCCGATCGCGCCGCCGACGAGGAAGGGCAGCAAGCGGCCGAGCCTGAGCGCGCGGCGCAGCTGCCACACCGAAAAACCCTGCACCAGGAGACCGAAGGCGACGATGAGCGCCGTGGTCTGCACCGGCGTCAAGATGTGCAGCCACACGGCGGCGGCGACCAGGCCGAAGGCGAAGCCGGCGAGCCCCGCCACGAGCGATGCGGCGAAGCTCGCGATCGCGAAGACCACCAGATCGACCGAAGAGGCGCCATCCATGATGCGTGTCCTCACGGGACCGGGAAGCTGAAGGTCAGTCCGGCCCGCACTTCGTCGAGCGTGCGGTCGTTGACGCTGGCGTGGCGCAGAGCGGCGTCGAAGGAGAGATTCCGCCGCACCTGCCAGATCGCGCCGATCAGGCCCGAGGTGATGGTCGCGCTGCCGAAGTCGCGCTCGTGGAACATCTCCGCGACCGGCCGCACATACCAGTCCTGCGGTCCCTCGACGATGGCGCCGACGAACACATCGCCATGCTGCTGCCGCGTCACGGCGGCGACGGCGTTGAGGTGGAGTGTCACCCACTTCCAGTGCTGCGAGACGATGCCGGCGAGGCTGCCGCCGACGCCCGGCTCGTCGCCGGCGCCCGGCAGCAGCAGCGCGAGCTCGGTCGCGACGCTGGGGCCCGGCTTGTCCTGGAGGCGGCCCTCGCGCAGCACGCCTTTGAGCGACACGGCGTTGCCGACGAGGCTCGATCGTCGCGTGCTGCCGGCGAACCCGTGCGCCGCCTGGCCTTCGAGCGTGGCCTCCCAGCGCTCGGCGAAGCCGTAATTGACGCGCGCGGCGGGCGCGATCAGCGCGCGATCGGAGCCTTCGCGCAGATATCCGACCGGGCCAAGCTCGGTTTCGAGCTCGCCCTTGTCCACCACCGTCGCATCGGTGCCGTCGAAGGGGCGATAGGCAGCGGCCTCGCGCGGCCACGCCGCCACGACGCCGAGCAGCGTCAGCGCCCATGCGGCGCCGGCGGGCCCGCGCCTCATGGCGCCGGTCGGAAGATCCAGATCGCCGCCGGCTCGCTGCCGGCGCGGACGGCCAAATAGAGGCGATCGAGCGCCGGCGCGAAGAGCGCGGTGCGCGCGCCCGACGCGGTCGGCACGCGGCCGAGCGGCGCATAGCCGTCGCCCGCCACCGCGAAGATGTCGATGTAGCCCTCGCCGCAGCTGACATAGACGCGCTCGCGCTTGGCGTCGACGAACACATCGTCGGCATCGCCGCAGGTGGCAAGGTTAGCGGCGACCGTTCCGTCCGCGGCGGTGAGTGCGACGAGACGCGGCGGGTGCCGGAACACGGCGAGGATTTGCTTGCCGTCGGGATCGATGGCCATCGGGAAATTGGCGCTCGCGCCCGGCACCGGCCACGCCGCGATCTGCTTGCCCGCGGCGCGATCGACGACGGCGATCTGGCGCGCGTCCGGCACATTGACGTAGATCCGGCCGCTCGCGGGGTCGAGCTGGAAGCCCTCGGGATGCGCCTTCAAGGCAATGTCGGCGAGCTTCGCCTGGGTCGCGGCGTCGATCACCGCGAGCGCGCCGCTGCCATAGCCGATATAGACGCGGTTCGCCGCCGTGTCGACGCGGATGTTGTCGGCATCGTCCTTGAGGTCGATGCGTCCGGAGGGCGCGAGCTCGGCGCCGCGGAAGAGGGCGACGGAGCCGTCCCCGGCATTGGCGACATAGAGCGTGTCGGTCGCCGCAACATAGCCGACGCCCTGCGGCTCGCGCAGTCCTTTGATCCGGCGCAGCAGGGTGCGTGCTTTCAGATCGACCACGCCGAGGCTGTCATTGCCCAGCTCGGCGACGAACAGCCGCTGGCGCGCGAGATCGACGGCGAGATGGTCGATGCGGCCGCTGACTTTTCCGAGCGCGATCTTGGCCTCGAGCTCGAGCGGCGCGGGCTCGGCCGCCCAACCCGTCGCGCCGATCGCGGCGACGACAAGGGCGAGGACGCTCGCGATCCACCTCATTTCCGACCTCCCATCGCTGCGAAGTCAGCCGCCGCCCAGCGGCATGACGGCCAGGTCATCGAAGGCGGTGACCGAGTCCGCCTTGGTCCACAATCCGATGCGACCGGACGCGTAGCGGCTGTCGCGGCGGTCGATGAGGGCCTGGTCGTTGAGCCAGCCTTGGATGCGATCGCCCGCGGCCGCGACGCGCAGCCGGTGCCATTGGCCGAGCGCCGGCGCCTTGACGCTCGCGCCGTCGATCTGATGCCGGCTGCGGTCGTAGTAGTAGAAGGTGAAGTTGTCTTCGAGGGCATTGGCGCGGATGACATAGTAGCGACCGTCGGCGAAGCGGAAGACGATGCCGCCGGACGCGTCCTCGCGTCCCGCCATCGGCTTGAAGCGCACGGAGATATCGACGTCGCCATAGGGACCGCCCGGCGCGACGATCACGTTGAAGGCATTCCCGGTCGCGCGCTGGACGAGCGCGCGTCCGCCCCGCGCGTCGGGCACATCCTCGATGGCCCACATGCCGCCGACGATCTCCCAGCCGTCGAGCGGCTTGGCGAAATCGAAGCGGCGCTCCGGACCGGCGGCCGACGCCGAGCGCCCGATCGACAGAGAGGCTCCCAAGATTGCCGAGGCGGCGATGAGATCGCGTCGCGATGTGCGCATGATCGGTCTCCGCGGAGTGGCTTCCGGCCGCGCCGCTCGGCGAGAGGCGCACCGGAAACCGCTGTCGATCGCTGATCAGCTCTTCGCCGCGTTCACCTTGTCGAGCGCGGCGCGCAGGCCCTTTGCCAGCTTCTGTGCGTCGTCATTCGCCCAGAAATGCATGAAGAAGAGACGCGGCTGATCGTCGAGCATGTGGTTGTGCAGCGCCGTGACCTCGATGCCGTTGTCGCGCAGCGCCTTGGCGACGGGGTTGACCGCCTTGGCGATCAGCACGAAATCGCCGGTGATCGCCGCCTTGCCG
>Ga0209488_10001525_pt1 | contig 19758 bp, 18 predicted proteins | sample Rivendell_Oct201_8_FD_188349 | JGI IMG/M metagenome (GOLD analysis project Ga0209488, IMG submission 188349) | Vadose zone soil microbial communities from the Eel River Critical Zone Observatory, Northern California, USA -... | ecosystem: Environmental > Terrestrial > Soil > Vadose zone >...
CGGTCAGGTAGGCAGCCGTGTCGGCAGGTTCGCGCACCCGGGCAGGGTCGCCGCCTGCGGACCATGAGACCACGGACTAGAAGTCACGTCGGCTGCTTGCTGGGTGTGCGCGCGGCGTGTAGACCATGAGTCACGTCGGGGGCCCGGGAGGACCTGACGAACAAGGAGATGCGCCGCGATGATCCTGACCCTTGGTTCTCCAGCTAGGCGCACGAGCCCAACGGTTGCGGTAGTGGCCGTGGTGGTCTCCGGGTTCGTCAACGCCCAGACCTGGACGCTGCGCACGCCTGCGTCAGCGCCTACAGCGCGTGAAGGGCACGCGATGGCCTACGACTCCCTGCATGGACGCACCGTGATGTTCGGCGGGACCGACGGTATCGCCTACCTTGCCGACACCTGGGAATGGGATGGCACCAACTGGACTCAACGCAGTACCGCATCCATGCCACCTGCGCGCGCGCGGCACGCGATGGCCTACGATTCCCAGCGCGGGCGTGTCTTGCTGTTCGGGGGCGTTGGTAGCAACACAATCTTCCGCGACACCTGGGAGTGGGACGGGACCAATTGGATACCGAGGCTGAGTGCACAGTTCCCTCCCGCGGGCTACCCATTGGCCTACGACTCCCAGCGCGGGCGCACCGTTCTGTCTGGAGGCGGCGACACTTGGGAGTGGGACGGGATCAACTGGCTGCAACGCAATCCGCCGTTCTCACCGCCCGTCATCGGTGGCCACGCGATGGCGTACGACTCTCAGCGCGGCGGCGTCGTCCTGTTCGGGGGTGACACTGGCCTTTTCCAAATCGGCATCACCTGGGAATGGGACGGGACCAGCTGGATCCAGCAGCCGACAAACCCTCAGGGTCCTGTAGGTCGCGTCAACCACGCGATGGCCTATGATTCCCAGCGCGGACGGATATTGCTATTCGGCGGCTCCAATATCGGAGGCAACTTCGGCGACACGTGGGAATGGGATGGCCTCAACTGGATCTCACAAATCAGCCCCCGGTCCCCGTCTGCTCGGTCGGGTCACGCGATGGCCTGTGACTCGCAGAGGGGCCGAGTGATTCTCTTCGGTGGCGCCGACAACGCTGGCCACGTCGGCGATACTTGGGAGTGGGATGCTGGAGTCGCTGCGACGCGTGCTTTTGGCGCCGGATGTGGCCAGCCTCCCCTCGTAGTAGCTCCCACTTCCGGTTCGCGCCCAATCCTCGGCACTTCGCAGCTGACAGACGTGAGCAACGGCCAGTTCCCCGTCGCATTCATGGCAGTGGGCCTCTCCAACACTGCAATTGGCCCATTCGCTCTCCCTCTACCACTCGACGGATTCGGCCTCACCGGGTGCACGCTGTACCAGGACGCCGTGGACCTTGCAGAGCCATGCTTCTCCCCGGCCCCCGGCCTCCTGCGGCATAGCCTATTGATTCCAAACATCCCAGCGGTCCTGCACATGTCGGTTTTCCTGCAGGCCTGGGCGCCCGCTCTTATCACCAACCCTGCCGGCCTCATCGTCAGCAACGCGGTCGAACTGATCCTGGGCAGCAGCTGACTGAGAACTTGATTACCATGACTCACCGACTCATCGCATCCATTCTCCTCCTCGCGGCAAGCGCACCTGCGCAGCAGAGCAACTGGCTTCCCGTCGGTGGTGGATGCATCGGCGCGTGCGGCGGTTATCCATGGCTTGACACGGGTGGCGCGCCGGCAGCGGTTGGGCAACCGATCAGCTTCAACGTCGCGCCGCTGCAGCTCGGCACGCCGGTCATGCTCTATGGCGGCACGCTGCTGCCGGTGCAGATCGACCTGGGCGCGATCTTCAGCGCGCCGTCGTGCTTCCTCATCACGGACGCGGCGGCCGGCGTCGTGCTGTCGGGAGTCGCGGGCCGGCCGGAAAGCAGTGGCTACAGCGCGAACTTCGGGCTCGTCGTGCCGAACGACCAAGCGCTGGTTGGCCTGCTGGTCGCATTCCAGGCGCTGGCGCTCGACGCGTGCACGACCAGCGGGGTCGTGTTGTCGTGGGGCGCGGCGGCGGTGCTCCAGTGATCCGCGAGGGCGGCGCCCGGGTAGATCCGGCTGGCGGAAGTGCGGTTCAGCTTGCCGATCAGGTGGCGTCCAAGGAAGGAACACGAAAGCTCGCGAGCACGAACATCGCGAAGCAGCGGAAGCCGCGTGCCATGCGCAGTTCTTGCTGGACCATGGTGCTGCCCCTCCTGTTCTTGATGGGGTGCGAGGCCGCCCCGCAGGTTGTTCGCCTGCCCGCCTACAGCATCGCGATTGAAATGGCGGACCCGGAGAAGCCATTCTCTCCGCCGTTGGTCTCAACCACCGAGAAAGTCGGGTCGATGGTCTGCTACGGATACCTGAGCAAGGTCGAGACGGGAGGGACGCCAGAAAGCAGGGCGCGCGCCCTCTGGCGGGCATCGGTGGAGCACATGCCTGACGTGGTCGCCTACGGCGAGGGTGGATCCGTCTACACCGGCAGCGTGGGCCAGTACTGGGGATTCGGCGTCTCAACCTCAACACCAGTCTACGGCGTCGAATGCTTCGCTTACCTGCTGCGCAGGCAGAAGGCCAAGACCGGGTTGACGGTGGACAAGACGGGCATGATCGTGGCGATCAATCCAGACTGCAAAGCCCAGGGACTCCTGGAGGGCGACAAGGTCCTGTCGATCAATGGCGTCGCATGGGACTCCGAGAACTGGCGGGCATCGAGTCACCTCTGCGAGTTGCTCAAGCTGCGTCCTGGAGAACCTGCCAAGTTCATCGCCATTCGACCGGGAACAGGAAGGGTCGAGGGGTCGATCACTGCAATCCCTGTCGAGGTCGACAACGGCAAGCGAGCGACCGAGATCTCGACCAAGCAGTACGAGGTTCGGCTCATCATGAAGAAAGACCAACACGTCTGGCAGTCCGTTCGGAAGGGCGACGACAGCGACGGAGGCTGAAATCAACGACGCGGTCTCATGGTCGACGACTCGCAGCTCTGCTGCATCACCCCTTGACGTCGCCGCTCCCCTCAGAGACTGGACCAACGATCAGCTGGTCCCAGTCGATCAGAGGGATGCGCTCGGGGTGTGCCTCGGCCTCGCCGATCATCGCCATCAGCGCGAGCCTTAGATGCTCTGACAGTCGAGCAGTGACTACGGCTAAATCCGGCGCGGCTTTCGGCTTCCTCACACTTGAGCCGTGAACTACCGCGCTTCGAAGTCCGTAGGCCTCCTTCATCTGTTGGTAACGCACGCGTCTGGTCGTGCCGGGGGTATCCACAAAATGAGCGAAGCGCATCGATATTCTATATGCGATCTCACCGCTTGTCCCCTTTCCTTGCTCACCAAGGAACAAGGCCTCCGCTGCAATCATCAGATCGACGAATCGATCCTCGACTCGACTGCGCTCCCCAGCATAGCTGTATCGACGTATGGCAGTCCCGATGAAGTCTCTCTTTCGCACCTCGATACTTTTCAGTTTGCTCCACAGGGACACGAGCCTCTGACCTTCACCCTCGTCGAGTCGATATCCAGGATGATGAATAGGCACGCCAACCCATGGTAATCCCCATGTCACCGACCCACCGCCGCCGAAGCCACCAAGAGTCAGCACGCCAGCTATGCCAACGGCCTCATTCTTGAAGAGGCGCATCGCACTTATCACGTCTTCGCACTCCTGCGCAACGTTCGGACCTGTTGCGGATGGTTGATCCGGCGGTCGATCCCCGGGCCGATACACTACCTTGGGCGACTTGTGGCGAAAGCGCAGCACGTGTTCAGTGTTCGTCAATGCAAAACTGCCAGAACCCATACTCGACCTTAGGAGGCCCGTGGAGAGCAGTGCACCGGCCTCCTCTTCTGTCATTCGATCCAACTCAAGCGAACCAAAGCGCAATAACGGCGCGGTGGCAACACCAGTCACAGGCGCAACGGTGGTAAACTCCACGTCTCTCATGTGAAATTCCGCTTCCATGAGAGAATAGGCATCTCTAAACTTGCCCTCGTCGAAGCCCCATTCATCGGTCCGTAACGAGCGTGTCGCGATATCTGCAATGAGTCTATCCTTGTAAACACCTCTCGCGCTGGAGACCGTTCCTACCATCTTCTCAAGTTGGGGGCCGATAATCGGATCAGCATCCAATAGTGCGAGTGCAGTCGCATACTCTGGGAGTTTGTGGAGCAGCGCCGCTTGGGTGTGAAGCTCCAGACAGGTCACCTGCTCTTCTTCCTGCATCGCGTACTGACGCTCGCCTACTCTTGCCCACCGCTGACGCGGCAAGATGACTTTGTCCGGGGGGCCATTGACTGCCAACGCCGAGATTGCCGCTCTCGCGTAGGCTCGTATCGCTTCCATCAACCTCGGGTTTCTTGCATCATCCGTCACGAGAGACAGACTATCAGTTTGCGTCCCTGAACTCGCGGCCGAACGCCTCCTCCTGCTCCTGCCAACCCACGCAGCTGCCCAGCAACCGCAGCTGCCGGTCCGTCGGCGCCACCCGCCCCACCAACACCGCCTCCTGCACGGCCGGGCCCAACAAGGACAAGTCGATGAGCTGCGTGACGCGCGCCCGGCTGACGCCGAGCAAGTTGGCGGCCGCTCCCTGGCTCTCGATCGTGCCGTCCCCCAGGCAGCGCGCGAGGTAGTGCCCGAGCGCGATCCTGCGCGCGATCGCCGAGGGACCGGTGCTGCTCGGCACCACCGCCGGCGCCCCCGCCTTCTCATCCCGCTTGCGCGCGCGGCCCGCGAACCGAACCGCGTAGCTGACCTTCATGCCGTCACCTTTCTCCCGCCGGCCAGGTCCCGGATCCCGCTCGGCCTGAACGTCAGGTCCAGCGTGCCCTTCTCGGCGTGGTAGCAGATCTCCTCCAGCAACAGCTGCAGGACCCGCGCCTGCTCGCGCGGGAACAACTCGCCCCACACGGCGGCGAAGTCCGCGAGCGCCGCGCGCAGGTCCGCCTCGTCGATGGTCCGGGTGCGCAGCCGAACCAGCTCGGCCTCGAGCTCGCCGACCCGGCTGGTCCGCGCGGCCGCCGCGTCGTCGACCTCGCGCAGCCGGTCGACCAGCGACGTGGTCGCCGGACCGCCGCTCCCGATCGCCGCGAGCAGGTTCTTGCGCTCCTCCAGCGATCGCCTGCCGTCCTGCTCGTGCCGCCGCAGCTCGGCCGCGATCTCGGGCTCGCGGGCCTCGACCTGGCGCTTTGCCGCCGCCACCACCTCGGCGACCACCTGCGGGTCCCGCCCGATGGCCCGGACCTTGTCGACGACGAAGGCCTCCAGCTCGCCGGCCGGCGCGCGAGAGCCGGTGCACGCGTCTGCGCCCTGCTTCATGGACGTCTGGCAGACGTAGTACCTGTAGATCGGTCCGGCCTCACGGCCCGACCAGTGGTGCACCATCGCGGCGCCGCACTTGCCGCAGAACAGGATGCCGCGCAGCAGCGCGCCGAGCCGGTTGTTGCGCGGCGCGTCGCTGCCGGGACGCCGCTGCACCCGCAGCTGCGCCTGCGCCGCGTTCCAGACCGCCGCGTCGACGATCGCGTCGTGCACGCCGTCGACGACCTCCTTGCCGCACTTCGCCTTTCCGCAGTAGATCGGGTTGGTGAGCAGCGCGTGCACCGACGTCTTGGTGAACGGGGTGCGCAGCTTCTTGGTGCGCACGCCGCGCCGCGCCAGCTCCTGGACCGCCGGGATCAGCGATCCGGCGTCCATGTAGACGGCGAAGACCTCGCGCACGGTCTCGGCCTCGGCGGCGTTGACGACCAACTTCTTGTCGACGACGTCGTAGCCGAGCGGCGGACGACCACCGGTCCACAGGCCCTTCTTCCGCGTGGCCATCATCTTGTCGCGCGTGCGCTCGCTGATCGTCTCGCGTTCGAACTGTGAGAAGCTGGCCAAGATGTTCAGCGTCAGCCGACCCATGCTGGTGCGCGTGTCGAAAGACTGCGTGATGCTGACGAAGCCGACGCCGCGCTGGTCGAGCAGCTGCGTGAACCGGACGAAGTCGGCGAGGCTGCGCGAGACGCGGTCGATCTTGTAGACCGCGATCACGTCGACCCGGCCCGCCGTCACGTCGGCAAGCAGGCGCTGGAACGCGGGCCGCTCGACGTCGGCGCCGCTGTAGCCGCCGTCGTCGTAGTGCTCGCCGAGCGCCTCCCATCCGTCGCCGCGCTGGCTCTTCACGTACGCCTCGACGGCCTCGCGCTGCGCCTGGATCGAGCCGAACTGCAGCTCGCTGGCGACGCTCTGCCTGGCGTAGATCGCGACGCGGACGGTCCGCGGTGACGGCGCAGTTGCTGCTGCGCGCCGGGTCACGCGGGCCTCCGCGTCGCGAGGCCGAAGAACAGACGCCCGTTCCAGTGCGCGCCGGTGATCGCCTGCGCGACCGCGCTGAGCGACTTGTAGCGCGCGCCATTCCACGCGAAGCCGTCGGTTTGGACCTCGACGCGGATATCCGTGCCCTTCCACCTACGCACCAGCACGGTGCCGATCATCGGCGCATCGGGCGGCGGTGCCGGCCGCGGCGACGGGGCGCCGGTCGGCAGCCGGATGTCGGAGATCAGCTCCTCGAGCTTGCTCTTCGCCAACTTGCTCAGGCCGCCGAGTCGCTGCTCCTGCAGTTTCCAGGCAACGCGTTTCCAAAGGAATGGCTTGTTGCGAGCGCGCGGCTTCGTCCCGAACACGCTCTCGTACTTCGCCACCAGCTCCGGGACCGTCAGCGCGCGCAGCGCGGCGATCTCGTCAATCAGCTCGGTCATTCGTCACCTCGTTTGTTTCTCTGATCGTTAACTGCGTCGCATGAGGGCTCGACCGGGGCCCGGTCAGCAAGGCAATCCTGGTGAGCACCGGAGAGTTCCTTGCGACGCGCGAGCAATCGCAGGAATCCAGTTGCCAGGACCGACGCGATCTCGCTGGTGCGTTCCTCTTGCGTCATCGCGCCTGGGTCGCGGCCGGTCACGATGCCTCCTCGATCTTGAGCAGCTTGAAGACTGCGGCCTCAATCTCTTGGCGCGCGTCGTCGTCGATTGGCCGCACGAGCGAGTGGCGTCGACCGGTCGCATCCGTTCGAGTCGGAAAGCTCAGACTGATGCGATCATCGCGCATGCGACGCACTGCGATTCCTGCGAGCACCAGCGAGTCGGCGTACACGCAGCTGATCCAGCCGATCAGGCCGCGGTCTTGGTCTGTGGAACTGGCCCGGACGAAACGAAGGCGGCTGACCCTGTTGCTATGCATGGTCGCCTCCTTCCTGCTCCGGCACGATCGGCAACTCGCACGAGGCCACCGCGGTCCAGGCGGCGGCGATTGCCAACCGAGCCGCATGGAGATCGTTGGCAAGTAGGCGGTCTACGTGACCCTTGAACCGAGCTGCATGCACCGCGTCGACGGGCGTGATGGACTCGACGATCTCCGCAACCAACGCATGGAGACCGGGAAGGTCCAGCCCGGCGGTGCGTCGGATCCCTTCGGTGTCGGCCGGATCAGGCGTGGTCGTCGACTCAGGGCGGGGCGGGTCGGACGGATCTGGTTCTGGACCATCTCCGAACTCGACCTCGATGCCAGGCGTGGGCGGATGGCACCACGCACACACCCATGGACCCCGACCGATGCGCCACCATCGCCTGCCGCTGCACGGCCGATGGGTCATGATCGGTGGTGGCGTGTCTGGGACGGCCGACTGACCGTCGACACCGTTGACGCTGACACCATTTCGTGAGTTCAGGGCAGAGTCGTAACTCGTTTCCGGAACAGCAGGTTGCGGCGCCGGATCGTCGTCTCCAGCAGAAATGGTGTCAGCGTCGGCAGCGTCAGCACCCTGCGGGGCGGCGGGCACCTCGTCGGAAATGGTGTCGGCGTCGGCAGCGTCGGCATTCAGGACGAAGGTGTCGACGATGTGACCGTTGGCCGCCTCCTTGTGCTTCCAGGTGCCGGCGCCGCGGGCGACGAGATCGTCCAGGGCGAGCCGAGCATCCCGAGACCTGGCGAACCGCCTGGTCTCCCGCATCAGCGTACGTACGGTGACGGAACCGCCGCGGCGGTCGATCAGCTGCACCAGACTCTTGGGCTCGCCCTCCTCGATCCGCCACTCGGCGTAGATCGCGCGCGCCTGGCCGATGAAGTAGCGGGCCAGCTTGATGCCGCGTTCCATGGCGGTCTTGTCTACTTTGCGGATGATCTCGTGCGCGTCATCCTCGGCGGCCTGGGCAACGGCAAGGACGAGCGCAATGCGCAAGGCACAGCCCTTCAACTTCGACAGTACGGCGGAGAAACCATCGTCGCCGGCAGCGGCCATCTCCCTGCCGACCTCGTTGTGGTAATCGATCCATGCGGCGCGAGCGTCGACAGTGAGGTGGAGCGCGGCAGGCGGTTCGCCGGCCGGGAGCCGCAGCAACTTCATCACCACGCTCCAGTAGTCGTCGACAACAGCCTTGGGGATGTCCCGCTCTGACCACACGACCATTCGAACGGGCGGCCTGCAGAGAAGCAGTCGTGCTGCCAGGCCGTTCTCCTGGTGCTCATGCTGCACGACCCGACGAAGAACACCGGGCTGGATGGTCCCAACCACCGACACCGCAGCTCGCTTCACGAAGACGGTCGGCTTGTCGGTGGTCTTCCGGTCCACCTTGATGGACCCGGCGCGGTGAATGGTCAGCCACTTGGTCACGTCGCTGCCGCGGCCCTTGCGGTAGGCATCGAAACCGCCAACCCAGCCGGCCAGCTCGTCGACTGCGAGCAGGAGCCCGCGCGGGTTATCCTGCAGGCGGACCGCCAGGCCCTCGATCGTGATGTCCTCGACGACTGCCGCGAGTCTGGGCGGAGGTTCGGGCTTTGGGCCCTTTGGTCCCTTCTGCGCCGGGTGACGCCAGTTCTCCAGCTCCTGCTCGTAGTCCTTCCAAGCTCGGTTGCTTTCTTCCAGGAGCTCCCGATCGCGCTCGCGCATGGGCGCCAGGATCACGTCCAGCGGAGGGCTCTTCCCGCTGCCCGACGGCCCGACCGACGCCGCCCAGAGAACCGGCGGCTCGAAGTACTGCGTCTTGATCTGGAGGCGGTAGGCGTTGCCGATCGAGCCGGCCAGCGCACCCAGCATCGGCACCCCCCAGAACGCGGCGTCGACGCCCTGCGCCTTGGCCCCCAGCGACACGAGCAGGCGGCATGCCCTCGGCAACGCATCGATCGGGAACGGCTCGGCCTTCGGGGTCGTGGTGTCGACGCTGACACCGCCGACACCGTTGACACCATTCGGACCAGATCCCGCCGCTTTGACGGGGACCTGCTGGTCTGCGAGCGCGACCAACTGCTTCGCAATCTCCTCCGTCGCAAGACCTTCTGCTCGTCTGGCGGCAATCCAGTCGACGACGTCCTCTGACGGGCCGAGGCCAGGCAGGGCCACGATGCGGATCGTGGCTGGCGGCTCGAGGCGAAGCAGGGTCTCGGTCACCTCGGCGCCGTACTTGCGACCGGGGTCGTCGTTGTCCGGCGGCATGACCACGTTCTTGCCGGCGAGCGGCCGCCAGTCGGTCTTGGCCGCGCTCTGGGAGCCGTGCGCGCTGGTCGTTGCGGCGAAGCCGAGTTGCATCACCGCGTCGGCGCACTTCTCGCCCTCAACGACGAACACGGTGCCGGGCGCGTTGACCAGTTCCGGCAGTCGGTAGAGCGCGAGAAGCCCATCCGGGTCACCGAGCCTGTAGCCGCCGTCGCATCGCGAGACCGGCCTGAAGGTCTTGTCGCCGCCGCCTTCCGGTTCGAAGCGGTAGATCCAGAGCACGTCGGTGCCGGCCTTGTCCTGGTAGACCCATTCGCCGACGTTCTTGACCTTGAGCCACGTTGCTGTCTCCGCGGCGGCGGCTTGTGGCGTGGGATAGATGGTCGGTTTCTTTGCCTTCGGAACCACTCGCACGGCCGAGTCCGGCATCAAGTCGCGCAGCTCGATGCCGAGCGAAGCGACGATCTTCTTGACGCTGCAGCCGACGAAGCAGTGCAACAGGATCCGACCGTCGTCGCCGATGCCAATGCTCAGGGAAGGGTTCTTGTCTTGATGAGCTGGACAGCGCGCCCTGTAACCGGCACCGGCTTGCTGGACACCATGCAGCCGACCGAGCAGCGCATCGATGCTGATCATGGTCGCTCCGGCACGGTCTCGGCGTGCACCACGGCGTTGTCGAGGAACCGCTGCAGATCCTCCCGCGACACGCGGATGAGCCCTTTCCTCCGAGCCGTTCGCAGGGCGCGTAGCCGGCCCTCACGAATCCACCGCCGGACCGTCGACTCGTTGACTCGCAACAGGAGTGCGACCTCGGTCGGAGAGAGGAATGGAAACCGGCTGAGGTCTGAAACCGCGAATGGAGAGTCGCTGGCGTTCATCGGCGTGTGCCTCGTGAGAACACACGCCTCTAACGCCCAGGAACGACTGGTTGCCGGTTCTACTCGTTCAAGGCAACGGCCGAGTCACGGCTTTGCGGCTGGGGCTCAAGCGATGGGCTAGGCTGCAGTTGCGACCACGCCAGTCCGTTCAAGAGTTCGTTCAATTCTGCTTCGGACGGGCCGGGACGTTGACGTCTATGGCGGCGCGAACCTCGGGCGGCAGGACGTAGATGGCATTGCTGCCCGAGGCCTTCTTCTCGGGGTGCGTGGACAGCCATGGCGCCAGCTCAGGAACCCGTCTCAGGAACTCACTTCGGCGAGACCGAGGAAGTTCGGCCCAGCCCCTCTCCTGTAAGCCGCGCAGAAAGTCAGCCAGCATCGGGGGCAACACCGCCTCGCGCGATCGTCCAGCCTGACGGACGTTGACCACCAGATGCTCTCCGCTCAATCGAATGGCGATGATGCGCGGGATCAACGCCTCCTCCAGCGCAGTGACCCGCTCCCGGACCCATGCCACCAACCCGAAGACCTGACCGAAGGCGATCTGTCGCCTCGATGCAATGATGTTCTTGATCTCCGGCCAGTTCCCCATCACGGGGTCGATGGGCCTTGAGCCTCGGCTACCGGCAAAAAGCCCTGCAGCCTCCGCGTTGATCGCCCGCGCGGCAAACCTAGCGAAACAGACATGGAACGGTGACGGCACCTCTCCAAGAACGTAGACGGCACAGTTGAGGTCAGCTGGCGACGGCGTCATGTCTGATCGCCTGGCGAAGACCGCCAGCAGGCTCTTGGGATACAGCTCGCTATCGTCCAGTTGGCCGTACGCGCTTCCGATCGCGCCACCCCACTTGATCATCTGGATGGTGATCGCCTTCACATCCTCGTCCGATAGCGGCTCGTCAAATTCGGGGAACTCCGTTGCCAAGATCACTTCCTGGAGTCGGTCCGCTGCTTTCCCAGCCGTGGCCACGCAAGAAGGCAGGGCCGACACAAGGAGTTCGTCAGGCATTGCGTCATGGGTATCAGGCACCGACGGCTTCGCGCAAGGCTCGATCGTCGTGCCCCACGTAGATCACCGTCGATGCGATGCTCGCATGGTTGAGGGCGCGCCGGACCAGCTCAAGGTTGCCGGTCCGTTCGAGCATCAGGGTTGCGAAGCTGTGCCTCAGGGAATGCGGCGAAGCCTTCCGCTCGACCCCGGCCCTTTCCAGCCATGCCGCGAACCTTCGTTGCACGTGTCGGGTACTGATCCGCCTGCCCTTGGCCAGGAATACCGGCCCAGTAGTGCGCTCACCGACCCAGGACTTCAGGGCCGCCCCCACCTCGACCGGCACCATGGTCCTGTTGGGCCGACCGCCCTTTGCCGAGCGCACGTGTACCTCGCCGTGATCCAGGTCCAGATCCTCGACGTCCAGCCCGACCGCCGATCCAACCCTCAGGCCAGAGCGCAGGAGCAAGGTGAATAGCATCCGGTCGCGCTCGGCCTCGGGTCCGGTAGCCGTCGCAAGCGCGCCGAGCAGCCGCTGCTGCTCATCGGCGTGCAGGCCACGCGGCGGTGGCGGCGAGCACCGCGCCCGACGCAGCAGCCTGGCAGGGTTCTCGGCGACCAGGCCCGCGTCCCGGAGCCAGCAGAAGAAGACCCTCAAGCTCGTGCGCATCGCATTCAGCGAGGTCGGTCGCTTCGTCCCGCCGTTGCATCGCTCGCGGGCACCCGTGCCGGCGAAGAACTGGGCCACGTCCCTGGGCCCGATCGCGGCGACGTCGTCGGCGTGGCCGCCCTGCGCCCACCACGCGGTAAACGCGCGGACGTGGCGCTGGTATTGGCCGGTCGTGTGCGGCGACCGGCCGTCGGCCTCGAGCTGAAGGAGGAACTGGGCGAGAGCATCGTCGATTGTCATTGCACCGACAGGAGGCCTCGACTCGCCCGAGAGCGCAAGGGTGTTAACTAGAGAGACGATGGTTAACAACTGCCTTACGCGCGTCGATTACGGACCTTGGACAATCAGTCTTTGATGCGCGCGGGCCCCGGGCATAGAATGCCGTAATTCCTCCCTTGATTACCGAAAGGACTCCCCAGTGGCACGACCGAAGATGACCCCGATGGATCACATCGTCGCCTGCTTGAAGCGCAACCCCCGGATGTCGTACGCCGACGTGAAGAAAGGCGCCGACAAGAAGAAGCTGAAGATCTTCCCGATCATGTTCGGCCGGGCACAGTTGACGCTCGGCATCGTGAAGCGAGGCGCCGGCAAGACCAAGCGCGCTGCCGCTGCGGCCGGTTCGCCGATGAAGCGTGGCCCCGGACGCCCGCGCAAGATCGCGTCCGATGGCGCAGTCGACCTGAGCGGCATCCTCGCCGCCGTGAAGGGCGCGGCGAACGAGAGCCAGCGCTACCGCTCGGCACTCGAGAAGATCCAGGGCGTGCTGGCCGACGCGCTCGCCGGGTAGAGACCGCTCCAGCGGAGTGGCCTCGAACCGCCATCTCTTTCAAGCACCGCTAACGAGAGTAGAAGCGGCCAATGGAGAGAGTACCTCTCCTGTGCGCAGGCCCGAGCGGCCAGGCCGCCAGCGCGAGCGCGATCACGCAGTCGTCGTGCGTGCCCGACGGCGCGCCGCTCCGGACGTTGCCCATGTCGCTGACTGAGTACTCGAAGGCCTCCAGCTCCTCGATGCCCTCGGGCCACAGCTCGGGCTTCGGCAGCACGATCTCCTTCTTCTCCAAGACCAACGCCAGGCTGTCGATCAGCGCCGCCTTGCTCTTCATCGTGAACGAGTAGGCCTGGCAGTAGATGTTCGCTAGCCGCAGGCTTTCGAGGACCGGCTCGCCCTTGCCCGTGCTGTCGACGTAGACGACGGCGCTGTTGTAGCGCCGCGTCGCCTCGCCGACGCGCTGCACCTGCAGCGCCCAGTCGATGCGGTTGAACCGGTCGACGAACACGACCCTGAACTTCCGATCGATGACGACGAGGACGGTGAAGTCTTCGATCCTCGCCAGGTCGAGCCCGGCGTAGTAGCGCTCGTTCGGTCGCGGCTCCTCGAACGTTCCGATCGCGCAGTCGCGCACGTTCCGGAACACGGCGCCCGCACCCTCCAGAAACTCGGCCCCGTACTCCTGGCGGAAGACGCCGCTCGGCAGCCTGGCCCGCTCCGCCTCGATCACCACGCCGTCCAGCATCGGGTTGCTGGCGCTCGGGTAGTTCCATGACTTGAACTCGGCGTCGCTGCCCTGGCCTCTGCGATACAGGTCGTAGAAGTAGCCCTTGCCCTTCGGCGTGCTGATCAGCAGCGCCCAGCCATGCTTGTCGATCAACCGCTGGCTCAGGTGGCCCTGCCAGATGCTCGGCTTCAGACGACTCGCCTCGTCGACGATCAGCCAGTCGAGGCCCTCGCCCAGCAGGCTGACCGGGTTGTCGGCGCTCTTCGCCCGGATCTCGCTGATCCCGCCGGCCATGTTTCGCAGCGCAATGCGGCGCTCGCTCTCGCGCGCGAACACGACGCGGTGCTGCAGCTTCTCCAGGGCTACCCGCTGGACCTCGCGGAAGACGCGGTCCGCGAGGTCGTAGGTCGGGGCGCACACCCAGCCGACCGACTGCTCGGCCGGCTGCATGGCAGCGGCGATGCCCTCCATCGCGGCGCAGGTCGTCTTCCCCCACCGCACACCGCACGCGACCACGCGTCGCGAGTGCGCGGAGTTGTGGATCTCCCACTGGCCCGGGTGCGGCTCGTAGCCGAGGTCCCTGAACAGGGACCGCTTACTCAGCTTCGTCGGGCTCGTCACTCGGGACCTCCTTGTCGGTGACCATCCAGCGCTCGTACTCGCCGCGGATCACCTGCTCGATGTTCTTGCCGCCCTCGTCGCCCTCGCCGCGCGCCTGCCGCTCCTCGCGGATGCACAGCTCCAGGGCCCGCACCGCCTCCATGGCCTTCGACAGCGGCAGGTTCTTCAGCGCTTCCAGCGCCTTCGACTGGATCACCCGCAGCAGCTTCAGGTGGCGGAGGTTCATCTCTTCCAGCGTCTCCAGCATCGCGGCGTTGGCTTTCTTGCGCGCCTGCGCCTCCATCTCCACGACCTGGCCGGCCCAGTCCTGCTGCACGGCGGTGCGGGTCACGGTGCGCTTGCTGACGCCGTACTTGTCGGCGATGGCCGCGTGGCTGCGCTCGGGTCCCAGCGCGAAGTAGTAGGCGAACGCGTCGACAGGCAGCTTGGCGCTCATGGCTTCGACTCCCCGCGCTCGGCCGCGACTTCCGCGAACGTGCGCCCATCACCTTCCAACGTCGCCTGCTTGCCGGTCGCCGTCTGCCAGCGCAGGACCGCGCCGTCCACGAACGGCGGCGAGATCTCCATCGCCCGGCAGCGACGACCGAGCTTCTCGGCCGCGATCAGCTGGCTGCCGCTGCCGCAGAACGGCTCCAGCACCACGGCACCCGGCTTCGTGTGCTGCTCCATCGGGATCTCGAACAGCCGCACGGGCTTGCTCGTCGGGTGGAACGTCGAGCTTCTGGCCTTGCCCTCCCAGTCGGCTTCCCACACGGTGCTGAGCCCGTTCTCCAGGTAGTGCGGCGGCTTGTGCCCTTGTCGCCAGCCGAACAGGCACGTCTCGTGGGCCCAGCGGTAGTAGCTGTACGTGAACGTCGAGCTGGCCTTGCTCCAGATGATCGGCTGGTGGCGCAGGATCCCGAACTCCTCGAACACGCGGTCGATCGTTGGATACTGCAGGTGCGCGTGCCACACGTAGATCGCAGCGTCGGGCTGCAGGTGCGGCAGCACGGTCTTGAGCACGGAGCGAAGGAACTCGCCGAGGTCGGCGATCTCGACCTCGTGGTACTTGTCGGACCAGTCCTTGCCCGATTCCTGCGGGCGTTCGGCGCCGGTGTAGTCGACGCAGTAGGGCGGGTCCGTCGAGAGCAGGGAAGGCTTGTCGCCGGCGAGCAGGCGGCCGACGTCCGCCTCGCTGGTCGAGTCGCCGCACAGGAGGCGGTGGTTGCCGAGCAGCCATAGGTCGCCGAGGCGCGAGATTGCCTGCTCGGTGGGCTCGGCCGGTCCCGGGTCGTCGACCTCGCCCGGCTGGACGGTGTTGGCCTCGATGTCCGCGATCAGCGCGTCGATGTCCTCGTTGGTGAAGCCGACGCCGTCGAGATCGTCGTCGACCTGCAGCTCCTGCAGGACCGTGGCCAGCGCCTGCATGTTCCACTCGGCCAATTCCGCGGTGCGATTCAGGGCCAGGCCGAGCGCTCTCGCTTTGCGATCGTCGAGCTCGACCTCGACGATGTCGCACTCGGTCCAGCCGAGACTCTGCATCGCGGCGAGTCGGCCGTTGCCGCCGATCACGCGCCCCGTGCCTTTCTGCACGACCAGCGGCTCGGCCTGGCCGAACCGGCGCAGGCTGTCCCGGATCGCCGCCATGTTGCGCTCGCCATGCGCGCGGACGTTGCCCGGGTCCTGGTGCAGCTCCGACAGCGGGACGCGGCGGAAGATCACGGCGCACCCCGGGTCGGGGATGCGCGATCAGTGGGGCGGCCGGAAAGAGAGAGCGCAGCAGGCATACCAACTCCGTGGGCCAGGGGCCTATGAGCCGCTTGGAGTTGGTACTTGGAATTACCGGCTCGCCGGAAGTGATACCGCCCGGCGCGGTGACGTCAACGGGGTGCCAGCACGGCGACGCTCGAGCCGCACCGATCGCGGTGTCGCGGCGGTGACGCAGCGGTGCCACTTCTCGCGGCGTCCGGTATTGCCTTACACGGGCGGGCAATCCGGTGCCAAATCGGGTCACGGTGACAGATTTCCGGGTCCGAGTGCCAACCGAGTGCCAAAATCGGGGCCATCGGTGACACGGCGGTCACGGGTGCGGTGACATCCGCGCCGGCGCCCAAATCGCCACCGGGCCGGCGCACGGCAAAGGGTTACGGCCGCGCTGTCCGGTGCCCCGAACATCGCCGCAAAGGCAGGTCGGGGCAGCGTAATCGACGTCGTAAGCCCACGCGCGTGGCCAGCCTGCGAAATCGACCCTCTCCGGCACGCCGTTTTTCAGGCCGGAAACGGTGCCGCCGCGGTGCCAAATTGGACAAACCGGCCCGGTTGCACCGGACGTGGTCGGCGGCGCGGGTCGCGGAACCCGCAACGGCGGTGACAGTGCAGGTCCCATTTCCGATCGAATGCGACCTGGGCGCGAGTGGGGAGTTCAGCCCTGTTGTGTCAGGCCACGCCTAACAAGCTGCGCAATCTCCGTCGCATGCTTGGGGTAATGCGCGAACACCAACAATTGCCTCATACCTCCAGCAACAGGTGGTCCCCCTTCCCCGAACTCCCGAACTCGGGTGGTCCCGATCCCCGAACCTAGCGGTCCCGTTTGGGAGAGCCGAGAGTGGTCCTGATACCCCGGCCCGCCACACACAACCTTGCGGACCAGGCCTCTTGCCGGCCGACGGCTGCCCACGCGGCTCAAGAACGAACACGCGATTCTGTCACGGGCGACGTGCCAGTTGCCAATTCGACGCGCGTCGCGCGGCCAATTCTTCGTACAGGACGCGCGCCGCCAGTTTCTCGGACACGACACAACTAGCGCCCCCCGATAGCCATATACATTACCTTGCAAACTTGTGGCGTAGTCTGGTTTCTAACTTCCAAGTGCACGCGATGAGAACCATTTGCCCGAAAACATTCGACGGTGTAATCGCCAGGCAATAATGCGACAGAATAGGCAAACCCTATAGCATCACAGAAACAGGGCCTTTGCCACACAACGCCGTCTCCATTCGAAACTCTCAAAGTAAATGCGTCTCCAGGCCGCATGTCAGGCACTTCGAACTTCACCGTCGAGCCAATCCTTGCTTCCATTGCAACAGGTGTCGTCTCACCAGCGACAACAGCGACTTTCTTCATTATTCTTCCTATGCCTTCACCCAGAGTCGACACATAATACTCTCCAGGTTCAAGAAGTTCACTGCACCCACCGGTAGCTTGACCTCGAATAGATGTTACCCACTGATAGCTACTATCCCATATTCCGAAATAACAATCCTCAGGCCATGATTCGATGGGGGACACAGATATACTCCCCCCCCGTCCGATAACAATATCACCAAGATCCCATCTCGCATCAGCATCAATGCGAGCATGCCTCGTGATCATTGGGTACATACCGCAACTTACGCGCAAAATATACGAACCTGGCGCTACCGGCCCCAGCAGAAACTTCCCATCGTCACCCTCACTAAGTGATTCTATAGTATCACTGCCTACGTCTTCACACTTCAGCCTAATCTTTGCAGCAACTCGGCTTCCAACACCTTCTACAACCAATCTTCCGGTAATCATTGCTGACGCGGCTGGCCGCAGAGTAGTATTCAATGTAATAAATCCGCTTGTACCATCGACTCCCCGCAGCGCGACATTATATATTGACTGATGCTTGGCGCAAATCGTAAGTTTACTCACAGGCACATTCGTCAAGAGAAACTCCCCCGCGGCGTTTGTTTGAACGTACTGGAACCAACTTGTGTCTCCTTGCTTCTCAGTCTCCATCGCTTCTATCCGCGCATCAGCTACACCTGCACCCTTGTCCGCCTTCAAAACACCCTCCAGCGTAAGTCCTTTGCTAATCACAATGTCAGCAGCAACATCTGCGTTGGCGGTCACAAAGACAGTAGCTTCACCCCTGCCCCTCTTACGAGTGCGCGCTGTTATCCGCGTTTCACCAGCCGCCAGCCCATGAAGCTCGTATTGAGCCAATCCATCTACAAGACATTGATAGTGCTTTAGTGAACCGGGATCGCCGCATTCAACAAGTGCTCCTGTTACTATGCTACCGTCTGAACCCACGACTTTTCCCTTGACCGTCCCCCCCAACTGCAAGACGACTTCCAACCTTGTGTCATTGCCAGGAGCAATGCTGCACTGACTCTCCCACGGCGCAAAGCGGTCAGCGCGAACGATAACAGGCTGTGAACCAATTGGTAGTCCAGCAACCAAGAACTCACCGCTTTCATCGCTGATAGCTTCGGAAGGAAGTGGTTTGCCGCCCTCCACGGCTAACACCCTGTCGAGACGACCAGAACCGGCGCGTACAACAGCGCCGCGCACAGGCTTGCCTTCGTCATCAAGTACCCTCCCAGTAAGGTTGCCGCCAACACCCGGTAGTACAAGCACTATGGATTTCAATTCCTGCTGCTCACCCGAGATGAACTTCGCCTCAGAGGGAGCGTAATTGCGCGCGCGAGCCCACACGATGGCAGCAACCAGCATTGTTCGCAATTGGAATTCGCCGAAAGCATTTGTTCTTGTTCCAATTTCAGCCCGCGTGCCAACGCGCAGTGGCTCGGCAACCCATACATCTGCATCCTTGATCGGTGTGCCTAACGCGTCTACTACTTTACCGTCAAACGCGTATTCCGCAGGAATAACTAAATGGAGCTTTGTGGTCTGTGACTCTTTCACCACTATTCTTTCATTCTCATCGTGATCAAGAGGTCCGACACTAGTTCCCACGACATAGTCACCCACTGGCGCATCAAAGACACCACACCTTCCGGCGTTGTCAGTGATCGTGCGCAGGATTTCAACGTTTAAGTCCATTCCAAATCTTCGCAGTGTAATGCCAACCCCATTGGCAACAGACCCGTCACTATACTCGGCCACAACCTCAACGGTTCCTGTTGCGGCCTCACCTTTCAGGTTCCGTCGAACACCAGCTGTACGCGTATCACCTGCCTGGGAGCGTTGTGCAACTGCTTCCGGGCTTGCTTCCGCATGAGGCCGCATGCCGCCTGTGCTAGGAGGCCCGCTCTGCGCTGGCATCTGGAAGCACCATTCGCACAGGCTCCATAGGCCAAGCAAGAAAACCGCTCCTGCGGTTACGCCAAAGATCAAGCGGCGGTTACGTCGCACCTTGCTGCTTTCAGGAATCATCGCGTTTTATTCCTTGACTTATTTGTGGGGTCGTTTCGTAGCTTCATTGCCAATGCGCAGTATGCCAGTATCATGACGGCAATAGCTAACCAGAGCACTATACTTGTAGTGTTACCTGTACTTGTAGTGTTACCTGCATTTATTGGCTTAACCGTTAGTCTGTGCTTGATGGCTTCTAGATACTCAGTCCCCCCTGGCACTATTTGGGTAACTCTATGCGTGCCAGCGTCCAAGTGGCAGATGCCACTTGACATTGTGAATGTGATATCTTCCCTGTCAACCGCGTTTACTTGCGCGGCCACTAGTTCCGCACAGACAACCTTATTGTCTTCGGCAGCATCTGCATCATGATAACACACCTCGATAACCCCAGGTAGCCACATTGAGGTCTGGCCGGCTCGCACATGGTTGTACGAGTGTACGGTCATAGTCTTCCTTCCCCCTGCCGCCGATCGCTGCCTTTCCAGACTCGCCCCGCCCATCTCCCGCTCAATGCCTACCGTATCCCGCCC
>Ga0209488_10001527_pt1 | contig 19747 bp, 22 predicted proteins | sample Rivendell_Oct201_8_FD_188349 | JGI IMG/M metagenome (GOLD analysis project Ga0209488, IMG submission 188349) | Vadose zone soil microbial communities from the Eel River Critical Zone Observatory, Northern California, USA -... | ecosystem: Environmental > Terrestrial > Soil > Vadose zone >...
CGCCGCGGATTTGCGAGCTTGATATGCGATAGGCGGTAGATTGCGCGTTCTACGTGAATAGGATAGCGCGAGTAATTGTTCACGCTCGGCGGCTGCGGTGAAGCTGGCGGAACATATCCCCGTGAAGCTTTGCTCGCACCGAGAAGCGCCGCTGCTGCCTCCCGTCCCGACTGTCCGTGTGCGAGCCCCATAGGAGCATTCTCCTCTGGCTTCCGTTTCGAGCTGAACAATGAGCCGAAAAAGCCCGGGTCCTTTTCCTTCTCGCGTTGATCCTTCTTTCCCTTCTTCTCACCGCCACCCCATTTGAATAGCCCCTTCTTGTCCTTATCCTTCTCTTTTTCGCGCCGCGGATCTAACCCTTGTGGACCCGAAGGCGTAAAAGGTAATGATGGTGATGGTGATTGAACCGGACGGGACTCGGGTCGTGTATGGGACAGTACATCAGAGTGGATGGAAGTTACTGGAGAAGGAGTGCGGGAAGGCGTCTCCACTGATGGAGGTGTAGCAAGGGAAGGGGAAGAGGCACGTTGCGGTGAAGGGTGCTGAAGTGGAGGCAGTGTGGATCTAGACTGAGCTGGCGGCACGACTTCTATTGGCGGCACGAGTTCGGGCTCCTCTCTCGATGACGGCGGTAGAGGCGGCGATAGAGAAAGTCGAGGGGGTGATTCGACCAGAGGGGGCGAAGATGGCTTTATCCCATCCTCCTTTACGTCGTCCCGTGCATATGCGTCGAGAATGAAGGCCTCAGTGCTAAATGACTCGGGACGAACAAGGCGTAACGTCTCATCAGGACTCGCGTCACTGAGCAAGCGTGGACGTTGGGGTGGCTCGGCTTCGGTGGGGTCGCTAGTGGAGAGATCGGTAGAAGAACGTGTGTCAGGGAGAAGGGGTTGGGCGTCACGCATTGAGCTTGTCCCTCGTCGCGTGGCGTTGAAACGATGGGCACCCTCGCCAGTCTGACCCGCCTTGCGGATTTTGGTGCGGGCTGAGCGACGAAGAATCTGACCAGGACGAGGGACGATAATTGGTGCGTCTGCGTCGTCACCGGGGTCTGGCATTGCATGTTCCAAGTTATCGATAACTGAGATGGCAAGGTCTATCATTAGCACAAGTGCGTGCAGAGCGCCAATTTACCACGCACCTGACGGTGACACATTCATGCTGAACGACCGACGTAAAACACTGCGCAATTTTGTTGGATCCCTGCTCTGCGAGGCTTCTTCCACGAGTTCGTCCAGTTTTTCAAGATCCTTAATCGTGAGCTGCGGACCCGAAGTCGCGTACAATGAGGAGCGGTTCCTCCGGAGCGGCACGATGTGCTCGTCCTCGACGCCGTCATTTTCCGAGGGGCGATATTGCCTACTTAGCATGGACTTTTTGCGAGTGAGAGAAGCACTGCTGAGGCTTTCGGATCGCGCTAGCCCTCCTTCGGTGGGGGCACGGGCGTGCTCGTGGAGAAAGGCGCGAAATTGACCGGGATCAATCTCGGGATGCATGTTGGCGGGGACCCAGAAGAGGTGGAAGGGGTCATCGGATGCAGAATCGGAGCCCGAGGCATCTTCGTGAGAGTTGGAGTCACTACTCGAGTCGTCGTTGGGGCCCCAGTAGCTGGCCTGAGCAGCGGCCGCTTGGGCACCGGGTGTGGGGAGATCGGGATCGATGATGAGAGCACCGGGGCCGCCTTGTAGAGTAGAGCGTCGTTTGATGTCGCGCAGATTCTCGACCTCTCGCTGGATCTCATCCTCAGAGGGCTGTGTTATGGTAGCGGACATGTGGATAAAAAGGGTTGATGGAAGACGGAAATGCGCCGAGTTTCGTACAAGTGAGAAAAAATGATGACGCAAAGGAGAATAGGAGGCCTTATCGCGGAAAGAAAAGAGAGGGAGTACGGGTGACTGGGGACTGAGAACGACGGGGGCGTCGGTAACGACGAGCGGCTTAGCCAACTTTGCCGCCGGCGGCCTTCTCGTGCCGGGAACATCCACTCTCCACGTTTTATTGTTTCTTTCTCTGACATCTACCTTTAAAGACACGTTCTAACGTTTGTCGTAAATAACAGTAACAGACATCCACCCGTTAAACGGCAACAATCATTGTGTGTGTGTAGAATTCACCCGAGCGCTGGAATGACAGTGTCCTTGTCCAACCAAGTACTAGCGTACAATGCCACAACGATGCCACGTCAAGGCAGGGAACATTCCGCACATCATGTCTTTCTGCACTGAACTGGAACGTTCCCGCGGGAGGTGTCCCATGTCACTTGTCATCCTTGCGCCTTCACTCGCCACCGCACAGGATCCTTGGGTGGTCAAATCCGACTTTGAAATCACGGCTCAACCTGTCAAAAATTTCAATCCTTTCACAGCATCACGACATACATAAACTGGATTTCATCGCACACGACTCCATATCTGTCACGGAGACCGTTCCCATTTGCAAACTCTGGCATGACGCATGACAATTGAGATGCCTATTTTAAAACCCACGGACATCAACAGCGATTGCCGAGAAATCGAGTCAGCATGTGACGGAGAAGTGGGAACGAAATGATAGGCGACAAAGTGGTTCCCGTTCAGTTTCTGGCGCGCTGCCAAGGCCCAAGGAGCGTTATGAGGATGATGTGATGACAACGTCGGAGGCTCACCTCACCCGCTGACTATGCTTTGATAACGTAATCTTGACAGACATTAGTGATTCAGTCACGTGCAAGTATGATATTTTACGACTACTTGATGACCGGTCGAGTCTTGTCTGCGTCTGCAATCATGGCACCCGTCGCAGTCCTCCAGCAAAATACAGTCACCGTCCCAACGACGTATGTCCCCATTACTTCCATGCGACCGGTCTTCGATCTTTCTTCGCCACCCCGACGAGCACCAAAAGAGCGTACACCACCCCTCCGTACCTCCTTTGCATTTGACACAATGGAGAGCGCCATTGCAGCCATAGCGCGCGGAGAATTCGTCGTTGTGATGGACGACGAGGCGCGCGAGAACGAAGGTGATCTCATTATCCCTGCGGTGGGCTGCTCGACAGAGCAAATGGCCTGGATGATCAAGTACACAAGGTACGGACTCCCGCCCTGACTGTTTCGGACTCCGCGCTTACTGGACTTGATGCCCCTTCGCCTTTTTCGCTGTTCCCACAGCGGGTACATCTGCATCTCGCTACCTGGAGACCGCCTCGAGGCGTTGTCCATCCCGATGATGGTCCCCCAAAATGAGGAGCGGCACCGGACTGCATACACCGTCACGGTCGACTACAAGCATGGTGCGCCCTCATTCTCTTCCATTCTTCCTCTTCACTTCTCGCGCTGACGCTGACGAACGCACGCGCAGGCACGACGACGGGCATCTCGGCCCATGACCGCGCGCTCACCGCCCGTGCACTTGCTGCGCCGACAGCCGTACATGCACAAGACTTTACGCGCCCTGGACATATGGTACCCCTGCGTGCGCGACCGGGTGGCGTGCTCACGCGGCGCGGGCACACCGAGACCGCCGTCGACCTCTGTGCGCTCGCGGGTCTGCCGCGCGCGGGCTTGCTTTGCGAACTGGTGAACGACAACGAGGTAGGGAGTATGATGCGACGAGACGCGTGCCGTGCTTTCGCGGACCGGTTTGGTCTGCCCATGATCAGCGTTGCTATGCTCGTGGAGCACCGCGAGCGGACTGAGGGCGTCAAAGCACAGCTGTAGGATATGGATAGTGGGAAGTTTCATGTAAAAAGTTTCATGTAGATGTGCTGGATAATGAGGGGAATGTTTGAGGTTGTACTGGATCAGAATATCTACTAATAGGGTCCTATTGAGATGGATTCAATATCTGAGCCTCCGCAGTCGGATGAATGAGGAAATCAGAGGGGGTCCCTACCGCGGACGACAGTGTACAACTGGAGTCACGGCATGCGCCGCCAAATGAGAGAATTGATCAGCTCGATATATACAGTAGTTCGCGCCTATTCGCTATGCCTGGGACCCCAACTCTACAAACGTGATTCACGAAAGTATGATATAGCGGTATCCTTTTGTCTAGGAATCTTGGTATAGATGTGTCATCCATACCAAAATTCCTAGACAAAAACGAGCCCATCCGAGGACGAAACAAGCATAGGCAGAGGCTCACCACAGCTATGCAAAGCAAATGGACGATATCGAAGAAGGCAACTCGCGAGCAGCGCAGGACTAGGGACTAGAACGTCAGAACGTCACGCGATCTCCATTACTATCACGAGCCAGCAGCTACTCATCGCACTCGGAAGGCACACTGGCAAATGACTATTGCCAGTGGGGCGAAGGACCGACACATTCCCCTGCCAATGGAAGACGCTTCAAATTACCCAGATGAAAAGGACTGAACCAGGGACTGATAGTGGCCAGGCCACTGGCAAAGGGATAAAAGCCAATCATCGAGGTGAAAATGGGCCAGAACCTAGAGCCGAAACCTGGCCGCCGAGTAAATGGTGTGTTCACTTGTGTTCACTTGCTTGTACCATCGTTCAGTTATCACAGTAATCGATCCAACTGGATGTGATAACCCATTTCTCGGAGACATCATGGCATAAGTACAGTACAGTAAACATCCTCCGAGTCAATCGCAAGAACGATGAGCCACGCAAGAGAGTTACAGTGCCGCACGCAACGGAGAGAAAATTTGCCCCAAGGACTCAAAAGGTAGTACAGTTGGGAAATCAGAGGCAACAGTTTTCCGCGGGATCGGAATACAGAGGATGGGTGCTGCCTCCATGGGGAAACCGAACGTCGCCTCAACCTTTGGTCCCTCAGGCTTTTACTCCATTTCAACTGCGTTGTCAGGCATGACGTTAAAATCGATCTTCGCAAAAATATTAATATTTTTTGTCTAAAGGATGGCGGTCTTAACCTTCCCGTACGTTCGTTAAAGAAAGAATAGCAATTTCCAAATTTCAAAAATGAGCACGGCAAAGAGTACCGTAAGGGGTTAAGTACTGGAGGGCACATATCAGACTGACCGCTGGCTCGGAAGAAAGGTTAAGATGTTCTGGAGTCCAGGCGTAGGGAGGATGAGATAGTTGGGGAAGCCATTGATGGGTCTAGGTGATCGGATGAAGATGACAAAATGTCTTCTAAAACCATTCGTAAAAGGGTCCGGACAGCGAATAGGCGACCAAGGTTTCATATTCACAAGTCTCATGATGTGTTTCACCGGGATTTCATCTCCTGTCGCCGGAATGTATCTTGCACGAGTCACGGAGATCCTTCGCGCGAGCATGCGAGGTAGTATCGCTCACGTTCAGCGAATCGCTACCATCCCTCGTGAGGCGTTTGTGGATTACCGATGAGTCTATTCGTTTCAAGTTCGTCGTGAGGGTAATACAATAAGGGAAGTCTGTTGACTCCCAAATGCGTGCTAAAGTAGGTGTATGAAAATCACAGAGGAGGCAACGGTCTTCGGCATTGCGGGCAAATATTCTGAAAATAGAGGCCAAATGAGTTTCATCAACGCTCGGGGCATACAATCACATTACCTTGATCGCAAGCCACTTGGGACGCCATCGTCAGAATCATTGGCTGCTTTAAACCAAGAGGAGAAACTCACCCGCTCGAGACACTCCGTATGCTGTTAGACGTAACCAGATACGATCAGCGCGCCAGCCACGTGGTGAAAAAAAATGGAGATGAAACCCACAAACAGATGAGCGCAAGGAGCGAGGCTGTATGATGCGCGCGCGCGCACGCCTCGCTGGATCGATTTTCCCGATGCGTCCTCCGGCGGACGATCTATCGCGTCCATGCAGATCGCGCAATCGCCCAGCGGCCCTCCTTCGGTGTCTGGGAGTGGCGGGTGGTAGTCATATCCTTGCGAATCCGCAAGCTGCGCGCGTGGAGAACCAAGGAGAACCAAAACTCAGAAAATGCGGAATTTAAGGATAAGATGGATTAACATACGCGCTGAGGGAGGAAGAATGTAGGCCCAAACGAAGTTTGCATTCCGAGCACTGCCGCTTGTGCGCAGGCAAACAATGAGAGCACGTATACCCAACCTGCCCATAGAGATAGCGTCAGCACAACTAGAAGACGAGCAGCAAATCGCACGTGACATACGGTGTGGTTCCACGTCCATTACGTTTTTGGGGCATCCCAGGAGATCTATGGGCGGAACGTGTCAGTTCAGATGTCAATTGCCTGAACGAGAATGCGTACACATTGCCAACAACATTCGTCCTATGGTCGTCCCGATGACGTACTTCCTTTCCAGCGCGCAAGGCCTCCCACGGCGCGTAGCTCGCACGATCTGCGGTGCCCAGATGGACGAATAGAGCATGGCGAGAAGGATCACCGCAATTCCCGGCGCAACCATGACGCGGACGACGAGGGCAAGCACGATGAATACAAAGTACCCTACAAGCCCATTCGTTATAAGCAGTAGAGGGAAGACAAGAAGGGCAGGCGCACATATACGGTTACGTTCATCGTACCAGACAAGTTGGAAGATTAATCGGAGGACGGAAAGTAAACTTCCCCCTTGCCTTGGGCGTTGTTGCGGAGATGTCGAAGCAGCTGTCGTGCTCTGTCCGTTTAGGGGCACACCCGTTGGAGACGTATTCGTCACATTCGCTGGAGGAGACGGTGACTGGGGAGATGGGCCGGCTTGAGTAGTGGGCACTGGTGTAGGAGTAGCCAGATCCTCAGGCGCCTGGACCTGTTGGATGAGAAGAACGAATTGCTGTAAGTCAACAAATAGATCAGTATATGTACATGCAAGACAATAGACCCGTGCTTGGCGCACCACTTCGTAGGCGAAGAGCGCACATGAAAGAAATGCAGGCGCTACCAGTGCGAGTGAAGGCCGTCCATCGGCGAGAATGGCAAAGGTAATATGCTGTAATAGAATGAGCAAATGCTAGAGGGCACCATATCACCAAAATGTAAACCTACACCAGCAAACGCTATTGAGTCAGCCAGGGCCTGCGCAATGAACGACCAGCGAGAAATCCGAGAGAGAGAGGCTGGAGTTCTGCTCTCGGACATCTGATGCGAAAGCAGCAAGAGCATGCCAAGGTAGACAAGCGCAGCGAACCCAGCATCTGCGAGAAATCAGCAGGCAAAGAGGAAAATCACACTCCCCACGTACATGAGGTGACCTTCCTAAAGAATATGCGTGATCGCATACCATCCACACCTTTACTCTCAATGAAAATACCACACTCGGGGCTAATGGCAGACACGTCTAACTGAAGAGGGGGACGGCGAACGGTTGTAATACCTGTGGGATGCATGAGCTCGCCTTCGAGCTCTTGCATCGCCGCGGCCGAAACGTTCGACGGGTGCACCTGCGCATAGACCGCAAGTCGACATGTAGAGTCTGGAGGGTTAGTATTTTGTTCAGAGGAAAGGTCGTTCGAAGCCAACAAGGCCTTTAGCTTGGCAATGTCGTCCTCAATAACAGGCACCATTGCGCGAGAGGAAATATTGAGCAGTTCTGGTGGTACAAGAGACGGTAGGGTACGAATATCGACGGAAATCCTGGATATTAAAATTAGATCGGAGTGCTACCGGGTAATTGGGGACCACACCTTGAGTCCTGGGCAAAGCCATAGACAGATCCTGTCTCTAGGAATTGAATCCCTACAAAGTTGAGTTGCAACTCTCGAGTAGTCTTGCTATCGATAGCTTCTATGTGACCCTATAGTGTCATTAATTTGAGCGATCCTAGCGATGTGAGAGCTTTGAGACTCACGTGCAGCATGGCCACACCTTTGAACTCTTCCTTCTCCTTCTCATCTACCTCCACAGGCTTCGACAGTAGGCTCATGGCTATCTTATCGGTTGCGGACCAATTCCAGCGACCGATTTTTTCCGCAACCTCTGTCTCATTCCATTGCGCCGGAGGAACTAATTTAGAACTGAGATTTGAAAAGGAGGCGCCGCCTCGGAAAAAACCAGTTATATTAGAATAGTACGATTGAGCGAGAGGGTTAAGGACGCCTGGGCGATGTAGAGCTTCAGATATGACACGGTGCTCGCCTGGTAAGCGAGCGGGCTATTCAGAGGGATTTGGTCCTACGCAGCAAGGCCAGGCAAATGCGATGCGTACCATGGTAAAATCGGCCGTATCTGAGCCGTTCAGCCAGGCCGAGTAGTTGCCTAGCTGCCACTCGAGCGAGGAGAGGGCATCTTTGTACTGATTTCGCACAACGAGGTCATCACTGCCGCCATTGTTGGTCATCAGAAAGATGAAGAGAGTGAGGATGAGGAAGGAGGTGATTGAGCCCCGCTGGGGGCGAGGATCTGCCGCAACCACGCCCCCCGCTTCGTCGCCTCGGCCAAGCGGGGCTGGCGTCGGGGAAGCATTCATGGCCGTTGTATGTGTTCGGTGCAGTGCCAGTGAAAGCGGAAGGCGAGGACAGGGTCTCACGTGAGCATTACCATTTACGGATCTAGCGCTCACTAGTTCCGCTTCCTTTCCGAACCCCGTCGCAATATTCCCGCCCGCCTGATTCAAGTCGACGTGGAACTAATGATAAGAGCACGCTAAAACGCGGTACTGTATGCATTCTAGAAGGTGCTCGCCTCGCGCTTTTCACGGAGGTGGCTCATCAGTCAGGACTAGTGTCGCGAATAGACAGGCGGTTGATGGTTTCCTCGACCAACCCTCCCACAGACTATCAATTTGACCATTTTCACCCGGCCCCAAGCCTTGGGAGCGCGCACAATTCCCGATGCCTTTCGCGTCCGTGTGGGGCGTGTCCATATTCCCCGTGATTCAGCCTTGCGAACACCAACCTACGCATCACTCCTGACGTCGTCTCTCCGTCTCGGGCACTCCAAATGAGTTCTAATGTACATCAGACACCTCGAGCTTTCTAAGCTTCCAGACAGCTATGGGTGACAGGGACACCAGTGGCGTGCTTAGAAGGTCGCTCTCCCCTGTGGCGTTCTTGTCGCAGCACGACGGGCGCTCGTCATGTTCCTCCTCGTCTCTCCCTACGCAAATTTCAATTTCGAATTACACACCGCTCTCGGATCCTTCGTACTGTGGCTGGAGTGCACCCTCGAACTCGTCGACTGCGGACTTTTCAACTGGTTCCCCAGAAAACACGGATTCGGGGCCCGTCCCCCTCACCCAATAATCCGCAGCTGGGCTGATGTCTGGGGCTGCTTGGCGACGCACTTTCTCCTCTTTAATCTGGCTTTACGTTGACCAGCAAACGCCACTCCAATGCAGCGGTAATTTGTTGCCCCGGACTTCAGGTGACGTGTTCCCTTGGCTTTTTGATGACCCGCCCTCTATATCTTTTAGTGACACCGCTGATGCGGAAGTTTCATGGCTGTTTTACGCTGTGCGATCGGTGGAGGCGTGCGAGGCATCATCACATTTACGGCGCTTGATAAGGTGGAGCCTCGCCAGCTCCCGCGGCAGTGTGTTGTGCCGAAGCGCGCGTCTTTCTCCGTGAGGTGAAATCAAGACTGCCGTCGGCGTCCTTGCTGTGTGTTTCCTTCTCTCGTTGTCGCCATGTCACGGACGATGGCGTTGTCGCATCAAAAAGGGGCTGGCGTTTATTTTGTGCTTGGCTGAAGGTTCCGTTCATTTCGCGTCCTTCTGCGTAAGCTCTACATCAAAGGTTGCATCGTGCAAATTAGGAAGATACGTCTAGATAATAACGCTATGTTCGTACTGCATCGGGTGTGGGTACCTTGTTGGTGATATGTGTGGCGCATTTCCTGACATCCCCTTGGTGTTTGAAAAACCCCTCCGGGCGTCTAAGCATGCCCAGCTTCACAAAACTCAGGGAGGAAAACGAAACGTAAGGGCAATCTGCAGACTTGCTCACCTTGGCCATATCAAACCACCACAGGAACGCGCGATTGTCGAGAAGGGAAAAAACCATGTTTAGTTTTCCACGTCTATTCATGTCATCTTGCTTATCGATGCCAAAAGCGTCCACTTGCGTTGTCATGTTCTCACTCCATGCTCCAGCCTCTACGAGAACCGGTGGGGCCAATCGGGATGGAAGTGCGAAGCGGCTATGGCTATGGTTCAAGTGACGGTCGCTAAGTGGTGGGTTTGGACAAAAGGATGTGAGGAAGTTGCTTAATTTCCACCGGCTATCGCTTAACCCCTCTGAGTCACTTCTGTTCTCATACGTGCGAATGCATGGAAGATAGTAATGTCATCCTGACGTGTGGCACAAAAGCATATATTCATAAGAATGGTTATTGTTACAGCTGTGCATCAAATGGTCCACGTCTATCCACGAGAGACGTTGGACAGCGAACCGTTATCTCTATCAATCGGGCAACCCTTCTCGAGTTCTCGCGCGGGGCACGTTCCAAAAAAAAGTTTGGTGTTCATAATTATTGTAATCACTTGTGGTAAGCTTAAAATATATTATAACGGCCTTACAATACATCATAAGGTAATTATAAGGCCATTATAAGCTCCACAGACGATTATCTGTCATTTTTTTGCGACATCAATCTGGGGTGACCTAGATTGCAACTCGGAGACGTGGCTTCTGGCAGAGACACCCATCTGTCGAAGCGTCCAGCGTCAACGTTTTGACTCACCGTGCCTTGTCCGAGTCCTTGACGTCGTGCGAATGAATTGTGTCTTGGCGCCTGATAAGTGGAACAGATGGGATGAATCCAATTCTGTCGCTGTCAAAAACTTGTCCGTTACGGGGCCAATGATTGTTTTATCTCATTTTGGACAGGCATTCTGTGATATTCAGTTTTTTTTTTTTCGTTTGCAAAAAAAAACGCTGCTGTCGCGCTGCAGTCCCGCCATGCCAAGGAAACGATAGGTTTCGGAACTCGGGGCCGTTTCGAGAAGTGAGTTACATTGTGCCACTTCTTCTAGTGCCTGATTTATTTTTTTTGCGTTCCTCGGGCTGTCTAGAACCACACCTGCGGCGTCACCAATCACCCAGGGACTGGGGTCAAGTGACCCCGGCCCCGCCTTACCCAAAACACAAAGAAAGGGCGGGACGCTGGAGTACGACTTGCAAACCCTCCTCCACCAAACGGGGTTATATTTCTACCTTTGGTAATAGATAAAATAATTGTTGCGCACTTGACTCATTATTACCGGGAATTAGTAATGGTACAGAGCCGACCAGCAAACGAAGAGCAGTTTCATTGACGCTTACCAGAAATAGATGACATGTCATCCGGGGTAAACGGCCCCTCTATCTCCGCTGAACGGCCGCCAACCCGTCATCCACTTCACGTCGCCTCGCGAACAGTCCGTTTCGTGAAAATTTTCTTGAAGAAATAAGGGCGCGTTCGCAAGTGAAACACCGGGTTTACCTGATACAGCAAGTATGCTACCTAATCAGGCATTCTCGAACCGGAGTCACCGACGCGTAATTGACTTTACGATTCACAAAATCGACCTTCCGTTTTCGTACTCGACATACTCAGACCAGACCCTCTTTCCCGCTGCTTACTGTATTTCACCCTCCCTTCACCGATCCGAGGGGTGATCTTCTTCCCTTAGGAATGACTAAATGTCTCCCCGCTGTTGCCGATCAGCGAGTCATGAGACTAATCATAGCGCGGCGGCAAACGTCGTCCAAGAATGCGGGTATAATGGACGGTGACGGGTGGCGTGATACTATGGGTGGAGTGAGACCTCAAGACGGCGCGATTATTATTTGTCAGTGGCGTTCGACGGGCACCTGTGGAGGGCGGGAGCCGCGATCATTGCGGCCGAATGTGGTAAGGCGAATGACCGGCGCGACGCGTTGCAGACAACATTTCGTGTCAAATTCGCTGGGTCCCCAAACGGAGTCAGTTTAGCCACTGGGTGAAGGGTCACGCGCTGCTGCTAATGGCGCTTCCTGCCAAAGTGTGTGGCGGTGGGGCAGCATCGATCGGGTATGATCGAGGGGTCGGGGGAAGCAACGCCAGCGCGCCGGGGCGCTCTATCGGATGATGGCGGGAGTTTCGGAAGCTCATCGTAAAAAGCGCAGCACAAGTCGAGGTGGAGACCCGTAGCCGTGGTACGGACATCAGCCTACTGTAAGGAATCTATGTCGTTGGCAGGCCGGGGGCAAGAGCTGTGGCATCACCGGCTGAGCGTGCCACGGGACGTAATGCTATCGCCGATTCGGAGCGGTTTTGAGATCTAAATTAAAATAACTTACTATAAATCAAAAAGATACGCGAACATGTGATGACGGACCTAGCGATGACGGTTGTGTATTTGGAATAACAAACCGCAGTGCAGGTGGATGACCATTGGAGTGCGCAGCCGAGTAGGTGTAGTGGGCGGATCCTCGTTATCAAAGTTGACGGCATGAGGGGACGGATAACTCGGAGAAGGAGACCTAAACTGGCCCACGAGGAGAGAGAAGACGTCTGAGTTGAGGGCAACTTCTCGGAAGACCGGGACCGGGGGACCGGGGGAGACGAGAAGGAGTGGGCCCGAAAGTAGGGAAGTGGAAGCACGTGCAGGGAGAGATAGGTGAGCGCGGTCGCCAGGGACAGACATGTGGTGTCGGAGAATGAATGTTACAGGAAGTGATCTAGATCCAGTTGGGAAGCAACAAGTCAAGTCAAGCGTCGCCAGTCGCGCACTCTTCGGCTGACCAACAACTTTGATCGCGCGAAAAAAATATATCGGGCGATTATTATCCCCCTGTCATATAAACGCTCTCAAAACATCTCCTCTCTACCTCGTACTCTCTCCCCGTACCTCCCCTCCCCATGGCACACTATTCTTCTCTCTTCACCCTCGGTCTCCTCTCAGACCGTGTTTCCCCTCCCCCATCTCCCGAAACCAATATTTTCTACAAGTTTCGCAAGTCATCTCTTCCAACCAGTTCACTTTCCAAACCTCTGGAAACAGCTACACCATCAGGGAGTCGTTATGACACTCCTCAATTCACCAATCCATTCGCCAACTCGCCCGAAACGACTACCGAGCTTCGTTCATTCCTGTCTCTTGATCTTGCGGCGGATAAGAGTGTGACCACTCGTCGCCTTGACCCAAATGTTGCCCCGGCAATGACCCCGTAAGTAGTTGATGTTGTTGTGCGTGCTACTCTGCCCCTAATTCCGTTATACCCGCAGACATCTCATGTCCCCTTCCCCTCCTGCACGACGCCCTTCTCGTGACTCCCTCCGTACTCTTCCATCCCCGAGACCCGCGCCTTCTTCAGCTCTCCCCGAAGTTCCGCGTGAACGCAAGGAACCACATCCTCTTCCTCCCATCTTAATCCCGAGCCCCTCTTTCTTCGCCCGCTCGTCATCTAGGCCAGCAGGAGGTAGTTCACCAACGTCATATCGCGCGCCACATTCGGCTCCCCCAGTTCCCACCTTATCCTCACTCGATTCATCCAGTTCGTTTATTCAGTCACCATCCCCGGCGTCACCGCTCTCGTCCCCTAGTCCCCGACACACATCTTTTATTTCTTTCTCCTCCACTGGTACGTCCGTTCGTACGGTCCGCAGACGCAATGTGGAGCGGTCCAATGCACTAGCCTGCCTCGAGGGGCGTTGTCATGCTCCCGGCCGTGTTCCAAGAAGCGCGCGCCAGCGGAATTTCATGAGCATGAGTGACGATGAAGACGAGGTGGCCAGAGACGATGAAGATACAGGAGGAGAGGCGGATGTGGAGGATGATAGTGACGCCCCCGAGCGGTCTCCGCGAAGCACATTCAAGTCATCGTTCGTGTCGTCTGCATCACGGCAGAGTCCGCGCAAAATGTCTCATTGGCCTATTGATGAAGAGGAGGATCGCGTGCTCCCTCCAGCTACGATACCATCTCGCAGACAGTCACCCACGTCGAATCCCAGGTCGCGTTCGCGTCGCAGCACGCTGGAATCTTGGTTTCCTTTAGCGAACTTTATCGATCTCAAGGACGATGAGTTACAAGGTTTGCGCGGTGTTGTCGAGATTGTGAACGGTCTATGACCCATCCCTTCTCCTTACTTCACTTCCACCTCCCTTTTGTCATTAGTCATCGGTCATCATATATTTATATTACATGTTGTGCAGATCCTTCTCTACACTCCTTTACAAGGCGGTTCATAATACGCTTTTCGTTACTTCATCGATACCCATTGGGCTCATTGTGCAAAGTCTATCACCATCCCCCCACCTCCATACAAGTCGTCTGCTTGCTCCCATTTTATTACTGCAGCTCACATATCGTCCCCGCAAGATGCCAACTCACTACATTCTGTGCTGTACACTCCTTTTATTTTGTCCTACTATCGTGTCAGGGTTGCTCAACCCCATTTCTCCTTTAATCTCCGCTGTATGCCACACAACACCACAGCCGCTTTTGGCATAATTATTGACCGCTGTGCGTGCTTGCTGACTCAACACCATATAGCCTATTTTAGACGCCTCTTGCCAAATGCGAAAGCGGCTGAGCAGCGAGGCATCAAGCACCCTTCAACGTCATCAGTGAAGGCCTTAAGGAGACACGTGGTTCGCGTGGTTGCTCGTGTAGCCATGTGTCCATGCCATGACATAAAGCTGGAGGCGTGCGTGGAGTTTCTATGGGGAGAAAACAGATTTTTTTATGTGGCGACTGACAGGCGGGCGAAGCGCGCGTTGGCCCTAGCCCTTGCGTGCACGACCCTCCCTCAGTTTCCGAGTCCACCACCGTCGTTCGCGTCGCGATACGTTGAAGGCCCAAACCCCTACGATTACCACTGATGATCTTTACACACAACCATTTAACTGATCGTTATGTTTTAATTCTGGCTCGGGTATCATACAGCGCGCGCACAGCCTACATCAACGGGGATCTCCCAGTTGAGCCCTGCCCACACACTTTCTCCCCTCCTTCCCTGAGCCCAACGGGTTTTTCTTCAGCGGACGCCGGTGTGGATGTGAAACATATGCGTTGCACTGTAATTGATACGTTCCGGACAGGCGCAGAAATCATATTATTAAGAAAAAAAAAAAGTGTGGCCTGGAGGCAATGTCCGTGAGGAATCAACAATCAAGTTATATGCTACTGTCATGTTGAAGCGCGATTCGAGACGCCAATCAGACAGGGTTTAACTTTAGCTCCATTTCAGTGACTGGTGCCTATATCTCCCCATCATGTACACGCAGAACGCGACACCATACACGAGAAGGGCACTGGCAGAGGCCCCCCCATCATCATCAAAAGTAAGGGGGTCACTTTCCCCCATTTCTCCCAATACCGATATTTGTTTGAGAAGCCCGCTGAGTCCCTGATCGCGCTCGTCGACGTCGACGTGCCATCTCTCATCACGCGCACCGGAGCATTCAATTACTAGGTATTGGATGTATGCTGGCTGCCAAGTGCTAATCCCGGGCGCACACGTGATATAGCCGACTCGTACTATGTCGGTACTGCGCTGCGGCCTTCCTTCAATTGCGACGACCGTCCAAGATTCGTAATGACTCCCGACCGCTACTACTGACACGAGCATGGCGCCTAGTATTTTTACAGTAAGCGGGGGCCACTGACTGGTTGCTCGGGTCCTCCCCTTATTGCATCATAAGTAGAGCGGCGCGCGCCTGCATAAATGCACACCCCATACGTCTCTCCAGCCTGCGCAGAGCCGATTCGTACGAGATCGATTTCCTCGTCCGCTTGCCCCTTACAGGGGCGCACCCGTTTGTATTACCGGGAGATTTTGTGCCATCGCCGACGAGAACCGGGCGTGAGACGACCGGGGGCCCTAGTGTCAAACGTTACTGTGCCGACACGAGTTGCTGTACGATGTGGCACCTCGTGCGCACCCCCGTGATGCAATTTGCAGACAACATGGGGCCGCCCGCTACTCGCCAGAGTTGAGACCCTGGACAAAGGGTCGCGCTCTTCTCGCTCAGCGCTGCAATTTCAGGTACTCTATGGGAAGACCACGTGGGTGAGCCTCATGCATGAGACGTCTCCCCGTGTACCCTGCGTAGCCTCGCCTGGCTCGGGGGATTCTGAATTCGTGGGGGCATGTGCACTGCGAGGAGTCATTTCTTGACCTTCTGAAGGTCTTCGAAGAGAAGCGCGCAGGGGTAGTAAGTTAGGACAGCGCAGCAACGCGTGGAGCTACGGTATGATTCGCAGGAATCAGGGGTTATTCTGAGCCATCGCTGCACGGAGAGTGAGCGTGCCTTGGCCCTTGGGCTGAATTCTCTCCATTTCGTCCTCAGGTACCTCCATCTAGTTCATTGTTACAGTTGAAGCCTCAAATTTTGGAAGCGAGCTCCAACACGGTGACTGTAACCTTGTATCGGTCCCTGGGACCTGCACGGCATCGGTGGAGGTTGGGCTAACAACGGACCATGGCCGTTCTCTCAAGGGACCCAGGCACCAATTGCCATAGCGAGAACAAGCGCCCGGATGTCTGTGGGCATCCCGAACACCTTCTTTGATGATAGAAGCTGACCGGGACGCTACGTCGTTGTGACTCGCGAACTCTGGATCAATCAGTTGTTGTAGCCAGCGCCAGCACTGTCGCATCAAGTATTTGTGATAAATGTGAAGTGAGCAGCACGGGGGGGTTGCCTGCAAGGAGACGATGCCTGTCGATGAGAGTTTGTATGGCAAGTGTTGTACAGTATCCACAGGCACCACAAAGGTCAATGCACTCGCAAATGCCTCTCTCACGCGCGCACTCCGCCATGCGGACGGGAGAGATAATCAATCAGTTCGCAGTGCGCCTCTTCTCATTGCAAATTCACGAGGGAGACGAAGGCGGCCGCTGGGACTAACCAGTGGGCGCCTCTGGCAAGCCTAAATATGGTGGTAGTGTATGGCTGTGAAGGTGGCCGTTGACCATGGTAAGCATGGGAGAAAGAGCATACCGGTGCTCGCGGGGTGGATGTCAGTGCTATACGTAGAACCTGACAGCGCGGAACAGCATGGGCCACGAGAGGCGGTCATGTGGTCACACGGGATGCATCGCGAACCTTAGTTTTGCGTGAACTGAGATGGTGGAGTGCATCTCTGTCAGATACAGTATAGTCCACCCCTGTCTCACACCCGGAACTTGAGCGTTCGAGAGCATCGACATGCCAACTAGAAAAATAATCCCGAAGGAAGAGAAAGCAAACGGAACAGATCTTTCTGATCCTTCTGAGGAAGCGTTAGAGGGATGTGACGGGTTCGGATGGTGACTCGCGCGAAAGGAAAAGTCAGAGCGAATGCAGAGGTGACGTTTGAGACGGCCAAGAGAGCCAAGAGATCGAGACGCAAGGTGGAACTCGTATCTTGACATCGTACCTCACCCGAGGTCGCTCGAGATTGTCCCCATGTACGCGGGGGATCCTCCAAGCAAGTCTTTCTGCTCGTCCTTTCTGACCCCGAGTCGAAACGGAGTACAGCGTGATGTACTGGTCTTGGAAATTCCTCCTCACACTGTCTACTCTGATCGAGCGTCGTCATACGAGCAACATACCACTTGATCCGAAATCATCTCCAGATTGTCTGAACTGCCTGTGCAACAAACAATCTGAGGGGCGATACTCTCCTTGTTCCTTCGTTTTCGCCGGAAACACTTCGCCACAGCCTGGGCCTGATCACGGTGTGCAACTTGCTACTGATAACTCTGCACACGCCATAGAATAGAATGCTAATACGTCCATTAGACCGAAACACCCATTAGAAACAGACAGTAATAAAGTAGGGACCAGATCAGCTAGAAATCGTATAAACATCCGATGATATCAAATTGCTACTTGCGGGGTTTGCCCCACAAACTTCCGAACGCTGAGACTTGTCTTTGTATGGGTGGAGGCGATGGTCCATGATCAAAGGGCGACGAAGGACTTGCATTCGAACGTCCATACAGCGCGGAGGTTGTGTGTGGCGGTCGCGTTGGAGGAGAGGATATGCTTCTTGGAGGAATCTGTGGGGAAGGGCGATTCAAAACCGCAGTGGGACGTGGTTGGAGCTCGGGCATGGGTATCTTGCTCAGGTGAACCATGAGGCTCGACGGTGGTGTGTATGCGTTCTGCGGAGGATCGTCGAGTTTGATGCGCTGCAGCCCGGTAGGCTTGGAATCATATACGACATATTGGTGGAGCTCTTGGTATAGGACCCCCGTACTGACCTCTGAAGTTAAATGAGTGGCACTCTACAAGCGCGAGGAAAGGAGAGGGTAGTACCGCGTTTGTGTCTTTGACGCTTCACGTGCTCAACTACTTGCAGCACCTTGGGTACGTCAGCAGGTGAGGCGGAACGAATGGTGACAAATAACATGGCGTCATCCTGTAGGGTGTAGATATCAGAACATTGATTGGAAGGATGCACGTGTGGCGTACTGCGAGCAGGCCTTCCGCGTATTCGCCGTAATTTTCAACCAAGCCCTCCTCGTTTACGGTAACCTCATTTGGTTCGTCGCGCATCGCTTGTATCTCTGCAATGCGGTCAATGCCTGTCTTTGGGGCGGGACGGGAAGGTGTTGGTGGTGCTCCGGCCTTCACCGGAGGTGAGAGAACAACAGGCTGGGAAGGAGCGGAGTTGGCAGGATTCAGATCTTGTAAAGTGAGAAGGGTTGTGAGGATGGTAATCTCTAAACCTTTGCGATCCGCGATGTCAAACCTGCTCAGGATTGAGGATCATGTCTTTGAACAAGGATGATGATGAAGACGTGCCGATTTAAATTGTAATCCAGGATTTGAACCGTCGAGGCTTTGGTGATTGCGACAAGGACGGCAGGATCTGGCTTCCTAATAAGATAACAGCCTTCCTTTTTCCATTCAAACTCATGTCTGATTGATTCCGAGACGATCTGGTGAGTCAAAACGGATAAAAAAAAACAACGCAAATGGCCGGCTCACTGACACTTCCCAGCTGAAACTCCATCGGAGAGTCAGCGTGCCAGTCGCTTTGAACTCCACGATGTGAGAAGGATTGTGAAGTTCTATAGTTTTATGCTTGCTCGACGCATGCGGAGCTCCCGCAGAGGCAAGAAGACTTTGCGACATTGGATCTAGCACATCCGGTGGGTCCAATGAATTGGGTCCAAAGATTGCGTGCTCACCGAATAGATTTATTCGATATGACTGGCCTCCTTCCTTCTCTCTATGATAATGTACCACTCCTGAAGGGAGAACGAGGTCTTGAACGGCATGGTTACTCTTGTTAGGGACAATGTTTAGAGTGAAGAGGTTTCTGTCGAGGCTCATCCTGCGGCGGTGAGAGACGAGACTAGACTTGAAGCGCTCAGTTACTTGTCTTCCCTTTCTCTCACTGCGGACGCAGTCACCGGCAAGTATGTCAGGGTTAGGGTTTATCTTGAACTTGGACTCTTACTCGTATCCGATTCTTACTAGATTGTTCACCTGCGGCCAGCTAATCCTGCTCGTCGTAGACATTACCCAGGGTAGGCAATTGTCACATTGTAATCTAAGCACTCCTAGGAGTGACGACCAGACCGCCAAATCGTCCAAGCAACCACAACGTATGCCCAGGTCATGACGTGCTACTTCAAAGCAGCCGTTGACAGGAATTCAGAGCAGACCTAGTATACACTTCGGGAGTAGATGGTTCGATTAGAGAAGCAAGCCACACGACGCAGCTGACTGTATAGTGTATTACCATGGCTCCGGTGCTCGTAGAGTATTTCCGATATACAATGTGCCTCTTCCACAGCTATTGTTCGGACCGCATCCGAGAAGGTTCCTTTAACAAGTATAGCGCGGGCCGGGTGTATCCGGGAAAACCATAGAGCTGTGATTCATTTCAAATATTTCATCAATTATCTCTCGCCAGCACTCGCCAGCCCTAGGCTAGGTAGCCCTCGGTAGCGTGGGAGGCTTTCCTTGATGGT
>Ga0209488_10001528_pt1 | contig 19741 bp, 19 predicted proteins | sample Rivendell_Oct201_8_FD_188349 | JGI IMG/M metagenome (GOLD analysis project Ga0209488, IMG submission 188349) | Vadose zone soil microbial communities from the Eel River Critical Zone Observatory, Northern California, USA -... | ecosystem: Environmental > Terrestrial > Soil > Vadose zone >...
TTCAAAATGAAGGGGTTCTTTGTAGGGGCGGGTTTGAAACCCGCCCCTACGAAATCAGAGGTCTTGCATCCCTTCAATTTGATTGAAGCGGGCAACTAGAGCGAGGAGCGTCAAATCGTTCGCGTCGCGGTCACAGCAATGCCGCTCACGCGTTTTGTAATTGCGGCAAGCCGACACTTGGCCCCAGCAGCTCGCGGCCTCGCAGGAGACTTGCGCGCGCCACGCGTGCGTCGAGCGCCGTGCGGAGCAGCGCGGGCAATTGGTTCGGCCGCCGGATGAGAAAGCGTATCATGGCGGCGATGTCGGTCGTGCCGTTGGGGCGCAGCGCCGCGAAGGCAGCGGGCGGCAAGGTTCGTACCGAGGGGTCGGTGATTACACGAATCGCGGCAACGGGAAGCCCGCGTGCTTCTGCGACCTGGGCGACGATGTGCGATTCCATATCGACCGCCACCGCTCCCGTCCGGACATGGAGAGCACGTTTGGCTCTCGGATCGGCGACCGGTGCCGACACTCCCGCGAGTGTTCCGCAGATTGCGCCCGGGATGGTCTGCAGGAGCGCCTGTGTCCAGTGCCGGTCCATCTCCACCCGGCCGGATTCGGATAAAACGGCCGATCCGACTACGCAGTCCCCCGGTTTCAGTTGTGGGGCGAGGCCGCCTGCAACACCGAAGCTGACCAGCCCTCGACAGTCCTCCTTAATGGCGCGTGACAGCTTTGTTGCCAGATTTCGGCCGTCCCCGCTGCAAATAATCTGCGCCTCGAAGCCCGCAGCAATGCGCGCCTCGAATTCCAGTCCCACAACGACGATCATTCCCCCTCCACGCCCCAGTCCCCTGGGTCGGTAGCCCGGTTCCCTCGGTTCAATTGTTCGCACAAGGGTAGGGTTGTCAACATACGTGGAAATCAGTTGTGGACGAATAGTGATGTATTTTTGTTCACAACTTCGTTTGCACAAATAATATGCACCCGGCTTCGTCGGAAACGGGGTGCGCTTTTAACTTTCTGTATCCGTGGATACGCCGCAGAGCGCTCCCGCGTGCAATTTGTGGCTGAACCGAGTGCTAGCCGCCTCGTTGCATGTGACAGTCTGTTTCCACCGGGATCTTGGAGTCGGGCGGAGGCAAATTGCGCCGGAACACCCGTACCTGCCTGAATCCTTGTTTTTCACACGAAATTTCAACGTCCGTGGGTTCGACCTCCTTGCCGAAGCCGGGCACCTTGTAGGCGCCAAGGGCGTCGGTGCGGGTCACCACGCCACCACGGTCCTTAACGGCGACCGTCACTTTGGTGTCGGGAATGGTGCTGCCGTTGGCGTCTTTGACGAAGCCGAAATAGGACGGCCCTTCGTCTTCGCCGGCATCGTCATCGTCTCCGAAGCCCGATCCACCTGCCCAAAGGGCTGTCGACAAGACGCATGAAATTACGAGAGTTGCACCAGCCTTCCAACCGGTACGCCGACCAAGGAATTTCATCCCGACCTCCATTTTTGGCCCGCGGCAGGCCTAGGTTAACATAAGTTTGGTCCATGAACCCGGTGGTCCAACTTGGATCGGCACGCGGCCGCTACCGGACAATTCTACTCTACTTCGACAAGACATTGCTACTGGGTTTATGGCCTTCGAGTGGGGGCACTTCGGCACCAACGGGCTACCTCATAAAGTAACTCTTGAGCGAATAGCCGAGGATTATGAGCCCCCAGATCGGCATGATCAGTACCCATCGGGTCCACAAGCGCTCCACCCATTGGATAGGGACGAAATAGCTCAAGGCGCCGGCCCCTGCCAGTGCTGGAATTCCGGACACCCAACCTATTGTCTTCACCAGGTCGGTGTCGAAACTGGTCCGCTCGTCCATATAGATCCCAACGGCGTAGATCACCGACCAGAGCACAGCGAGGGTGCAAGTAAAAATGGTCGTTCGCTGCAGTGCGCGGGGGGACAGCAGCGTCGCGATCCAACCCAAAATGGCTGCGCCAGGAAAGGAAAGCGCGAGCCAGCCGTACCAATACATCGGCGGACCTTCGCCGCTGCGCTGCGCTTGCATCCAGAAATCGATCTTGCCGACGGCCGGATGATAGGTAAAAAATGGCCAATTCAATCGTTCGAACTGCGTATAGAGAATCGCGAACGCGATGCCGAACGTGATTGTGAAAATGGCCAGTTTGTCGGTTGTGGCTGCCTCTGTGGAAGCCGCCGCTTTGATCGCTTGGGAGGTGCTTTGGGACGTGCCGAGGTCGGCTACCCGTTGGCTTGCATCCAGGGTTTGCGTCATGATCCAACTCCACGGAAATCGTTGGCGGTGTGGCCTACAAGAAACGCGTACCAGACAGAGACTGCCAGAAACAGGGTCACCCATTTTCGCATGGTGGCGTGTTCCGGGACCAGCGGTTGCCGCCAAAAGTACCAATAGGCGGGCAGTAGGGCCACGCCCATCGACACAATATGCTCCTTGAACTCGAACGAGCCAACCGTTTTCCAATGCGCGATCTGCTCCATCGGAATTCTAACATATGTCCGGTACTTTACGTAGACCCACGCTCCAAGCAAAAAGGTCGGCAAGTAGAGCACGACGATGGCGAAAACGTACCACTGTGATGGCGCCGAGCGAATACGCTCGATAAAGCCGCCGGCCAAATTGCCTGCCGGTTGTGGCATCGGCATCAAAATCGCCGCTGTCTGTAACGTGACTGCTGCCAGCAGAGTCACAGCCATCATGAAGTGAAGGAAAAGCAATATCTGCCAGAAGATGCTGCTCCCAATAAATTCGGTGATTGCGTCCATGGCCTCCCACCCTTAAACTTCTGATGATGCTCCCGCCGATCTCGAATACCGATCTCGGAATATGGACAGTTGCAGCGGGGCCTCTACCGGATAGAGAGGGCATTCTCTGCCAACCCGGAGCCTCAATTTAGCAAGGGATGCGAGCCCCGAATAGTGCTAAAATGTCTCATTGACGCAACCGGGTCTCCTGGTACGCCAGACATTGGGGAAGCTGCCACGTGCGTGCCATATGTGTGCCACGCGCGTGCCATGGACCCCCGGGACGGTCTATACGCTGGCGAGAAGGACACCAAGGCCAAAGACAACAAAACCCAAGAAAACAAGACCCAAGAAAACAAGACCCAAGAAAACAATATCCAAGTCGCAATTGAAGGCGACGGATAAATTGCCGGTTCAGGGAGGTGAACGTGCAATCCCTTATGGAATGGCTACAGGCCGGATCGTTGGCCACATTCATTCACCAGACAAAATGGGTGTTCACGACCATCGAGGTCATCCATGTTATGGCGATTTCGCTGGTGATCGGCACTATTGCGATGGTCGACTTGCGCCTGCTCGGGCTGGCTTCCACCAGGCGTTCCTTTACCGAACTCGCAAGGCCGATCCTCAAGTGGACCTGGGCAGCCTTTGCCCTGGCGGCGGTCACAGGCTCGCTTCTATTCATCAGCCAGGCTGCCGGTTACTTCGTGACCACCACTTTTCGAATCAAGCTTTTGATCATGATTGTCGCCGCGGTCAACATGCTGATCTTCGAGTTCATGACGGTTCGTGGCGTGCAGGAATGGGATAAGAACCCCACACCGCCAACGCCAGCCCGGGTCGCAGGCGGAATTTCATTGGCCTGTTGGATTCTGGTGTTCGTCTTTGGTCGGTGGACAGGTTTTACAGTGATGCCGGTATGAACGTCACTCGGGCTTCATCCCCACCTTCGATATATCGTGTCATTTCTGCGGATCGATCTTGAGCGCCTGGCACATGCGTGTGTGCATATTGTAGGTGCCGACGAGAACCGTCAATTCGACAATCTGACGCTCGTTGAAATGGCGGCGGAGTCCTTCGAATATGGGTTCCGGGACGTCGACGTCTCGCGTCGATGCGTCGGCGAATGCGAGCGCCGCGCGTTCACGTGCGCTGAACTTGTCGGTAGCGCGCCAGTCCATAAGCGCATCGCATTCTGCCTGCGTCAGTCCTTCGGGCGCGGAATGCAGGGGCACGTGTTGATTGACCACGTATGAGCAGCCGTTGAGGTAGCCGATGCGAATGATGACGATTTCACGGAGCCGGCCGTCGAGATCGACCTTCCAGCGTACCGCATTGATCAAGTCGAGCCAGACTTCGGCTATGGCCGGCGTGTGCAGCAAAAGCTTGTAGACGTTGATTATGTTGCCGCGCCTGCCGCTCCGGATCTTGGCGAGCACGGGCTCAAGCTCAGGATGCTGTTCTGGTTCGATCAGGGAAATGCGGGCCATGGGATTCCAATTCGGGTTTGCGCTGCAGGCCTGCCGATCATCGCTGTTTGCTATCGAGCCGGCAAGGGCGCCTGTGCTTCATAGCGATAACCCCTAGTCCCAGCATCATGACTTGAAAACTTGACCCGCGGCACGCCGGATCAAGTTGGATTCTTCGCATCGGCTATGTGCCGCCACTATCCGCCACCGCCGCCATTCCTGGCCGGGTTCGAGAAATCGAACCCGGCCTTTTTATTTGCCAAGAAAGAAACCACAGATGGCTCTTCCAAATCACAGTCACCCTAATCGCATTCCACTGTTTCGGGCGCCGCCTTCGGGAAGTCCCGTCAAGCCAAAGCTCGACGATCAATTTTACAAAGAGTTCTCACGCGCGATTGAATTGTCGAAGGCCGACATTCGCCTACGCGACGCATCGCCGCATTCGCATTTCAACTCGAACCAACCGCGTGTGTCTGCCGGACATTCGGATGGCGGGCAATGGACCAGCTCGGGCGAAGGACGTGCGAGTTCGGAATATTTGGGAAGGAATGGAGCCGAGCCAGTCGCCCTTCCTGGTCAAGTGATGAGTGATGCAGACCCCGATCCTGTGAGGGTTTGGTCCCAATATGCTCAGGCCGGAGTTGGACAAAACTCTCAAAATCCGGCTGTTGAAAGAACGAAAGATATACTTACCGATATTCTGTTGGGAGTGAATAGGCGTGTCGCAGCGGAGGCCCAATCGAACCCAATTAGTGCTCGATTGTATGGCATTTTTGTCCACCGAGATTTTGCGAATGCGGTGCGGGCGCAAGATCTTCCCGGCATCGGACGCGATGGGGTGGAGCAAAGCTTTAATGGCCTCGGGGAAATTGTGCGTTACGGACTTGACGCAAGCAGAACCGACATTGTGCTGCGCGACAGAAGCGGACGGATTATTGCAATATTTGACGTCAAAACGGGGAATGCTGCGATGGCGCCTGCAACTGCAAAGAGGTATCGTCGTCATACACAAGTGGGTCCCGAAGTTCCAATCATTATTTTGCATGCGGTAAGGGGCGCTGGATTATGGTGAGGAGGTCTAGAAGAATTTTTGGGCAAATCGCGAAAGAGATGTCTGCCTTCATCCTCTGTAAAGATATGCTTGTCATTCCACCCACCGAGAATATTGTGCGAGGATTTCTAATCGAAGGTACATCTGAAAAAGACAGAATCTACCTTTGGAAAGTTGTTTGCCCGCTGCATCGGCCTATGCGAGATGTCTATCTCAATTATAGTGATCGGATATCGGAAGAGGGAGGCGATATTTTTGTCGATTCCAAGGATTTCAGGAAATCGGCGGCCCTCATTGGATCAATCATCGGCAAACATGTGGACGAACTCTCACTTATCCGAACGGCCAAGGATTTTTTGAGATACATTGGGCCGATGCTAGGCAATGAAAGTTTCGTCGTTCAACTGGATCTGGCGATGATACATTGCAGAATGAGAAATATCAGTAAATGCAGGGAAATCCTTACGAAACTCCGAGTTCGATTTGATTCTTGGACCGAACAGATGAATCAGGGCTCTAGGCAGAAGCATTCCGACCCATTTGGGGATCAATTGGAGCTGGTCGAGCGCGCGTTTGCGTCCGGGAGTGAGGATCTCATTGTTTTGATGAATGAATGGGAAAGCAAGAACGTCGAACTGTTAGAACTAGGGCCCACATGGGTGCCGCCCGTCGTATAGACGATATAGGGCAATGGATACGGCTATTTATGACTTTTTAGTCCGCGGGTTGGGGCTGTCGCCAAACCGAACAAACGCGAAACAATTGCAGCTCGAAAGAGACTCGATTTCCGCCGTACGGCGATTGTCGGGATGCCGCTATCGAATGCCACACCGGATCCGCGCGGCCGGCGGTGCTGCGCCACAGGTTCCGGCCCTGTTTCCAATGCGATTTTTCCGAAGACTCCAGACGTGCGACCCACTAATAGGGTGATTACCGGGCACAAGTTCCAAACAGTGGCCGGTACCCCTGGGGAAGCCTATGTCCGAGACGGCCGCAGCGATTGTCGCCGAGAATGCGAGCAAGCTGTTTCTCGACGGTGCCGTCGTCGCCTTCCATCAATTGGCGCTCCGGGTCGAGCGCGACGAAATCCTTTGTGTGGTCGGGCCGTCGGGCTGTGGCAAGACCACGTTCTTGCGCTGCATTGCGGGTCTCATCGAATTGAGCGACGGACGGCTTCTGGTCCATGGGTCACCAGTTGCGGGCCGGCCTCCCGATGGCGTTGCCATGGTGTTCCAGCATTTCGGCCTGCTGCCGTGGAAGACCGTCCATGACAATGCGGCGTTCGGCCTCAAAGTTTCCGGGGTGGGGCGGGCCGAGATCAAAGAACGCGTGGCGCATTATCTCGATCTGGTCGGGCTTGCGGGGTTCGAAAGCCACTATCCCTACCAGCTCTCGGGCGGCATGCAGCAGCGCGTCGGGTTGGTGCGGGCGCTTGCCATGAACCCCTCGGTTCTTCTGATGGACGAGCCCTTCGCGGCTCTCGATGCGCAGACACGCGAGGTCTTGCAGGAAGAGCTTCTGGCGCTCATGGATCGGGTCGGCGAACGCAAGACCATGGTCTTCATCACGCATTCCATTGACGAGGCTATCCTGCTCGGTGATCGTATCGCGGTAATGACGGCGCGGCCCGGACGTATCAAAGAGGTCCTTGATGTGCTGTTTGACCGCCCGCGCGAGGTGGACGCCATGCGGGCTGATCCGCGTTTTGCGGAATTACGCTTGCACATCTGGCACCAGCTTCATACGACGCGACCACGCAATGCGAGCGCGCCAAAAGAGATCGTGTGATGGGGGAGGTCGTGTGATGAGGAAGGTCGCGTGAGTACGATTGGAGAGAGCCTGCCTGACGCAGAACGCGCTCTGTCGGATGACAAAGCGCGCGCCGAACGCGCTGCCGGTGCGCGGCGCACGCGCCGTATGTTGTTAAATCTTGCGATCCGCCTGGTATCGATCACGATTTTTCTTGCGCTATGGGAATTGGCCGGCCGCGGCATTGATCCAATATTGTTTGCGACGCCAAGCCAGGTGGCGGTCGCGGCCGTCGGTATGCTGGGCAGCGGGGAACTCTGGACCTACCTCTACCCAAGCCTGGTCGTGTTGCTCTACGGCTTTTCGCTGGCGGTCATTTTCGGGATCACGATCGGGCTCCTGCTGGCGCGCTTCTGGGTGCTTGACGTGGCGCTCAACGTCTACATCACCTTCCTCTACTCGATCCCGTCGGTTGCGCTCGTGCCCCTGATCGTGCTGTGGGCCGGGTACGAGCAGACCGCCAAGGTGATCATCCTGTTCATGTTCGCCTTCTTCCCGATGGTTATAAACACCTACCAGGGTGTGAAGGCCGTCGACCCGAAGCTTGTCGAGGTGGGGCGGGCCTTTCGTTGCAACGAGGGGCAGTTGTGGACCAACATCGTAATTCCGGCTTCGCTGCCCTTCATCGTCACCGGGTTGCGGCTGGCGCTCGGTCGCGGCCTTATTGGCATGGTGCTGGCTGATCTCTATACGGCGCTCTCCGGCGTCGGCTACCTGATCGCGCGCACCGCCGCGACCTATCAGGTCGCGAAAATGTTCGTGCCCATCGTGACGCTCGGCCTGCTAGGGGTTACGCTTACGGCCCTGTTGCGGCTCGCTGAAAAATATGTGGCACCCTGGACCAACGTGCCGGATGAGAATTAGCGCTCACCAAGAAGGAGACGTAAGCCATGTCAAAACGCCGGATTGTATCGATGCTGCTGGCATGCGCGGCATTTGGCGCAAGCGATGCGCCTGCGCAGAACGCGCCCAATTGCCCGACCATGAGAAAGATCAATATCGGGGTTTCGGTCGCACCGCCGAACGTGGTGCATACGTCGCCCTATATTGCGAAGGAGCTGGGCTTCTTCGCCAAACGCTGCATTGACGCCAATATCATTCAGTTCGAAGGCGGCCAGTCGGCGACATCCAATGCGGCGGCCGTACAGGGTTCGGCCATCGTCAGCGTGAACGATGTTGCGATCGGCAATGGCATGAAGGTGCAACAGTTCTGGGGTCTCGCGCCGCGCATGCCGCAAGCCTATATGGTGGCGCCCGACGTAAAGACCGCGAAGGACCTCAAGGGCAGGCGACTGTCGGCGACCGGCGGCGGCGTCGGTGGTTTCAACTGGCGTATGGGACGCGAGGTGCTCAAGACCGGCGGACTTGGTGTTGACGAAGTGCAATTCATCTCCGCTGCCACGGCCGGGCGGCTGCCGGGCCTGGTCGCCGGCCAGATCGACGGCGTGGCCCTTCACCCCGAGGATGTCTTCCTGGCCAGGAAACAAAAGTCGACGCTCAATCTTCTGGTTCAGCTTGTCGACCTGATGCCCAATTACATGTTCAACGCCTATGGGGCCTCGCTCGACTGGATTGCGCGCGACCGCGCTTTGTTGCGCGATACCGCAGCGGCAATGATTGAGGCCAATCGCACGGCGTATCGCGACCGGGCCAAGGTGTTGCCGATCATCGTCAAGGCGACCGAGAAGCCGGCGGATGCCGTTGCATATGCGCTTGATGTGCTGATCAAAAACTGTGTGTGGTCGGTCAATACGGGATTTGATCCGGCGCGCACCCAGTGGACCGCCGACAACAGCGTGGAAAACGGTGACGTGCCGCGCGAAAAGAAGCCGACACCGGATCAGGTCGCCAACATTGCGCTTGCCAAGGAGGCGGTCGATGCGGCGGGCGGGCCCGCGACGATCGGGGAATGCAGCCTGTAGCCGGCAGCCTGTAGCCGGCAGCCTGGAGAGTAGTTACATGAACGTGACGATTACGCCGCCTCGTATCGGCCCGCAGACCTGGGAGGCTTGCCGCGGCAAGCTCGACCAGGCGCTGCCTTTCGCCAATATGCGCGATACGCCCTATTACCGGGACGCGATCTACGAACAGTTTTCCAGACAAGAATACGAGCGCCGCTATGCGGCGCTGCGCGCCAAGATGCGCGAACACAAGCTCGACGCCATCATCGTGCCAGGCGGCCCCAGCCACTGGAGTTTTGGCGGCGGCATGCTCTGGCTCACCGGTCATTGGGAATGGCATGCGCTCTGCTGCTATGTCGTCGTTCCGCTCGATGGCGAACCGACGCTCATCTATTCGATGGGTGGCACCCATGCGGAGGCGGTGCGACGACAGGTCGCGGTCGCGGTGCAGGATGTGCGTCACAGCCGCAACGGGCGCTATGCCGATATCATGGTGGAGCGCATCCGGGAGCTCAAGCTCGAGCGCGGTCGCATCGGCTTGATGGAAATAGATTCGCGCCACGAGGACTATCTCCCGGTCAATCAATACAATGTGCTGAGGCACAACCTTCCCGAAGCCGAACTCGTCTTCACCAAGGGATTTCTCCATGACCTCCTGGTGATCCACAGCGAGGAGGAACTCGACTGCGTGCGCCAAGCCGGGTTGCTGTGCCAAAAGGCCATGGAAGCCATGGTGGCGCGCGCCCGGCCCGGTGTGAAGGAATACGAATTGCGCGCGGCAGCAGGGGCAGCGATCCTGGAAGGCGGCGGCGACATCGATTTTCTCATCATCGGGTCGACCCCGATGGACAATCCGGCGATGATCTTTGGCAATCCGCGCCCTTCGGCCCGCGTTCTCAAGCAAGGCGATATCATCAACATGGAACTGGCCGCAGGCTATCGCGGCTATTCGGCGCAGATCGGCTCACCCATCTGTGTTGGAGAGCCGACCGAGATGGTACGAAAATTCTGGGATGAGATCACGCTGCCCGGCTATCGCAAGATCGTAGCCGAGATCACGCCCGGAAAGCCGACCGAAGCGTTGCGCACGGCCTCGAAATTTTTCCGCGATCATGGGGTCCAGTCGCGCCCGACCCAGTGCCATGGCATCGACTTGGTCACCGACAACCCCCATGTCAGCGCCGAGCACGTCAAGGGCGAAGAGGTCGACATGGTGCTCAAGCCCGGCATGATCATCATGGCGGAGCCCAATCCGATTACGCCCGATGGCAATTTCGGTATCTTCCTCGGGCACACCTTTATCGTGACCCCGGATGGGCACGAGGTCGTCGACAAGTTCCCGCTGGAGATCGCTGTTTCGCGGTGGTGACCATGTGAACATGGATCGGCGCTGACCGCGGGACGCTGCAACACCAATTTCAATTCACCGCAGGAAAACGCCGCCACGCAGGTTCTGCGCGGCGGCGTTCATTCGAAGCATTCGGAAATTTTTTCTCAGGTCAACGTCCGGTCACAGCGGCGCGCCGGCGATGGCTGCCACATCTGGGCTGGGTCCTGTTTTCGGTCCCGGCTTTTCCCAGCGGATGTTGCCCCGTAGATTGTCGGCCGACGTGCCGGCCTTGGACAAGGTGATCGACATGCGCTCCTGATCCTTGGGAGCGCTCCGCGCCAGCTTCCATACTGCCGTTGTATTGTTGTTGGCGGTGCTGGTGCCTTGATAGCCGGTCCCGGTTGCGGCCACCACGGTCGCGTCCTTCGGGATGATCAAGCTTACACTGACGCCTTCTGCGATCAGGCCCTTACCCTGCAGACCACCGTTAGTGACCGTCAAATTGTAGGTCACGCCTGAAGCTCCGGTCTCGCCTTTGCCAAGCACGCCCGCGAGCGGCACGCGGAAGCCGATCTCGTCACGCATCCAGGAGTAAATTTGCCGCAACTGCCCGGCAGTCAAGCGATCACGCGAGTAGTTGCCCATATCCAGGTTGGTGGCATTCTGCCCGAGCGAGGCGCGATGATGCCCCATCGCCGTGGTGTGATTGTAGACGAGGTTTGCAAAGTAATCGAAGTCCGCGTTGACCGCACCCATGTTGGCGCGAGGTCCTTGCAGGATCGGGCCGTGGCACTGGCCGCAACCCACGTTAAGCATGGCCGCTTGTCCGGGCGGTGCCCCTTGCGGGACCTCAAATCGCCACTTGCCGACTTGAGCGGGTTTGGGCATGGAGGCAAAATAGGCGGCGAGATCACCGGCATCCTTTTCGCTGAGCTGGCTCGCTACAAATGCCGGCATGATGCCCCAAGGCTGGTGCACCGCACGCAAGACTTGGGCTGCGTTCAATCCACGCCCGGCAAGGTCCGGCCCAAAGGCACCCTCCCCGGAGACGCCGTGGCAGTTCCGGCAGGCGGTCGCCCGTGGTGCTTCGCGATCCCAGTAGGCCTTTCCGGCCGCCGCATCGCCTTGAGCGCCCGCAACCCCCTGCGTCATTGGAAGCAAGAGAAGTGCGATAAAGAGTTTTTTCATGAATGGATCCTCCCAAGTGGCACCGCGCTTGAACGCGGCTTACGCTTGTACTTTACACCGTCTCTAACCAGCTCCGCAATAAGGGGGGACGGAGCTATATGGTTGATGAACGATCCTTGATGAAGGTCCCATTGCGCAGCTCCGCAACAGCTTGCTGCAATTCGGCCTGTGTGTTCATCACGATCGGGCCGTGCCAGGCGACCGGCTCCCTGAACGGTTTGCCCGAGATCAGAAGAAACCGGATGCCCTGGTCGCCCGCTTGAACCGTGATCTCGTCGCCCGAATCGAACAGCACGAGCGAACGGTTGCCGGCCGCCTCGCGCACGACCGTTCCGCCGTCGTGCGCATCTTTCTCGGTGAGGATCCCCATGGGCTCTGAAGCTCCGGCAAACGATCCCGAACCCTCGAACACATAAGCAAAGGCGTGCCGATCGGTCTCGACCCGCAAGGTCTTGCGTTTGCCTGCCGGAACAAAGACGTCGAGGTAGCGCGGGTCTGCTGCCGTGCCGTCGACCGGGCCGCGTTTGCCCCAGAACTCACCGCAAATCACCCGCACCTGCGTGCCGTCGTCGTCGGTAGCGCCCGGAATTTCAGCCGCCGGCACGTCCTGGTAGCGCGGCGGGGTCATTTTGAGACTTGCAGGAAGGTTGGCCCAAAGCTGAAAGCCGTGCATGCGGCCAAGCTCGTCTCCCTGTGGCATTTCCTGGTGGAGTATGCCGCTTCCTGCTGTCATCCATTGCACATCGCCATTCCCAAGCGTACCGCTATTGCCAAGACTGTCGCCATGCGCGACGGTGCCGGCAAGGACGTAGGTTATGGTTTCGATTCCGCGATGCGGATGCCAGGGAAATCCGGCGCGGTAGTCGTCCGGACGATCATTACGGAAATCATCGAGCAGCAGGAACGGGTCGAACTCTTCCGTTTTGCCGAATCCGAAAGCACGGTGAAGCTTTACGCCTGCGCCTTCGAGCGTCGCTCGCGATTGCACGATTTGTTTAACGGGTCGAATTGACATGACGGCCTGCCTGATTTTCGAGTATCGATGTCTAAATGGGAATAAGGGAGCCGATCGTCCAGATCGAATCAATGATGGCTAAACCGAGCAAGATCGAGTCGATGAAAACGGCTACGAAAAAGACACCCTCGAAGAAGTCCAATTTGGAGAAAACCAAGCCGGTGAAAAGCAGGGTTGCTCCAGGCAAGGAGAAGCCAAAGCCAAAGGCGCGCGGGCGCAACGCCGACCAAATGGCCGCAGTGGGGATCGGTCTCGACGAATCATCCGTTCGAGAACGTCCTTCAGGCAAGTCGGCGGCCGACCACATGGCGGACCTCAAGCGGCGCCTGCTTGAGATCAGCGACATTGGCGCTGCCGGCTCGCTGCTCGACTGGGACCAGTCCACTCATATGCCGAGCGGTGGCGCTGTGGCGCGCGGTCGACAAGGCGCGCTTTTGCGGCGGCTTGCTCATGAACAAATGGTCGACCCGGACCTTGGTGGCTTGCTCGATGCCTTGACGTCCCATGCGGAAAGCCTCGACCCCGATTCCGACGATGCGTGCCTGATCCGGGTTGCGCGGCGCGACTTCGAGAAGGCTATCAAGGTTCCGTCCGACCACGTGGCGCGCGCTAATGAGCTTGCCTCGGCCTCTTATGACGTCTGGACACGGGCGCGGCCTGCCAATGATTTTGCGGCGGTGCTGCCGTTTCTGGAGCAGACGCTCGATCTTACCCGTGAATATGCCGCGTTTTTTGCGCCCTATGATCACATCGCCGATCCTCTGATTGACGACGCAGACCAGGGAATGAGCACCAAGACCATCCGCGATCTGTTTGCGAAATTGCGACATGAATTGGTGCCGATGGTTCGTGCCATTGCGGAACAACCGCCCACGGACGACCGCTGCCTGCATTCTGCATTCGACGAAGATGATCAACTCGACTTCGGCCTCATGGTCGCCGAACGCATGGGTTATGATCTCAAGCGTGGCCGGCTTGATGAGACGCATCATCCGTTTTGTATGAAATGTTCGCGGGGTGACGTCCGCATTACCACGCGCGTGGTCAAGAACGATATCGGGCAGGCGCTATTCTCCACGCTGCACGAAGCCGGACATGCGATGTACGAGCAGGGCGTGGATGAGGCGCTTGACGGAACGCCGCTGGGGCGCGGTGCATCGGCAGGTGTGCACGAAAGCCAGTCGCGCTTATGGGAAAACATGGTGGCACGCAGCCCGGGATTTTGGCGACACTATTATCCGGTTCTGCAGCGCATGTTCCCGGGGCAGCTTGGGCGCGTGCCGCTCGATACATTTTATCGCGCCATCAACAAGGTCGAGCGGTCGTTGATCCGCACTGATGCTGACGAGGTAACCTACAATCTCCATGTGATGCTGCGCTTCGATCTCGAATTGAAGCTGCTGGAGGGCGACTTGCAGGTGAAGGATCTTCCGGAGGCGTGGCACGAAGGCATGCGGTCTGACCTGGGCATCGTGCCACCTGACGACCGCAACGGCTGCATGCAAGACGTGCATTGGTATTACGGCAGCATCGGCGGCGGCTTTCAGAGCTATACGATCGGAAACATTCTCAGCGCGCAGTTCTACAACGCCGCCCTGAAGGCGCATCCCGGGATTCCGAGCGATATTGCGGCTGGAAAATTTGGCACGCTGCTTGGATGGCTGCGCCAGAATGTCTATCGCCACGGACGGAAGTTCCCGCCCAACGAATTGGTGGAACGTGCAACGGGTTCCCCGATGACAATGGAACCTTATCTTGCCTATTTGCGCGGCAAATATGGAAACCTGTACGGGCTTGGCTGATCAAACGAATCGCACCAAGACTCCAATCAATTGAAAAGCGCGCCACTCAATGGCGCGCCAATTGGAATTGCATCGCATGCGGCCTTGGCCCACAAGGGTCAGGCGATTGGCTGATCGGCCGTGTTACTGCGTGGGTTCTGGCTGGCGCTGCGACGCGATGTTGAGGCGCTCGCGCGGAGTGACGGTGCCGCGACCGGAGTCAATCTCGTCGGCAAGCGCCCGATAATGCGCCGCGGTTTTCTTAAGGTGTTGCCGGCTGATATCGCGGATATCGTTCATCGACGCGCGATCACAATCGTCGGCATTCTTCCGGAAACGTTTTGCGAGATCTGCAGGCGTAAAAAAAGGCACGACGCGCTCCACCTCTTACTGGCTACAATTAGTTAACGAGCGGATCATCCGACAACTTGGCGGCGTGGGCAAACTGGCTCCACGCAGCCTGTGGATTGTGCGCATATCGGGCAAGATTTTGCCTTAACTGCCGGGATCGGACGCAAGACTTCGCGCTGCCAATCCCCTCCAGGACAGCTTCACGTCGCACGAAAAAAACGAAAAAATTTTGCAACACTATGAATTCAATGAATTTTCGGGTTCGACTCAGGCGCGCGCGTTGGTCCGAAAGTCATCGGACGTAAAATTCGCCGCTCGATTGCGATCGAATCCGGAAAATTCAGACCTTGGCGCGACTCACCACGACGTCAAGCTACCGAGGAACCGCCGACGTGGTTCTCGGGGGGATGTTGGGTGTTCCGGTCGATTTTGCCACACTGGCTTTCGGTGTGCCGGCTTTCGTCGCGGCCGCGGTCTTAGGAGCGGATTGCAGGTTGAGCTGGTTGGCAACCTGGGGAGGACTGCTTTCCATCCTTGCGTCGAGATCGGCGAGCGCGCTGGCCGGATCGATGAGGCCCCAGCCAAACTGGTCGTCGCGGCCCTTTGGGGTGAGCCGCTTCGCGCTGGAGGTCAGTACTTCCAGAACCGTCGCGGCACTTACGGTCGGATGGCGTTCGATGAGCAATGCCGCGACGCCGGTGACATGCGCGGTCGCGACCGACGTGCCGGTCGTCAGCTGATAGGTGTTGTCGGGTGCAGGCACCATGACGTCGACGCCGGGTGCCGCAACTGCGACATGGGGTCCGCGCACAGCCTGCGGGAACGGCTTGTCGTTTTGGTCCGTCGCAGTCACAGCGATGACATTCGGATCGGCGGCCGGATAGAGCGGTGGCGATTTCGGCCCCGAATTGCCGGAGGCCGCGATCAGGACCACACCCTTGGCAGCCGCGTTCTTCATTGCCAGCTGCAACAACGGATCATAGGGGCCCGCAAAGCTCATATTGATGACACGAGCACCTTTACTGATCGCCCAATCCATTCCGTTGAGAATGTTCTTCGTGGTCGCTTCGGCGGTTTGCCGGGCCGACGTGCTAAAGGCCGTGACGGCGAGGATCCGCGCTGCGGGTGCTATCCCCAGGATCCTTTGGTGCGCCACAATGGCACCGACCATGCCGGTCCCGTGCGAATGCGACTCTTCCGCGCGGCCGGTGGCGTCGTATTGCTCGACGATAGCGCCCGCAAGATCGGGATGATTGACGTCGATCTTGGAATCGATGATGGCGATCAACACATTGTTACCGGTTGCGACTTTGTGGACTTCGCCAAGCCGCAACTTGCCAACGACATATTGGCCGGTCGTGCCCGATTCCGAGCGGGCCGCAAGATCAGCCAAATTGGCATCCTGCAAGTTTGAGCTCTGCAAGCTTTGGCTTTGCGAGTCGGCTCCGTTCGTATCCTTGACCTCAGGGGTCGACTCCTGCCGAAGCTCGTATACGTAATTGGGCGACCAGACGCCGAGATTTTGCGCTTCGAGCGTCGCCACGACATTGGCGACGGGTCGTCCGCCCGCGACACGGAAATGATAGACCGTACCACCCGCGATCCCGCTCGGTTCCGACGCAATGACGGTCAGGCCGTTCCTTTGTGCGGCCTCATTGACCGCTTGTTGCGATATATTGGGTCCGATCCGGAACATCATTTCGGTCGAAACGAAGCGCGTCTCGCCAACGGGCGGCACACCGGTGAAGCCACGTTCGCCGGGCAGCGCCCGTCGCGGCAGGGCCAGGCGCCATGTCATGAGATCACGGCGATGCTCGGCGACGATCCTTTGGCGTTCGACCAAATTGGCCGTGACGGCAATGCGACTGTGTACATTCTGGAAGTTCGCCGCCCTGCCATTGATCAATCTTGTGGTGGCGGAGTGGCCGAGCGCGTTGTTGGCAAATGTTGTTTTGGGGAGGCCAGCTTTGCTATTGATGGAATTCAGGCCGGTGCCTGGCAAACCTTTGCCAAGCGCCGCATTGGTTCCGAGTTTGTTGTTGAGCAGATTTGGGCCTGTCGGATTTCCCGGGAGGCCTTTACCCAGGGCTGCGTTGGTGCCGAGCTTATTATTGAGTAGATTTGGGCCCGTCGAATTTCCCGGGAGGCCTTTACCCAGGGCCGTGTTGGTACCAAGCTTATTGTTGAGTAGATTCGTACCCGTCTGATTGCCCGGAAGGCCTTTGCTCACAGCGGTGTTGGTGCCGAGTTTGCTGTTTGCCGGGTTGAACGAAGTCCCGCTTGGCAGCGTCGTGTTGCCGGAGCGAAATCGGGTGTCGGGTTGTGAGCCGGTGGCAGTAAAACCTTTTGTGCCGGTTTGGGAATTTCCCAAGACCTGCTTGGCGCCCGTGAGCGGTTGTTTGGATGTCTGTTTCGGGACCGGCAGGGCCGCTTTGGGCCGCTCGGCGCCTTTCTTCTTGAGGACATTAGTTAGGTTGCTCGGAAAATCGATAGCACCGGCCTTGCCGGTAAAGCCGGGCCCCAATATGGCGATGGCCGACATCAGAAGGATGGCCGCACCAGCCTGGATAAGCCGCGTGGATCCATTCTGCGTGGCCCCATTCTGCGTGGGGTCTTGGCGCCCGCGTGGCCACATGGCTCAAGCTCCTTGTATTCGCGCTCTCTAATAGGGCGAGATTGTGCCGACTTTACGTCCAATCGGCAGACTATACCGTCAAATCGAATCAATCGGCCAGCTTTCCTGGCGATAGGCCGAGTCCCAGAAAATCCATTCGAGTTGCATCGCACGCCGGAAGGCGGCGTGCATGCGTTCGCGCAGGCTTGGTGATGCCGTTATGGCCGCTTCGTCCGTCGTCGCGATCATGGTGCGCACTGCCGTGTGAAAGTCTTCGCCCGCATATGTGTCGATCCATGCCTGGTACGGGTTCATTGGCGCCGCGCGTGCCAAGATGTCTCGCCCAACTTCCGCGTAGATCCAAAAGCATGGGAGCAACGCGCCAAGCAGCACCTCGTAAGGTTCGGCATAGGCTGTCGCCAGCAGGAATGACACATAGTGGTGACAGGCCGGGGAAAGCGGGGTCTTGGCGAATACTTGTCCCGTAATCGCATATTGGGCAAAGAACGATCCGTGCAACGCCCGCTCGACGACGATGGCGCCTTCTGCCGACTTTGCAAATTGCACGATGCGATCAGGATCCGGTGCCTTGGCGGCGGCCAGCGAAAGCGCGCGTCCAAAGCCGATGAGGTAATGTGCATCCTGCGTGATGTAGTGTTTGAAACGTACTTCGCTCAGCGTGCCGGCAGCCAGCTCCGCGTTGAAGGGCATCGTCCGGATGATCTCATAGCTGCGTGCGTTGCGCTCCCACGCTTCGCGCGAGAAGGGCGGCATGCCGTTCATGATTGTTTTGTCCTTGGTGTGATGATGGTCACGGCGATTGCCGGCGCAAGATGACACTCAGGTTGTTGGCCGGCATGGCAATGCGTTCGACAAAATCGAATCCGTATTGTTTTGCAAGCGCAGTGACTTCGCCCAGATCCCGCACCCCCCATGCGGGATCGCGCGCCTTTAAGCTGGCATCGAATGCCGCATTGCTGCGGGCGGTGTGGAGCCCGTTCTCTCGAAAGGGGCCATAAAGAAAAAGCACGCTGTCCGGGTCAAGTAAATCACGCGCGCCTGCGATCAATCCCTCGGCAGCAGCCCATGGCGCAATATGAATCATGTTGATCGCCACGATGGCGACAATGCGCGGGTTCGAAGTGCCGCCCATGGACCAAGGCCGGCTGCGCGCATCCAGCAGAATTGGTGGCTTGAGGTTGGGCAAGTTCGCGGCGGTGCGATAGGCCGCTATGCTCCGCAGAGCGTCGGCGTCCCGGTCGGTGGGCTGCCAGGTCAGGCCGGAGAGGTGGGCGGCAAAGTGCATTGCATGTTCGCCGGTGCCACTGGCAATTTCCAAGACCGTGCCGGACCGCGGCAGCGTCCGGCGTAAGATCGCCAGGATCGGGTCACGGTTGCGCGCGACCGCGGGTGAGGTTTGCGCGCCTTCAGGGAGGGGCGCCGTGGTGTTGCACGCATCTAGCAAAGGTCGATGATTCATGCTCTGAGACTCACACCCTGAAGCCGAAAAGCAAGATAAAGTTTAACCAACCTTTGAGAAAGCCTGTCTCGTGCCCAGCATTGCCGAAGTCACCTGCCGCATTTCGGCGGACAATATCCGCGCCTTTATGACAGATGCATTCCGGACCTGCGGCCTGCCTGACGCCGATGCGCAAACCGTGGCGGGTGCGATGCTCGATGCGGATCTCTCCGGGGCCGATGCCCATGGCATATTCCGCCTTGCCGGCTATGTGCGTTTGCTCAGGCGCGGGCATATCAATCCACGTGCCAACGTTCACGTCGCCGAGCGCGCCGCAGCCACCGCGCTGGTCGATGGCGACAACGGCATGGGTCACCTGGTGAATACTTATGCGGCCAATCTCGCGGTCGAGATCGCGCGCGAATCGGGTGCCGCCTGGATTGGCGTGAGGCGTTCGAATCACTCAGGCGCGGGATCGACCTATGCGGCGATTCCGGTGGCGCATGGCATGGTCGGGATGTACAGCGCCGTGTCGGGGTCGAATTTCATGGCGCCATGGGGTGGCGCCGAACCCTTGCTCGGCACAAATCCGATCGCGGTCGGCATTCCGGCCGGCAAAGGACCGGCGGTGGTGCTCGATATCGCGACCTCGGTTGTGTCGAACGGCGCCATCCGCTCCTACGCGGCAGAAGGCAAGCCGATGCCGGAAGGATGGGTGATCAGCCGGGAGGATGGTTCGCCGATTACCGATGGTCGACGCCTTTCGGAAGGCATGTTCATGCCGCTTGCCGGCTACAAGGGTAGCGGTCTTGCGCTGGTACTCGGGCTTCTCGGCGGTCCACTCAACCGGGCGGCGTTCGGACGTGACGTCAAGGATTCGACCGGCGACCAGCTGCGTGAAAACAATACCGGTCAGTTTGTCATCGCGCTCGATGTCACGCGCTTCCTTCCGCTTGATGCATTCAAGGCCGAGGTTGATCGCCATGTAAACGATCTTGCATCGTCGCAGCGGCT
>Ga0209488_10001529_pt1 | contig 19741 bp, 21 predicted proteins | sample Rivendell_Oct201_8_FD_188349 | JGI IMG/M metagenome (GOLD analysis project Ga0209488, IMG submission 188349) | Vadose zone soil microbial communities from the Eel River Critical Zone Observatory, Northern California, USA -... | ecosystem: Environmental > Terrestrial > Soil > Vadose zone >...
CGTAGCATCAGCCAAAGGCGACTCAGAAGTCGTGAAGTTACTCCTCGAGTATGACGCAGACGTGAATCTTCGAAACAGGGCCGGCTGGAGTCCGTTGCACCACGCATCGCGATTCGAGGCCGTCGACGTCGCGCGGTTGTTGCTTGACCACGACGCCGAAGTCGATGCGAAGAACCGGGACAAACAGACTCCGTTGCACCTCGCGGCGTATATGGGTGACCTCGAGATTGTCAGGTTGCTACTCGAACGAGGAGCAGATTTGCGTGCGCGGAGTGACGATGGCCGGAACCCATCTCAACACGCATCACGTGCAGGACAGCGGGAGGTTGTACAATATTTGTCGACGTACGCCGAGCAGCGAGTGCCAATGCTAGATGTAGGGCTTCGTGACACATAGGGCTCATGTATGGTCTCAAACGCTTGATTTTCCTAGCCATCTGATGTTCGTACATTGACCTCCGCTCTTAGACTAGAGTTCGAGCAGATGTTAAACTAGTCATGCAAAGGAGCCATCGTAGCCACCAAGAGACAATGACAGTTGCACGGATCGGGTCTTGTTTACCACGTGGCAAAAGGTATTCTGGCCACTAGTGTCTAAGAAACCACAAACCTGCAGCTAGGTTCACAATTGAGGCGAACCACAGCCTCGACAATGCCACCCGAGACGACCTATTTAAAACCGACTGGATTTCCAAGGCGGGCCAACCCGCCGTCCTGTAAAAGTCAACAAGCTTCAGCCTTTCTCTTCACCTGAATCTTCACTCTGTCATGCCTTCCAGCGATGGTTCGAATGTCGACTCGGATGCAACTGCATCTCAAATGGAAATGGAGGAGTGGGACTCCCCTACACCCAGCGAGATAGGTGAGCGCATCGTCCACATCTTCTCCAACCTTCCCTAGGTCGTTACTAAACCCAGCGTGCGGTTCCTCAACAGAGAAATTGAACGAAACGTTGAATATGCTGTGGACGAAAACCCGCGCTTCCTCTGCTAGTGGCGATGAAGCGGGAACAATGCGGGATAGAGCAGTCCGGGATTCGCAAGAGGTGGACTCTGAAGCCATACGCCGCGAGGATGAGAAGAGGCCCGTCCGAATGGACGTCAAGTTGATCGAGCAAGGTAAAAGTCCCAATTGCGAGTGGGACTAATCGGAGGACGATTCTGTCTGCGGGGGTCAGCGATGACCAGAAGGAGGTGAGTTTGATCGCCTCCCATCACAGACGTCAGAAGGCTAACATAAGGACCAGGACCAGTGAACAGAACAGCCTGCATAGGGTGAAATTCCAAGGGCAGAAGTTGCCGCCTACTCCTCGGGTTGCTTTGTTCATATTTGTATCACATTCGTGTCTGTCAAATCTTTACAGCCGTCTTCAAAAAAATGAAAAAAAAAAAAAGTCAGAACTGCGGAAGCGCAACTATCTTGATGTGGAAATCATTTCTGTATCACCACCGTCAGGTAACTTGCGCCTGGTTGCACGTAGTTGAGTTGCGATAGAACTGAGGTTGGTTTTTTGTTGTGGTTGTAAGAAATAGAAATATTCGGGAAAGATTCACGATTCACAAATTCTAAGCTCATTTCAAGTAACTGCGTGATGTTCTCATCTTAAATCTGCGCTTCCACATTGCAGGGTCCGCCGATTGCAGGTCGGCCATAATTCTTTCTACCATTGAGAGCTTTACACCACAGACCGCAGATCCGAATTTGTGCATGATATAGCCAATGCCATGAGAACGAAGCACGGGGTAAAGTAGCGGCTCCTGACTTCTTTGGGACGAAGTCCAAAAGTAAGTAAGATGGTAAGACGACCCTGACTTGACTTGCTCGGGATCATCGGTTTCCTAATTTCTCTCGAGCGTAGCTTTCTTTTTGCCTTTGGCCCGACTGCTTGGTTTCTTGCGTGTCTGAGAAGCCTCTTCGGGTTCTGGTGCATGTCCCTCAACGGCAGGCAGTCCCTCCAGGTCTGCGCCAACCATTGTGATGGGATCAACACCCGCCGGCAACTCCAGGGCACACCCTTCGTCGTTGACTGTGAACCTCAGCGATTCAACAAGAAAAAGATCGCGTACCTCGACCCTTCACCCTTCGTCGGGTCTGCGCAGAGTTGGCCCCTTCTTGGCCATCTTCGGCCGCTTCTGTCTTCTCTGGGCGCAGATTCTCCCAAATAACCGGAGCAAGGTCGTATATTCGATACAGCTGGAAGACGGCCTGCTCCTTATCTTTGGCCTCGATCATCAGATCGACCCATTCCCGCTCGCCTGGCGCACGCCACCACCACCCTGCGCCTTCTACGTCTAGTTCTTTCGGGAGGGCGGAGCAGCGACGCGCATGTGCGCGCTTTTCCATCACTGTCACCGCTCCGGGGCGAGGAGACGAGAGATGTTGTTTGGGCTTGATACCCTTTCGGTGCCAGATCGCGTTAATACGCGGAATGAGAGTTGTCAGGGGTTCGGACGATGGCTGGCACACGAAGGGTCAACTAGGTATCGAACTGACTAAGAGAGGGCTCACGTAAATCCAGTCGTGATGATAGTCTAACTAACATTGACCTTAATTTTGGGACAGGTCGAGGGCGGTAGGACTCACCACAAGGGGTAGGTTAAGCTCTTCGCAAAGAGGAAGAATGTCATCAACATTGTAACACATCTCAAAAGACGTAATTAGTTGGTGTCTTTCAGTTTCGTAGATATACATAACAGACCTCGTCATTTTCCACAACCAGGCGCTCTTTGATATCATCAGAGAGCAGGGTCCTGTAGTTTTCCTTGAAGCGAGCTAGTGTTGCTGCTTTATCACCATAGACACCCTGCTTTTGTCAGTTTTTTCCCGTTGGGTTGGAGGGTGGTGAGGTACTAACACCGATATGAATGATAATGACACCATCCTTCCCTACACCCATATGACGTAAAATCGAACAGTGGTCTAAAACCGATGACCCAGTTGTAGACAATATCATAAAGTGAGGACCACCTGGACGCGTACAATGCAATTCCCGAATGGATGCTTCTACGACGTTCCGCTTTGGCGAGCCAATTTGGGTGAACTGGTAAGGAGGGCGGTATGAATCGGCAATACCCTAGGAAAGACCTGAACTGATGACCCACCTGACCAGGATGCAAAGTCATTCTATGACCGTATTGATTGGCAAGATCCCCGGCAGTCTGCAACCAGGCCGCTGTCAGTTCTGTATCTAGGACGGGAGACATGAGGCTGCGTTCGTACTTTCAGCTCAGCAGCCGCGTAGTCCAAATCGTATCCATATTCGTCGTGCGACGCAAAGGGAAACAGCTCCGAAGAGATGCGCATGAAACGGATCCTTGACGAAAATGGGTGAAGCCTTTCAGTTAACCATTACCAAGTGAAAGTACCGCCCGCGCAACGTCACGGTTTTACGACAGACAGACCAACCTGTTCTCTTCGTTCCACTAAAATGCCGTCTTAGCAAGTTCTTGCTGCGCTAGACAACCGAACCCTTAGGAAAGCCCACCTGAATAAGTTTGGTAAGGTCCTTTGCGTTTCGGATGCCCAAGTCCTTGGCAAACTCAAGGCCATGCTTAAGAATGGTACTTATACGGCAAGTCCTGCTCGGTTCACTTTTGTGAAGCCTAGGCGGAATGCAAAGAATGAGAACTGAACGAACCGACTGCAGAAAATGGGATCCGGCTTTAAAGCTCGGAGAACGGTGTTAAGACAAGCCTACAAAAATCAAACGAAAAGCACGCTGCAACTTGAACACGATCACGCTGGCTTACATATCCCAATCGCCCTGGAGTAGGAACATGTAAATTGTCAGCCGCAGGAAGATATTTTTTTGGGGGGGGGAAATACCTCGAAATGTGGTGGTCTTGGACACCACTGGCGGAATATCGTACACCACCGGCTGGACGACCTTGCCAGTCGATTTGCGGCGACGCTTCTTTGGCGGGTCCACGGGTTGGTCATCTGAGTCCGAGAGCTCAGTCAATGGGCTTTCCTCTCGTTCAACTTCTGCCGATGTCTTCTGAGGTTGTTGGATTCGTTTCAAAGACCTTGTCTGCATCTGCGTGGTCAGTCGTAGGCCTCTCGAACCCCTAAGTAGCCCGTTGACGGTCAACAGCATTTATATTTCATTCCACACGTTCGATCGCTGACCTTGGATCGACGCCACTCGGCGATTACTCAAGTGGCCACTGTCATGATGATGTCTGGTCTGGTCTGATTATACAAAATAAAAGGCGGGGATACAAATAACAAGGAGCAGCGAGAACGCGTCCGTCGAGTCGCGCTTAGCGCTCAGAGTACAGACACATACGATCATGCGTCAAGTCATCGTACATCGAGTCGTCGTGTGTGACAAGACACGAGTCGAGCATCATGTCTCTCACCGTTACGATCTGGCCCTTGTACCGGCCATCGAGGGCGACCACCTTGTTGCGGACCTGCGTCGGCGGCACGGGCACGAGGTATATGATCGGCACGGTGAGCGACTCGCGATCGTCCATCACCAGCGTTGCCGTTCGTGGAATGTAGTCCGATCCTGTGTCGAGCACGCCCTGTAATTTACCCTCTCTGCCCTCATGCTTGCCGTGGTCCCATTCAGCGAAACCGGCGCTATCTCCCCGTGTGCCTCTGATCTTGACCATCATCCCAACCTTGTTGGCGGCGTAGGCAGAGTCAACTAGCCAATTCTTGTCCAATTCTGAAACACGGGGTGTAAATTGACACCGCGAAAGACACAAATCCAATCAACGCTTACTGAATGCTGTCTTCCCTGTCCGTTCATGTGGCGGGTATGCAGCTGGGGTTTCCGCAGGCATATCAGAACGGCCAGCAAACATCCCGGCCGGTGTCTGGGCGTTATACACCGTTGAACCGTAGCCTGGCCCACCAGGTGTGGGCGCAGATGCCGGCGTCGGAGCCCCGAAAGCGGGGGTCGGCGCACTCTGTTGGCGTTGAGTTGGTCTATGATCTGGCGGCAATCACAGAGGCGCTTACCCAGTTCGACTCGCCCCAACCCCCCGAAGCCGGTGGTCCTGGACTGGCCCAGCCATTATTGGCCTGCGCAGACGAACTCTCATTCCAAGAGGATGGTTTTGGCGTAGCCCCGCCCCAAGCGGGTGTTGCCCCTCCCCATCCTGATCCGGTGCCACTGGTCTTGCTCGCAGGCGCAGGCGCAGCGTAGGGATTCGGTGTCCGAGCAGATGTGCCCCAACCTGGTGTTCTCCCACCTTCCTGTGCATACGGATTCGGGGTTTGAGAACTCGATGTGAATGGTGTCCTGCTCCCTTCCGCGTACGGATTAGGAGTTTTCGAGGAGCCCCATGCAGGCGTCTTTCCACCCCCACTAGCATAGGGATTAGGAGTGCGACCACCACCCCAGCCGGTGCTTCCAGACGTCGTGTATGGATTCGGTGTCCGACCGCCGCTGCCAAAGCCTCCGTCACCGAAGCTCCCACGAGGGGGACCCATGTCGCGACCACCCTCGAGTGGCTCAAGCTTGCCGTCCTTGCTGGAGGGCGATGAGCATAAAATCTTTGGACGGAAGATTAATGAACTTACTTTTTGCGATACAGCTTTTCCTTTTCGATGGTGATGACCTTATTGTTGGTATTGAGTTCCACGCGTGCGATAGGGCCATTCGTATCTTTGATGGTACCGACGTAACCTTTTTGAGGGCCTTTAATCACGGTGACAAGGACACCAATGAGCCGGTCTCGCAGGCCGCGGCCCATGCCCGATCCAACCATACCGCCTGTGACGACACCACCACTCATAGCGGGGTTCATTTTTGAAAGGTCGGTCCCAGGGCGGATGAGATTTCCTTTTGGAGCAAGGGAGACGAGGGACCTGGCTCGCGTCACAAAAATACCACCATTTTCCGCGATCTCACGATTGTGCAGGAATGCAAAGAAGGACTGGTGCACGTGGAGAACGCGACCCTTCCGACCCTGAAAGTGGTAAATGAAAAAAGTTAAACACGATATAAGCTCCCTGAAACGAGGAGAATTCTCTCACCTCGCCATCATTTTCCTTCATATTGTCGCCGACTCGTAATTCATATCCCTCCGCGTCCGTTGCGATGGCGCGGTTGGAGTCACGCCGCATGGATATCTGATGTGGTTGCACCAATCGCACTTGCCCATTCTGGTCCAGAACACGGAAAGAGTCCCGCTCTGTCTTGAAAATGACACCAACAGTTTGGTTGCTATACGCGGAGTGAGCTATTTGCGGGTCACACATAAGGAAGAATGCTTACTCCAACTGGACTAGATCATGAAGTTCATAGTTGCCTACGATATTCGTGCCCGCGCCAACCTCTGCGGCCTCACGAAGGTCCTTGGAGAACACAGAAACCTATCGAATGCAGTAAGGGTTAGCGACGCAGGCCAGTTAAACAAGACAAACATACCTCTTGCATAGACATGTCGGACAAGAAGGTTACGATGTTACCCGACACGGAAACGACAAGCCCAGACTCGTCGGCATTCTTCCCGGACATCACTTTAACGTGGTCACCAGGCTTGAATCGCTTTCTGACGCTCCGCGCTGGCACCTGGACCTTCTGTCCTTCAAGATCGAATGTGCCGACAGGATTTACGGTTACAACATCCAACTTGATGGACTCGACGATACCGTGAACGCCCGCTTGTTCGCCTTCGAATACCTCAACGTGGTCACCGGGCTGAAGCACTGCTATTGCGGCCTTCCGCGAAGCCTCGGCGATAAGAGAGAGGTCAACTGTGTTTTCCATGCCCTCGCCCTCGTGATTTCCCCGTGCAAATCGTGTGATCTCATCTAGCGTGGGGTTGACATTTTCTGTCACAATCGCACTGAGCTTGAAGTCCTTTTCGATGAAACCGTCTTTGTACGTGTCATTTTGGAAGATGTAGGCTTGATTTCGCTTCGAGACCATCTTGCGGCCATAGACTTTCACGACCTCCTCATAATTGAAAAACCGTTGGGGCGGGCGGACGCCCGCAGAGACCGCAAGACCAGTCTTCTTCCGCTTTTTGCCGTCAATGGTGACCTCGTCTTTGGGGTTGAGGTCGATGCGTGGGATGAACTTGAGCCCCACCTCCTCGCCATTTTCGGTGATGTCCACCACTTGGGCAAGGTCTCCCTGGTACTTGCCTCGCTTGATGCGAACCCAATTTCCTGGATTGACAGTCGTTTCCTGCTTTTTGATCAAGAGCAAGCTAGCCATCTCATCGATCGGCACTAGTGTGACGCCACGACTGGGATAGATTCCGACGAGTCCATTGCAAGCCTCGCTGACCTGCTTCTGACTGCGGGCTTCGACGTAGATCATGCCGGGGAGGGAGTCGCGCTCGAACGCAGAAAGAATTTGTAAGGGACGGTTGGAGAATTCGAGGTCAAGGGACTTGCGCATGAGACTAAAAACGAGGTCGCGTTCGCGACCAGGCTGAGGGTGTTGCCGTCAGCACTTGGACACGGACTGATAACGCAAAACAAACACCTACCTTACACCGCACTTGCCAAAGATTGGCATCTTGTACAGAAGGCATCAGAAGTCGCTGTGGAACTTCGTTCATGTCGCCAGTGTAGCGAACTGCCGCCCGCTTGTAACGTTGACTAACGTCCTCTGCTATCCGCGCCAAATCCTGGTCGTTGAGGTCTCTATCACGTCTATCCAGACGAACATGGTGGAGTGCTCTTCTCGGACCCTCTTCATCATCACCCTCGCCTTCAGGCTCGGCGATGAACTCGTCTGCAAACAAGTTTGAGTCAGCAGAACACACATCAAAGAAAGTGGTTGGACACACCTCTACCATATTCCTCGTCTTCTTCTTCTTCATCTTCGTCCTCATTCACCTCGGCTTCGACATCAAGGAAACGGTTAATAGCAGCACGTTTGTGTCGACGCTAGCGACCACGTCAGCGTCGAGGGTGCACCCGTGTAAGATTGGTCGACATACCTTTTGCCGTTTGCTACCCCGAGAAAGGCCTTCATCACCGTCCTCTTCGTCATCCTCGTCATCGTCATCCTCCTCGTCACCGTCTCCTTCCTCATCAGCTTCTTCCTCTTCCTCATCTTCTTCCGCTCTTCTTCGTCGTTCCTTGTGTTTGCGGCCGCTGTCAGGACGAGAACCGCCTTGCTCATCCTGCACTTCTACATAGCCATCCGTACGCGAAAGCGATGTTGCTCCGTATCGCTCATCCTCAGCGTCGGACATGATAAGAGGTGGCAAGTGACTGGTAACGGTTCAGTCTTTTGCGGCTTTCCCTGAGCACAGGCCGATCACGTGTCACTCGGCACCGACCGGAGCGTGAACGGGCCGCACTTACCTAAGCTATCTACACGTGACAAGGTCTGTGGCCATGGCAGTGGCAGTGGTAGTTCAGGTGAATGCAGGCTCTTTCAAAGATGGCAGATCTTCCGGTTGAAATTTTGCCTTTGATCGTAGCTCATATACTCGAACCTGGAAATTTAGCCTCATTGTGCCTCGTCAGTCGCACCTTTCATATTTTTGCAGTGTCAAGCCTGTACAGGCGAATTGCCATCTTCCCTTGGCACAAGTCCTCGAAATCAAGGGTCGGTTACTCATTATGATTGTTATTGGGAACGTTCCAGTTGAAATCATCGCGTAGGTGACACAATTATTCACAACTCTTACAAAGTCCCCTAACCTCTCCCGCCTCGTCCGCCAATTAGGTTTGTCTTTCAGATGCTGCAGGAGTCACATATATACATGAAGCACTAAAGAGATCAGGGATTTCCCAAAAAGTCCTGGTTTTCAAGATTACGGCGAACATGCTATGGGGTGGTTCTCCAAAGGACTCGAGAACTGTGTGCGGCTCAAAGCCTGCACATGGACCAGAGACGGCTCTGTGACATCCGATATTCTCAGGAGCCTTGCGAAGTGTCCCGAATTGACCGACATAACCATCAACGGAGCACATTCCTGGAACTATCAACCTGTGGACCTTGTTCAATTGCTTCGTCTTAACAAAATCTCGTTGATAATGCCCAGTGCATCTGTACTCAAGATACTTCCTCGTTGGGTTCAAGCAACTGGACAATCACTGACGAGCTTAACGCTTTTTTGCAAGGCATGCCTATATTCTATGCACACCTTTGACTGTGTCATTCATCTGCAAGCTAGGAAGATATACACGTCACTGACAACCTCCTGGAGTCTGTCGCACAACACCTTCCTCAGCTAGAGCACCTCCATCTTGTTGGGTGCCCGAGAGTGACTCACGAGGGTGTCTGGTCAATGGTCAAAAATAATGTCGGAAATATGAAGGACCTAAGCCTCGAGAGTCTGTCCCAAACATTTGCGAGTTTTTGCATGGTTACCTTAAATCTGGTTTTCCAGCTGATTTGACGTCATTGAGCAGGATATGTTAGCGCTTGGCGGAGCTTCCATGAAAGCAGGCGGTTTGAAGTCCTTGCTCTCCTTCACATTGGTTACCCGCCGCAAAAGCTCGACAGACTCATGGATGAACGGCACTGAGCTGCTTCTCCGAGCGTCACCTCTCGAGCAGTTTCAGATCTACGTACCCGACTCAGCCTCGGAAGGAGCTCCTGCAGATACCTTTTGCGGTCACATTGTCGAACGGCACCATGATCACCTCTCCCGGTTTTCTTTCTACCACTTACAGCCAATCGGTCTTCGCACTATCGACGATGTATGCAAACGTTGTCCGAGGTTGGAAGAACTTTTCGTGGTCATACCTCTCGCAGAAATGGTCTATTTCCCCTTCTCTTTCTTAGGAATATGTTCACATAGGGATGATTAGGCACCCCTTATTCCGATACTCGCACAAGTAACACATCTACGCACAGTGCACATCGGCATCTACGAACCACTTGTGGATGGCTTGATGCATGCGTGGGACATCGTTCATCGATGTAGTCCAACCATTCAGCAGGTTGGAATCGGAACAGAGCTCTGGAAAGTGAGGTCTTTCCTTCGTTTGGCGGTCACGTCGTCACTGATCGTCATCGATCTAGGTGGATAAACGCGTAAGAACAGTAGAGGGTGTGGTGCGGTTGGACCGCTTTCTCATAGAAGTCGAGTACTCCGATATTCCAGAACGACTTCTTGTCATTCGCACGTAGTAAAAATAGGTGGTGAACCTGAAAAGCTTCCAGTTTGTAAATGTTGAGGCCATCGGGCGGTCACATTGACGGCCACGTGGCCTCTTCCGTCGTTCCGCGTGTGCGGGACCTTTTCCACAAACTTCATACGGGCGTTTATGGGCAGACAGAAGCTATCACCCCAAGGCCAACGCCTGCGCACCATCATTTTGACGGTACCCATCATAGCTGCGACATCCGGTTCGCCCGAAATTTCTGTCCGCTTTCCGCAAACGCTGCTCACGCACCTCTCACCAGTGGTCCTGTACAAACGCCTCGTGCTCGGAGAACCCCAACGCAAGCTCCCTCGACCCGGCGAGCGCGACGCAGACCGGAAACTCATCGAGTTTCACCACGACGAGTCATCATCAAATGACCCCAGAGAGCGGCAATAGTGATAGTAGTAGTCACGTCTGTGAATTCCGAATCCGCCAGCGCAAGAGCGTACGGTAGGTACAACGTCTATCTATCTATCTCTGTGGACCCGTGGTCGGCGTGCTTATTACTTTATTCTACCAAGGGTGAGGAGAAACAACTATTTCGACTCTGTGGGCGGGTGCGGGAGCACGCGTACGCCGGATATGCGTGCTGGGTTAAAGGAGCGGTCGCAGTCTGCGTATGCGGCACCTGCGCCGAAACCCGTTGAGAGGGCGATGGGCCACGCGCGTCCTGAATGAAACAAGTTTATTTTTTTTTTGATCATATTGGGGTAGGATAGAGATGGGTTGGGAGTTGTCACGCACGGCGGAAGAGTATGACGGATGCGACGACTCCGACGCTGAAGCCGATACCACTGTACACGTGGGAAGAAAGAAAACCGTTATGGGCCACAGAAGAGTGTGAGGGTTGAGGAGTTTGAGACGCACGATTTTACTATTAAATCCGCAACTGGCCGCGGGCGCGTGTTGTGAGCACGAAACAGTTTTCGGTGTAATGTGAGAAAACAAGTAAAAGTACATACAGCAGCGGTCATACTGTGCAAAAATTAAATTTCTCTCATAGTTAGCCTTTCTGTTCTGCAACTGCGGGGGAGGTAGATGCGTACCTTTTGAGCAACAATATCCTCGCTGGAGGCCGGCTTCGGTGGTGAGGCCATGGGTGTCTAGAGGATAAACACGGGTAAATTACGGCCAAGATCGGACGACGGGCGCTAACTTTTTACCTATTGCGTACTGTATGTTCCATCAAGTTGGCCCGTCCCCCCGCCGGAGGCGTCAGAAGCCAGGTACCTTGGCACCCACTTGTTCACCTTTGGGTCGCGGTGCCAAGGCGCCACTAGTGCCACGGTGTGCCACGGTGTGCCATGGGTGCCACTCGATCAGGGATCCGGGTCACATTATTCCACATTGTTCCCGAAGCTCTTCAGGAGAATTACTCCTCGGGCTTATGACACGTAACAAGTCGCTTTGTTATATTTTCCGCTACTGCGCCTCATATGCATGCTACTGCGGAGAACGCGGGCCTTCGCTAGCGGGTTGGCTTCACGCGGAACGCACGTTGCGGCTGCGAATCTGACAGCAACAAGAACTGCTGGAGTTCCGGAGCTAGGTTTTAGGTTCTGCGCAGCGCGGCTCAAGAACCCCCCCCCCCCGTCGGAGTTGGCATGTATGCCATTCTTGCGGGCTGCTAGTTCCTATTGGCGACTGCGTCAAGTTCTTGCTGACTTGACGATGTCAGGAATGTCATCGGGAGATGAGTCACCCCAGAGAGGCCCCCCAACGTGGCCGCCCGAGTCATTCTCTCATCTCCATCGGTTCATGGTGGCGATGACTCTGCACCGCTTCCTTACAGTCCTATATGAAATCCCAACGCCGCGAGATGCGAGCGAGCACTGGTGTTTCCAGACGCGCCGCTAAAAACGCCTACTCATCTGGGTGCTGCCGGATGTGGCCTAGCGTCGGGAACAATCCGTCGTTGCGTGCGTGAGAAACGGGGTTATAAGTTTGGGCAGATGACCACCGGAAATCCGAACATGAACCCGATTCCGTGCGATCGCCACCACACCACAAGGCCCCCCAGGGCGTCGTCACCTGAGTGCAATTGACACGAGGATATCGTAAAGCTTGTGTAAGTTCGTCGTGACACAGCCACGGTATACAGATAAGAATAGATTAGAAACGCGCGGTTGTAGGGGTGGGAGCGCTTAGAGTGACAGAATGCAGGAATGGGCGAACACTGGATCCGGCCTACCAGTGCTAGTGATGCACGTTGTATACGCATGTTGTGCCACCCAATACGCGCTAGGCAATACAATGTAGCAGCAATCAATGCCAGCAGTTATGATTCGCGAGAGGGAACGCAACGCTGAACCCGGGGTGTGCCTTTGCCGGGGTGGTGCCGACTGTTGGTCAAAGAAGGCGAGGCTTAGCGGGGCGCGACGCGGGGCACAACAAATCAACCTTCTCGCCGCCATTCATTTATGTCATGCCTAACGAAGATTAGACCTGTTATACTTCGCTCGCTCGCTCATCATCATGCGTGACATCCCGATAGGTTGACTCGAACCAAGTATTCATATTCATAGCATTTATCATCCTTTAGTTTAATATACAAAGTCTCTCCGAGTCATAGTCCTCCTCCCTTCCCTCCCGTTAATGCTCCTTCTCTCATGATCACCCCTGAAGATACCCATGTGCAATCCCCTCCCATTTCTCCCTTCAGACGCGCCCTGAACATCTTCACGAGCCGCGGACAATCGCCATCGTTGCTCCCGCAGAACGCGTGGGACGAGAGCGCGCTTGACACGGAGGAAGACGAGTCATCCCCACTACCCCGTCTCTCCCCGTTCCCGCCGTCCTTGTCCCCGCGTTTCTCACCCCATCCGAGTCCGAGTCTGAACGCGGGCACTGGCACGAGGTCGGCTGGTGTCAGTCCACGGCGTGGCCTGGTGACCTTTGGGCGGAAGGCGGTGTCTCTGGCTCGACGTGCCAGTGCCAGTGCCAGTGGTGGCGTCCGAAAGTGGCAATTGGGTGAGAAGAAGAAGAGACGGACGCGTTCCGCCGCCGTCCCGTCCTCTTCCTCTAGGGCAGACTCGGAAGGTGTTCCAAGTCTCCTCTTCCTTCCGCCTGATAGTCCCCCTCTGTCGTCACACGATTTGTCCATCGGGATCATATCCGACCCACCGTCACCACTCATGCTCTCTCCGCAAGAAACGTCCGTTCCCTTGTCGGCGCTTAACATACCACTGGCGTCTTTCCCCGCGCCTCCCTCCCCGATGTCATCATCGCCTTCCTCATCCCCCATCACTAATGAGGATGATAATCCCGTTACCCAGGATGCGTCCATTGCGGACGTTACAGTCCCAGATCTCCTTCAGATCGGTACACCGATGATCAAGGTATCTGGAAAAAAGCAGAAGAACGTCGTCTTCAGACTGGACCCTGATCAGGGCCAAATCATTTGGGAGTCCAAGAACCACAAGATCAGTACGTGTTTTTTTCCCCCTTGAAATGGTGACGACCCCTTTTCATTCACCCTGTGTTTCATAGTATCCATAGAGAATATTAAGGAACTCCGAACCGCTTCCAACGCCCGAGACTACAGAGAGTTGTTCCAAATATCCCAAGAGTGCGAGAATCGGTGGCTTACCATTATTTACACTCTCGACGGTCGCTGGCAAACATTGCACGTCATCGCCCCTTCGGTCGACGTCTTCCAGATGTGGGATTCCACCCTCCACAAGCTGTACGCTGTCCGTCAGACCCTCATGCGCGGGCTCGGCAACCTCGACCTCCGCGAGGCCCTCTGGGCAAAGCAATACTGGAAGGCTGCCGACGAGGGAGCCGACCAGAAATTGTCCTTCGAGGACGTCGAGAAGCTCTGCAAACGACTTCGTGTCAATTTTTCGCGAGACGTCCTGTCTCGCCGCTTCAAGGCATGTGATCCCCTCCTTTTGTTCTTGTTCCGGCGACGAAGGGTCTAACAGACCCCTCCTGCAGCAAGCGGACGTGCAGAACCGCGGATTCCTGGATTTCGACGACTTTAAGCGCTTCGTCAAGTTATTGAAGAAGAGACCCGAAGTGAAACGTATATACGAGAAGCTTCGCTCCCAAAATAACGGCACCTTTTCTTTCCAGACATTTGAGCACTTCTTGCGCGAGTATCAAAAGGTGAGCAGGTTTAGCTTCTCAATAAAAATATATTTCTTAATATTCCGTCACAGTCGGACGCGGACCTGGACGAAATGCAGCGCCTTTTCGTTCAATATGCCTCACCTTTGCGCAACAACAATGCACCGAAGACGGTCCCGCTTCCGCCTGACGTGCTTCTTGGTGACAACCCTAATGAGGCACATTCCACCCCTGAGGACCTCGTTACATCCGCACTCTCTCTAGAAGGCTTCACGGCATTCCTACTTTCCACGGCGAACTCTGCCTTCACTGACCAGGATGAGTCGATTCATCATGATATGACAAGACCGCTTTGGGACTACTACGTTTCGTCCTCGCATAACACTTACCTCATTGGGAACCAGCTCGTTGGCGATAGCACAATCGAGGGATATATCCGCGCGCTGCTCCACAGCTGCCGGAGCGTTGAGCGTAAGCATATACACATTATTTATTTGCCCATCTGAATCTCCATCTTCTAGTTGATATTTATGACGGTGACAAGGAGCCGGTTGTCTACCACGGAGGGACGCTTACTTCAAAGGTGTCGCTACGAAAGGTCTGTGAAGCCATCGCCAAGTACGCCTTTGTGGTTTCGCCATACCCTGTCATCATCTCCGCGGAAGTCCACTGCGGCATTCCGCAACAGGAGATGATTGCGTCTATTATGCACGAAGTTCTTGGCGAGAGCCTTGTGAGTGCGCCGGTACAAGGCCGTCCAAAGATCACGGTTCTCCCAAGTCCAGAAGATCTCAAGGGGCGTATTCTGTTCAAGGTACGTTTACAATCTCATCTGGTGGTCATCCCAGCTCAACTTTGCGTGTAGACGAAGAACCTGTATGTCTTGGAGCATGAGGAAGGGCAACCGAACGTCATCTCCGTCGAAGCAGAGTCTTCGACGACCTCCACAGAGGCCTCCACGGACGGCGAAATGTTTTCCGGTTCGTCCCTTCCTTGCCGTCATGAATCGCCTAGCCTTATGTTCTCCGCAGAGTTGAGACACGAACTGTTCAGGGAAAGACGAAGATTTACTGAAGCTGGGCAGGAAGTCCCGAAATCGCGACATGTTCTCAGACGGCATTCCCCCTCGAATCCAGTTCCCGGCGCCGACAAAGCGAAGGTCCGAATGTCGATGTCGCTGGTTTCGATGCTTGTGTATACGGTCGGTGTCAAGTGTCGTGGGATCAACAAGAAGGAGCACTACGCACCTGAACACATGTTCTCCCTTTCGGAAAACACGGCTAACAAGAGGTTCAAGCGCGATGGCATGCTCGATCTCGTTAAGCACAATCGCGCACATCTTGTGCGGGTGTATCCAAAGGGCACACGCGTCTCGTCTTCCAATTTCGTACCCCAGCAGTATTGGAGTGCCGGCGTCCAACTCGTCGCTCTCAACTGGCAAACCTATGGTGAGTTTAGATTGTGACTGCGCCGGGCCACTCTCTCAAAAGACTGCAGACCTGGGCTACATGATCAATCACGCAATGTTCCAACGTAACGGCAGATCCGGTTACGTTCTCAAGCCACATGCCCTCCGGTGCCAAGATAAGAGCCTGCTTTGCAAACGGACGCGTCATTATCTGGATATCACTGTATGTATTGATTGCGCCCCCTTGCGTACCTTGTGTCTGACCTGATACGTGTGGATTACCTTCAGGTGATCTCAGCACAACAACTTCCACTGCCGAAAGACGCGAACGGGCGCGAGATCGTCGACAAGTCTACCCTGAGCCCATACGTCGAGGTCTCCGTGCACTTTCCCGACTGGGGCCTGTATTCGACGCCGCCTACGAGCAGCGCGTCCGCGCTCCAGGTGTCCTCCCGCACGAGCGCGGTCAAGCACAACGGGTTCAACCCAGTGTGGGAGGAGATGCTTAGCCTACCGTTCGAGGTGGTGGGGGACATGCGCGAGCTCGTCTTTGTGCGCTTTGCCGTGCGGGAGGATAGCGACGACGAGAAGGAGGCGCTGGCCGTGCACTGCGTGTCGCTGGCGTGTCTGCGTCAAGGTATGTTTATGTTTTATGGGGTTGCGTCGGATCGAGGGATTGATGGAATGGATGTTTCAGGGTTCAGGCACTTGCCCCTGTATGATGCGCATGTGTCACAATATCTCTTCTCGACGCTCTTTGCGCAGATCGTCCTTCGCGATCACATTCCGACTTGATCACATCCCCAACAACCCCAACACACACCATCCAACCCCTTTTTCTAAAATCAAAACCGTGCTCTGTAATTGCATGTACTCTATCGCCTCACCACAATCAGCATTTGTATTATACATAAATTCCCCAACGATCTTGTTATTCACTTATGTTTTACTTTTATCACAAGTATGAAGAAGCGTAATTTGAATCGGGACCCCTAAGCTACAAGCATACAATAGATCCGTACAGTTCGTAAAACGTAAGGGTGGAACAGGTGAGGTAAAAACATGAAGCGGGTATTTCCGGCCAGCTGCAACAACAAAGTTCATTCTACATGTTGCATCGCTCACGACGGTGAAGGCGTTCTGGGGCCTAAAACCAGTTTGTCAGCGCGAATCAACTAAAAAACGAAAGGGAGTACCCACCAAAGAGACCCTTTGGAGGGGCCGCAGCCGGTACGACAGCCTGGGAAGGCGTCGGCCCGCGAATGACAGGATGCACGTTCGGATTTGCTGTGGAGAGCTTGATTAGCTTGCTAAGAAATACGCTAAAATGAATGTATGCTCACGTCTCCACTGAGCCCACGATGGCAGGTCCGGACGGGGCGGCTCGAGGGGAGCGGGCGGAGGAGGAGGAGGAGGCGCCGCCGCCGCTGCGGCGGCAGCAGCGGCAGCCTTGCCCTTTCGCCTTGCGCTGGGCTCGGGGCGTTTGACGACCGTGCGCCAGCCGGGGCGGGCTGGGCCTTCTGGTGCTGGGGGTTCGTCGAGGGGCGGGGGAGGAGGGGGAGGGGGACCCGGGGGCGGAGGCATGAGCTCTTCGGGTAGGTACTGTGAGGGAGGTATTGATTAGTGGAAACATTTGGTGGACGGATGATCAGCGATGATCAACCCACCTTGGGGCGCCAGTCTGGGGAGTACTCGCCGCCGGCACTGTGCTTTGCTTTGACGGCCATCAGCTCTGCGATCTCGCTGGAGGTGGGCGGTGGGCGGTCGTGGTTAGAGGGTGTTTTGGGTTGCGGCGAGGAGTGGGACTTGGGACGTACTGTTGGAGTGCACGCCGCTCGTCTCGTAGCTTTCCGACTTCTTGGAGAAGGATACGGACTTCGCTGGCGAGAGCTTTGCTAAAGTCATTCAAATATCTGTAATGACGGTGGGAGAAAAATAGTTTCCGCTCGCTTAGAACTGCGAATAACTCGTTGAGAGAAGGGGGGGGGAAGCACTTACTTTGGAGTACCACTGGGAGAGAAGGCTACGCCTTGTTGCTTGTTGCTCGATGCCATTTGGTTCGAAGAGAGGAGCGAGAGGATTTTTGGGATATGGGAGCTGATGTCGGTCGATGGTTCGCCTCGCCTTGAACATCCGGCAAGTTGACCTTTCCTGATTTGGGGCGCACGTGCCCGGAAACGGGTCGGGATGGTACAGCCATTTCAGCAGCAATGATACAAGTCGTCGTACTTGAATTGGTTGGGGTAGGTAGGTGGATTCTACCAGCTGTTGTACTTGGGTGCTGTGCCGAACGAGCTTTTTATAAAAAAACAAGGGCCCAACTCGATGAAGTGTCTAGACACAGTCAACGAGGGGGGCGCAGTACTAGTGCCAACATGCGATTAGGTCATTGGCACGGGTCGGCACCCTATCGTACGTGAACGTGCCGACCCTCACTCGCACTCGACAGACCAGACGTACATCCGGCTTCGGCATCAACACACAACCGCGCATCCCTCGCCCCGTGGAAACATGCTTGCCTGTTGAGATCGAAGCATCAATTGAGTTTTTTTTGACCCCTCATAACGCTTATCCCACTGTTCTAGACCCGCACACGAGTCGAAACGATGAGAGCGCATTTTCCAACTTCCTGGAACCTCGGAGTGAACCTTCCTTTACTGGGAAAGAGGCGGCCGTTCTAGGCATTGGTCCGTGACCTAGACTGGTGCCAAGGGCGCTTGATCTACTCCACCACCTTTTTGTCGTCGACCGTCGATTGGTGCCAATGGCGTCAATCAATCAGTCAGCTTCAGGCGCTGCCGATAGTTCCGACAAAGACGAGGTATTGTACCTAAGTAGGGAGACAGCCCATGCGTTGCTGCCATCCCCGACGAGGCAGTTGCACCTCTAAAAAAAACTCAGTCTCTCCACATGATGCGTACTCTTCGCATAAATCATATACATCCCACCGGTCGCGGAAACGCCCTTGTAAAGTTTATCAGCCGGTTTCCCGTACCTTCGAGGTTTCGGCTGCCCACACCGGCTGAGAAACCGTAGCCGTGGTGCCAGGAGTATCGCAAATCGCAGACGTTTCCTCATATTGCACACTGGGACAACTGCAGTAGAGCTCCGGCCGCCACTCCGTTCATATAACGTCACGGGCCGTTATGTAGGACTGTTTCCGATGCCCGCGGTTCCGTTTACTGTCTGTATGGCACTTCCCATCCGAGTCGCTATCTTCACCTCCGAGGAATAAAGCACGTTGGATAAATTTATTCAGAGAGCCGCCTGGCGGTACGACGATGTAAGTACTACATCAATCGCATAAAGATAGTAAGTACGTCGGATACAATCATTCAAAAACTCAATTGGCGGACACATGACATATGAGAGGCTAGAAGAAACCTCGGTGCAGGTCTAGTAATACCCACGGTAACGGGGGTCATCGTCATAGCCATTGTTGCGGCCTAGAGTGTCCTGCACAAGCCCTCCGCCTTCTTGTAAAGTGTCACCAACTAAACCTACCATGCCGCCGGCTTCAAACAGAAAAGGAAAGGGGTGAGTATGTGTCGGCAGCACGCAGAGCTTTCCACCGTCCGTACCTAGACCTAAGCCCGCGCCTATCAAACCACCTCCCAATCCTAGAAGCCCATTATTGTTTGGTCTACTACTGTGGCGTGCTGGCTGATGTACACCCCGTGATTGCGTCTGGGGGATTGACCCTAAGGTTGGGGAGCATGAGTGACACTGTGCCTTGTGTGCAAATAGAACGTGTACCATAGTGCTGTAACGGAGGCTGCTGCGGCCAATTTGGGTTGCCATAGTTAGCCGGATGCTGCCCGAGGTTGAGCTGGGTTTGGTATGACGGTGTCGGTGGGTAGGCACGCGCTTCTGGTGTATGAACTGGGTATCCGCCGGCGAAGGGCGGGGGCTGGTGTTGCTGCGGCACAGCGTATGGTATGGCCGCTGGCTGTGGGGAGTTGTGTGGACTGCTACCTCCACCTCCACCACCACCACCACCACCACCTCCGCCTCCGCCACCTCCACCACCACCTGGATTACTGGTGCGGTCCGACGGGGGACTAGCCTGTGGTGCAAAAGTAGCCTGCGGCGGGGACGAGGGGGGTGGAGGTAGGGGACCAAGTGGATGGTCCCAGGACACGCTTGGTGGGTTTGAACGTGTACACGCGTAATACCTGACGA
>Ga0209488_10001530_pt1 | contig 19718 bp, 26 predicted proteins | sample Rivendell_Oct201_8_FD_188349 | JGI IMG/M metagenome (GOLD analysis project Ga0209488, IMG submission 188349) | Vadose zone soil microbial communities from the Eel River Critical Zone Observatory, Northern California, USA -... | ecosystem: Environmental > Terrestrial > Soil > Vadose zone >...
AGGTGCAGCGGCCTTGTATTCGGAGATGGATATGCCCTACAATGCGAACCATCAACCTACGTGGGGTTGGGAGATACGTGAATTCTTCATGCCTTTGCATTCCACACAAGCCCCGTGGTATGATGTTCCATCACGTACTTCCTCATGTCATCGAAGATGGCCGTAAATGCCCTAACCCATTCGACATGCGTCTTATCTCTACGAAGGAAGTGTGAGCATGAATATGTCGAGAGCTCGCGTACACCCACTTTTCTTTGAACTCCTTGATGATCCGATTCCCATAAAATTGAGTCGCGTCCTTTATTTCCGTCACATATGGCCCGGGTTTGTTTTCCTGTAGGATCACTATGGGCCATTGACAACTTCAAAACTACACCGGAAAGAGGGAATACCACAGTGATCCACGCTACAGCGGGAGACCCTTCCGCGACAAAGCTCAGATGGTTGAACCAGTCACGGTCTTTACGGTTTGACTCCTTGATTGTTGAGATCGCCTCTATGTCACCCTGAAGGTCGCTCAACAGCTCCGCGAACGCGGCTTGATCTGGCTTCTTGCAGATGGCAGCGATACGGATAATCCCTCCGAGGTTGGTATAAAGTCGCTCCACAAGTTTTGCCTACAATGCGGAATTGCTAAGCGGCCTTGCACAACTAGTTTATAGCTGCGCACCTGCTCGACGACAAGGGTGTTTGAAAATGCCTCCGCTAACTTTACAAACGACTGGACCCTCCCTTTGAGGATCTGTTCAGTATATGCCACCACGCTTGGAGGGTCCTCGATAATCTTAGTTGGTGCGGGGGCAGGTGGTACGGGAGCGGTGCCGGCAGACGGTGCCGCTGAGCTTGCTAGCGCAGGCACAGCTGAAGATTGGGGTGCACCTTTGCTGGAGTGTTCATAGAGGTCCTCTAAACGAGAGGTCACAGCCTCGAGGCTTCAGAGAAAGATCAGTAATTGGCGAAGTCTGTTTGCATGTACGTTACTTACCGTTTCAACACGGTTGATATATTGATATTTGACATGATGGAAATTTTCACTGGCAAGCCAGAAAGTGAGAAATGCGGTACGAATTGTCCAGTCGTTACGAGAGGAGGGTGTACCCAGAGATATCGTCTCGGTAACGGACTGCGGCGGTGCGGGCCTGCCTGGCCGCAACGTTGATCCGTGGTCGAACATTCGAACCTCTCAACTCACACCTCATAGAGTGCAAATTTCTTCAGAACACGTAGATGTGGACGGAGTAAATAAACAAGGCTCTTGCATTTTGCCCTATAATCTGGGCCATACTCACAGACCTCTCTCCCAAGATCATGTATGGATTATCAGAGGTTCGACTTGGCCCAAATTTAACTACAGACTACAGATCATCAGAGCCATAGCGATCAACTTCCTCAGCTCGAAATCTTGCTTTCTTCTTCGCTTTTTTCCGCCTCCTCCGCTCTCTTTCAAGGTGTTTAGCCTTTTTCATTCCACTTTTCGAAAGACCAGGATTGTTGATGCCATCAAGCTTGTCTAATAAGATGCGTCGCGCGATCTTTCTGTTCTGCTCCAGAGAGCGCGTTTCTTGGCATGATACACGGATTCCCGTGGGTTTGTGCAGTAACTGGACATTATTCTGTGTCTTGTTAATGGACTGTCCGCCGGGGCCGCTGCCTGTAGGCATTTTAGAAACCCGAAAGGAAACACCTAACGTATAGCACACGCCTCGGACAAATGACTCCTCTATATCGCTCTCATTAATCACTGGAATAGTCCGTTCTTTATGAGCCTTTTTCATTTGAGAATAAAATCTCGGAACAGCCGGGATCGAGGCGTCATCACTAGGAAGGTCCAAGCTGTGGAGTCATCTGCATTATAGCTCATCAACTGGGATCATGTCATGAACACGACAAGCTCACTCCGCAGTGACGACTTCTTTCTCCTTCCTTCGCCCTCTTCTCGGCATCTCTACCATATTTTCCGGGTTCTTTATGCTGGCATTGTCGCCAAGCTCTGTATGTTCTAAAATGCGTAGCTCTGCATGCCTTGAGAAACCCCCTCGAGATGGAAACCAAAATAGGGGCGTACTGTATGTCTCCGACTCATCCTTTCCAGGTTGTACTGGCAGTCGTTCTGCCTGGATAATATTTTTCCGCAGAAAATCAGCGATTTCCCGACCAAGTTCTAAGTTCTTCCTAAAGACATCCTCATCCGTTACTGGATATCGTTTAAGGACATCCTTTCTAATCTTCTGCCGGAATGCTAAACAACGGCATAAGAAGGAGAAAACAACATGGGGGAGACTTTGTCGTACCAGAAAGTATGGGTGGGTCGCCTGCCACGTCAACAGGTGGAGGTATGAATGAATAACAATATTTTCCGAGAATGGACCAATCGCACCTGTAAATGTTGTAGCCGATGCACGCCACAGGTCACGATAGACCGAGCGAGCCGCTGCACGCAACTGTGGGGAGATGGACATTGGCAGACCGTACAAGGAGTCTCGATCTGGCAACTCGACGGAAGGCCGGGGGCGTCGTGGGAAAATGAAGGCGCCTGAATTAGATATGGGATCTGAGATCTTAAGCAGGCGCAAGTTGCGCACCATTTTTGGACGCGGCCCTTCGGGTAGGCTTGCGCACCTTCTTCCTATCCTCCGTGACGATGGCAGACCTGACTATACCAGTACAGACCCAACGAGAACACGGTATATTAACTTGCGCGACTGTTGCTAAAGCGCCAGGCTTGAAATTTGGGCGCTTAGAATTGAACGGGCTAAAGTTCATCACATCGAATCTCCGCAAGCGTGTCTCCAAATCCACCAAACACCTTGGCTTTTTCGCGGTCTGCTCTCTTGGCCACCCCCTGCACATCATCTACCTCATTACGAGAAGTATGCATCCTCTCATGAGTGGTTGTGAAAAGGGGCTCCAAAGACTCACGTGATCTAAGAGTAGAGTTTGTTGACTGCACGCAAACGTGCCGGAGTTTCAACGTCTCTTTACTGTAAACCACCACCTTCGCTGCTATCCCTCGTCCGCTTTGCCCAATCAGCTCCAGGCATCCTAAGTAGCATCCGTTCTTCAATCCAGCATCAAGATCAGTATTTTTCGTGCCCTCAATAGCGATGGCTCCCCCGAGAAAACCAGCTAGTTCTAAAACCCCAAAGAAGGCAGTCACCAAGTCTGCCCCCGCTCACCCCAGTTGGACCGATATGATCAAGGTGCTTACTGTTTGCATAATCTACTCTACATTGTCCTTGCTTGCTCCTGGATGCTCTTGGTCTTTCACCGAGCTCCACACCGTCGTCAACTAGATGGTTTTCCTAAAAAGGGGCAGATGTTACTCCGGTCATTGCCGTGCGGCATTGTCTGTCGCCTGTATCGTCGCTCCCACACACTGCTGCTACGCTACCCGCGCCCCTAGTTGTGTCGCCACCCTTTTTGGCTGTGGGAACTGGTGTGTGCTGGAGGGGCTAATTGCAATATCGATATTCTAGGAGTGTATTTCCTCTCATCCCGAAGATTCGCGCTATGGTGTTTCCCGCCCTCAAATCAAGAAGTTAGCCCTTACTCTATGCCATTGCACTTGTCTAGTCGAACTCAGATATGACTTAGATTCGTTGAAGAGACGTACAAATTGGAGATAGGAAACGCGCAAGTTACGCAACTTAGTAGGGCTATTGCCGTTGGCGCTGAGAAGGGCACTTTCTCCCTTCCTAAAGGTTGCGAATATTTCCGTTTCTTGATGTCTCTGTCTTAGTATCCATTTAGGGCCCTCCGGACGTGTGAAGCTTGCTCCGAAAGCTCCTAAGTCTGGCGATGATGCTAAAGAGGTGGGTCCAGGCGGTCCAGTGCCTTTGTTCACTCCTTGATTCTAGCGCTTTAGAACAAGCCAACCTCGAAGACTTCAAAGACTGCCCCGACCACAAAGACTGCTTCAAAGCCAGCCACGAAGCCCGGATCGAAGCCAAAGACAGTGACGGCCAAATCAACCACAACCACCAAGTCTTCCGCCGGCCGCAAGGCACCGTCGAAAACTGCGGCGCCCGCTAAATCATCTTCTGCCAAGGCAGTCAAAAAACCTAGTGCACCTGCCAAGCCCCCGAAACCTGCGGCCAAACCACCCGCAGCGAAGAAGACGGAGGCAGCTCCCAAGAAAACGTATGCTGGCAAGAAGACCCCCTTAGAGAAGAGAACTAAATCTACCGGCCGGGCGGCGGCTAAGAAGGTAGCTCATTTGTGATAGCTAGATCGTGGCGTAAATTAACGACGAGTACAGGCCACCACGGGAAGAACTGCTACGAGCAAGGCAGCCAAGGCCAAGACGGCGTCAACTAAGAAAGCGAATTCCAAGTCTACAAAGGTGCGCACTCCAGCAGAGATGCATGGTCGCTGTTCCACTCACTATCAGCCGTCCAGAAAGCAACTTGAGTGAACCTTGTTATGGATCAGGAGACCTTCATTGTCCTACGCACTCACTTATATTGCCATAGGACACCTAGCTGCTTTCTCGTATTATGCTGTGTTTTCTGTTGTAAATTCGAATTCCCGAACACTGTACGCGCTCTCTGACCATTATGTCGTATGCGAGTTACTATGCCCGTTTTATTTATGTATTTACGCGTGGGATGTCTTGTCTTGTTACTTATCCTAAACGTGTTTCAGGCAACTTTTGATTGAGTGGAACGGCAACAAGTCAGGTAGTTCCATAACGACGGGACATTGGCTTGATAAGTTGATGAGGCGCAACGAGCCAAGTTTCCCATTTGTTCCCAATCTTTGATTAAGACTTGACTATCATGCAACGGGTGCCTTATTCAAAGAATATAACGACCCATGATCACTGTATGTGCGCAGGCGCATGCCGCTAAATGCGCAGGGCTTGGGTATGGCTGGACAACGTGCGCGACCAGAAACACAGCTGGAGCATCTCCCTCTCAAAAAAAGTGGGGGAGGAAACCGGGTGACATTCTTGTGGAAAAGCCTGAGGGCTGTCGTAGGGTCGAGCAGCTGATGACACAGTGTGCTGTGTGTGTGGAAAGTGTCTCACCTTGAGATGGCAGAAGGCGCATGTGCTTATTATAGTAATAGCAGCTGCCGATGCCGCCCATGCCGAAAGTAGTTGATCTCGTCTCCAGGAGAAATAATGGCTCAACTCAACACGATATCCAGAGCGAAGTGGCATGTACTTCACACCCTGATGAGGGCACGCCGGACCCACGTATCTTCTCAGTGAAGTTCCCTGGTCGATTCATATCTCCCATCTCTCTTAAACATTGCTTCACAGGACTATTCCTTCTCGTCCCTGATGATGGCTTCAAGTTCAGTTTGATAGAGCGTCACATTTGCATCAACACTTGCCAAGCATTCTTTGCGGACAAGATCAAACCTTTCCTGGATACCATTGCAAAAGGGCATCAAACATCAAGCACCGGCTACTCTTGTTTTCCCAAAGAGTTTACTTTACTGACACTATCAGGTGGAGAGACCTCCGAGCGTTCACTGGCAAACGCGTACTAGTAGTAGATGATATCAATCTCAACAACGTCTCAAATCTCCATGCTCCCCGTGTGTCTCAGGCTGGACGAATGATGGCGGCAGCGATGGCGATGGTGACGAACTGACGGACACGTTCAGTTTGATCGCCTCATTGTGGAACAAAGGGCCTGGGGAAGTTGTCAAGGAGCCACAGGGCTCATTCGGAGATACCGGCATTCGACACGCCTCCGCTCCGCTTCCAGTCTGCTACTTGCGCGTCTTTCCGTTTTCCCTTATCCCATCAATCGACAATCTCCACTGACACGCATCGAGGAATCTGCCGCATAACGCTTGATACTCGATGGATTCGATAGCAGATTAATCATTAAAGGGCTTTGGCAAGTCGAACAAGCTAGCTCAGTCACAACTTAAAGTTAGATGCCATAAAATCTACTTTTTCGATTCTTCCCATCCCCTCAGAGCGATGGGCAGAAGAATGCCATCAGATGACAAAACGTCAAGGTCAAGCATTATCTCCCCGACACATCCATATCTTCACATAGAGCCCTCAAGATGGACGTGGCATTTTGGTGTGATTCGAGGCCCCACCATACGTGACGTCATGATCACGATGGGGGCCTGGGGCTGGAAACTTGGGATGCATGGCTTATCTCAGTACCCATGGGATATTCCCTCAAAAATCAAGCCATACGATGGAGATAGAGACGCTCGCGTTGGCGTTGGGCTCGAGATGTGTGAGGGGGTGCAACTGTATGCAAAATACAATCTACATGAAAAGTTGTTCCATTCAACCTTTCGAATGTCACCCGGCTCCACTGTGGCCTGTTCGCACTTGCACCTGATTGCGGCGAATGACGCAGAGCCGGAGGGATCAGTCCTTATGTTGACCCGCATCAATCACAATCATAGTTGGTGTGTTCGGGAATAGAATACGACGGTTACCCTTCCGCAAGCAATGACAGAAGGACAATCACACCGCTTCCGAGTAGGAAAAAGGGGTCGCATGCTTTGCAGCAGTAGTAACGTACACAAAAAATAGAACAAGCACAGTCAGGGGAATACGAATAGAGCAGACGGCCAAGTCCGTTATCCAGTGCAAATACCAATCTGCGAGTTTACAGTAGCACACTTGTCTGTCAGTACCAGGCCCCGCCCGGTGGATCAGCGTTTTTCCATCGCAAATGCGATGTATATGTCTACCGTGCTAGTTAGCAGAGAGTCACACAAACACAAGATGCGACAACTTACTAGCGGCTTCCCACTGGTCCTCGTCCATCTCAGTTTCGCCGTTTGCGTCCACGACATTCATCCTTTGCAGAAGTGGCTTGAATTCATGGTGATCCTGGAAGTCCTCAAATACCTCATGGAACTCTTTCTTGTAGAGCGGGTACAGGCCATATTCTGCAGCCATTCTGGAAATGTGTAAACGTAATCTGTGAAGTGTAATGGAAGAGCGTATATGAACGTACCGGACGAAATGATCCCAATGAACGACATACTCCGGCACATCCTCCACCGCTTCTTGGAGAAAGAAGGAATACCTGTGACCGTAGAGAGGTCGTGGGTCACGTGTTTCAAACCTGATAGAGTACACCGAGTTCCCGAAGGAAAGCTCGGGCGCGTCGGCGGGGATCTGATCCAGTCGCATAAGCAGCTGTTCTGCGTTAGGAATGGTCCCAACGAATATTCCGCCGCGGCGGAGATAGGCCGTCACATTTTCGAGCATACAGCGAACTTTGGTCTCGCTCTCAAATGCGTAATGCATGCAGAACTGCATCGAAACGACATCGAAGGGTTGTGCAAGCTTGGAGCGTGGGATGCCCCGTACCAGGGGCTCTGAGTAGCAATCGAGTGTTGCGAACGTGGCATCGAAGCGGGTAGCACGGGAAAGCGATTCCCAGCGTGCCTGGGCTTGATCAACTGAGATTGCAGCGACATCTGGCAACGAGTACTCCGTTAAGCGAACAGATGAGGCAAAGGAGGAACGGGATACCAAGGGCAACATATTCTTTTATCCGGGCTTTGCTCCACTTGTTCAAGTCACCGCCCTTGCCACAGCCCAACTCAAGTACCTTGCCGCGTAAACCGCCTCCTCGGGCCCCACGGCCACCGCCGCTGTCCACGACGGTGCTAGCATCAAGAGCCGGATGCGCAAACCGTGTGATCAGGACAGATTTTATCCAGTTGTTGAAGCTGCGCAGCCCAATGATCCGCGAGATGCGCCTCTGATCGATGCCTATCTCAGGTCGCGCATTGTCTGATCAACGCAAAGGTTAAGCCATGGTTATAAACAAGGAGGACGGCGACACACAATGATTCATGACAAGCCCAGCATCGCGGGACTTTTTAGCAACGTGCTGATTGTCAGGTGGCTCATATGATGGACTACGTTTACGTTTGGCTAGGCGCCGCGTGCCTGTCCCAAGCTGAGTACGAAAGAAATACATTTCATCTGGCGTAAGGGGTTCCAAGACAGAGCCTGCAGGTGTTCTTCGGCGGGGGTTGTACGGTAGTGGTTTAGGCTTCGGTGGGGGGGAAGGTGGACGTTGAGGAGTTGGTGAACGCACACGGGGTATTGGTTGGCGAGGCATGATGGGTGACGGAGGGGGACGATGTGAGGATGAGGATGAAGTGGAAGGGCGAGATAGATTAGACCGAGCACTAGTAGGTGAGGTAGGGGTGATGGTGGGGGGGATAAACCCCCGCTGGTCGATGGTAGGGGTAAAGAGGCTACCAGCTGCGCGCTCGATTGGAATGAAGAGGGACTCCGGCTGTGGTGGCGACAAGGGGCCAGCAGCCGGGTGGATGATACCTGAAGGCAGTGAAGAGGGCCTGAACGTGTCTGGAAGGGATGTTTCACTGGTACGTCGAGATAGAGACGATACCCGGGAAAGTTTCTCTTCAGGGGAGGGGAAACGGTGGGGATCGTCCGGTGAATGCGGGTGGAGGATGTGCGCTAATGAAGAGGCCCGGACGGGTGCAGATGATGGATGGAAGGAAGAAGGGGAAGTGGGAGAGATGTCATTATTGAGGAGCGCCGCGACGGTAGCACGACGATGGGGAGCTTGGGCGGTGGGTGCGGTGGTATTATGTGGGATTGTCGGTGCTGAGGTCGAGGGCGGTGGGTGATGACGAGGGAGGGTCGGTGAACGTGTGATTGGGGAGTTGAGTACAGCATCCCTCACGGGGTCGAAGCCGGGCATCTGGGTCGGCTGCGGGAGTGATTGAGGCTCGTCGTCGTTGTCAGCAGCGAGCGAGCCGGTGGCACAAGCCAATACCCCGCAAACTCCATTTTCGGGCTCAGCGCTCCTTTCGTTGTAGCTACTGTACTACAGTTCCCTCTCTCCGCCGAACTTGCCACTTTTTTTCCTCCCGACTTTGAACAAACGAGCGACGACGACGATGCCCGTACTATCCGTAGATCTCTCCACTCCAAATCCGGCTCTGTACAATTTCGTCCCTCCGTCACAATCTCTCACAGCTTCCGATGTCCCCCTGCCGCGGTCTCGGTGCCCTATTTATTACCCATTCACTCCCCATTCCGTCCATCCACCCGCTCTTCTTCTCGTAATCGCCCCTCGATCCGTATCCCCTATCGGCCCGCTCCCTCTTTCTCCGGTAACTTGACAACCTTTCTCGGTCAAGTGTCTGCGCGTCTCCCTCACACACGTGCTCCTTTTCGCCCCCGACAGACATAGAGATGCTTTTAATGGTTTCCACGAGTATTCTCCCACACGACTTCCGCGGATCTTCTTGATCACACCGAGTCAACTTGAGGTCTTCTCTATGCGTACACGTTTTTCCATTACCCATTGCAACGTAACCCGATACATTCGGTCCCAAAAAATTATGATATAGAGTACTCAAAGCAGCGTCCGAAGCGCGGAGAACGGAACAGAACAGTTGACTTTTGCCAGACAGAAGGGGGAATAACAAACATTGATGCGAGGGTCTGATTGATATGAGTCAGGTTTGCAAAACAGAGCAGGACATAGCGCAGTTGCCGGATCAAGACAGTAGAGCACGAGACACGAGGTAAAAGCGTATTCCGAGGAGAGCGCGACTAGCGCGGATAACGTGGGAGAACAGAATAAACAGGGCAATAAGCGAGAGATGAGTCCAGTTGGTTATCGGAGCCATCGTCGAACCGACCCAGGTAACGGGCCAACAGCGAAAGTGTTCCGCGCGTGCGCCTGCATCGCGCGGTCATGAGTCTGGATTTGCGCGCGCAGAGTGGCCAGACTTTGAGCCTCAGCACTACGGGCCTCGGCAAGAGCTGCAATTCTTCGCCTAGAGAAGGCGCCGTACTGCGCCTCCAAGCCCACAAGGCTGTTAAATGCTGCGATGCTATATCTGCTCAGACTCGAACGCTGTGATGAGCGACGGACTAACTATTCATCAAGCAGCGCAGTCATGTCAGCCTGCGTTTGAGCCACTATTTGTCTGCGCAGTTCAACTGCGCGGCTGTCAAATCTCTCGAAACGAGTCTGAATGTTGCCTTTGATGATACTATGGATCTCATCCAGCACCTGTGAAGGGGCGTCGTATGCGCGATAAAAATTTACACGCAATGGACTTACCGCCATGATAGAATTGAGATGACTCCCGCGCCTCGTTGATTCTGCTGTAAGCGGGGGTGGGGACGACGTGTCTCGGGCACGATGCTTTTGCCTGGAGCGAGCGGCAGTAGACGGGGGTACTTCAGTAGGGTACTTGGGACTTTGGCACAGAGCAGAGGGGGAAGAGAGCAATGCCAATGGTTTGACGGTCATACTCAACGGGGATTCGGGGTGTGACAAAGGGGAGGCAGGCCAAGCTTCGCTTGTAAAACGTTTGCCCAGACAGTCAGAATCATGAATTGATTCCAGGTATTCTAGCTCATCTGGTTCGGTCGTGACTGTGACACCTGCAAGTGCCTCATAAGTCCTGAGTCGTTCCTGCACAACTTCCTCAAGGGGTGCCGCGAAGGTGACATTTTTACGCTTCGTACGAGGGGGGACCGGTGTTGGTGGGCGGTTTAAATCGGCCCCGGGGAACGGAAGACAGAGCGAGGAGTCCAACGATACATCAAAGTCTTGATACTTTGTACCCATGAGGTCGAGCGTACTTGAATCTGTAATGTCTCCACAAGCAGAGGAACTGGCAGGGACGTCATGTGGGGAAGCAATTTCGGCCTCTGCACATTGTAAACGAATTGGAGATGGAGTGTCGCCTGTCAGGTCTATGGTCTCTGGTATGGGCTGTATGTGTCATTAGAATACAAAAGTATTGCAGCGATGTTGGGTGTCCGCTTACTTTAGGCGTTGCGATGGTATTCTCTGTCTTATTTGGCTCGAAAGGCAACTGCAAGTTGGTGAGAGAGACGACATACGAATATGAAAGGATCAGCACACCTCTACGATGATGGTAGGTCCATCAAGGCTGTCAAGTTTGGCGAGGGCTTCCGGGCTTCGCTGAGCCTCATCCTTCGTTGCAACAAAGAAGGGGGCAGGTCGGCAGTCACCACCGGCACTAACGTCAATCAGGTGTTGCGACGACGTGGTGTTACACGCGGTCGGCCGCGACGCGATATCGGCTGCTGGTTCCGTTATCACTTCCTGCATGTTGCTCTAGGAATAGTAATGAACGCGAGGAAAACAGGTATTCGTAACGGCTCTCACCTGCTCAGTTGCAGTGATAGGTGCCATGTCAAGGGCCTTTGCAGAAGGGTCAGATTCGGGCGGACATACACCTTTGCCAGGGGCTGAGACTCGGGGTACTTGGGATTCAGACTAAACAAAGGTAAATACAAGATTCTTGGCAGGTGGTGTGTTGAAAACCTCACCACATCAGCTGTTAAAAGTAATGGCTCGCTTGGCGAAGACGAGAAGGATTGAATGGGATCGTCATCAACATGGCCGACCTGTATGTCTGGAACTTGAATGGAACGACGGTGACCGTCCGCATGGTCAGGCTTTCCAACCATCTCTCGTTTCTTGTCATTGGGTACGACGTCAACAGGCCCAGATCCCATAGTGGGCAGACTAGGAAGAGCAGTCCTTCTATTGGTGCCTTTCATCGGCGTCGCAGTTGATGCTCGCGTATCGTCGCTAGTCAGTGTCTGAGGCAAGGTACATCCCTTGGCCGTAGATAGGTTCGGGACAGCAGTCGAGGGGGGGATCTCATCGTAATCCACGTCCCGATCCACAAAGCGACCCGGGGAAGACGGCTGCATTTTCTGACGGTCGCGATACGTCTTCCGGACTCGCGACGGTGCCGCTTTACGAGCCTTGCTTGCAGAAATGCCCTTCTTACCCCCTTTTCGCCGCGAAGGGATGTTCTCAGGTTCCACGCGTGCTCGTTTGCGTGCTGGTCCCTGGTCGGAAGATATGACTGGCACTTCTCTCCCTATGATAGGGCGCTTGCATATAGGCTCAGCCATCCCAATAGCTCCTTGCTTTTTCGCGGCCGTATCAACTGGGACTTTCTTCCGAGGCCTACCTGATAACACATCGGAACCTGCTCAATGGGAACCTGACGGACTCACCTCCTGTGGGCGCTTTTTCTGCTTTGGCTGTGTTGGAATCGCATTGATCCAATACAGCAAGCGGAGGTTGCAGCTCGATACTGGCTTGCGCCGAGGAGTTTGTCGACACACTGGCTCGCTCAGGAGCAGCTCCATTCTCCAGCGTCGTGGTATCTTTACCGTGCCTCGTCCTTCGGGAAACCCTTTCCTGGCTCAGATTCGCTGAAGGTGTGGGGAATGACTTGTTCGAAACGGAAGGAACGCAATTTGTGGCTTCGATCTCGTCTTCCGACTCAAGTAAAATCTTCTTTCTCTTCGCCGTCGTAGCAGCACCTTGGTTCGTGGTATCTTGGGAATCGATAACTCGCAACCCCTTTACCATCGGAGCCAACTTTTGCTCCGGCGCAGGGTCCTGTGCTTGACTGAAGTCGGAGACGAGGGAGGTAGGTCCAGGAGACATGTGGGGGTGACGATGATGCTGGAAGCGGAGACCGCGCAAGGGACGGGAGAAACGTCTGGAGATTTCTGAGCCACGGGTGGTTTCTCGCGATTGAACAAACTCCGCTGAAGGCTGGAAAGGAGGGAAAATAGGGTCTGTATCGGAGAGGGAAGATAACACCTCGTCATTTCCGCCAAAAATTGCGTCACTGACATCCTTATCGGAAGGAAGACGGTGGTAAGTGTCCCCGGGGGGAGAAGAATAAGCAGGAGAAACGTGATTCCCGTCGTAACAACTGTGAGAAGTACCAGGACCACGAGGAGAATGCAGAGGAGGAGGATCAGCGTCACGAGGAGGACTAGAAGGACTAGGAGCAAGAGGCGCGGGGGTCGGACACTTTTGGGCACCCTCATGTACGCTTGGTAGCTGATGATGGGAAGTCGAAAAAACGTGGTTACGACCTCCATCATAATTGACCTTTGTTTCCTCGGTGGTGGTGGGGGCGGGGGCAGGTGGTACGTCTGGGGAGGGACACTCTTTGGCCAGCAAAGAAGGCTGGTGCTGTAACTTATTGGCGTAAACGTCAAGATCGGGAAGAATGTCATCTCCAGGATCGCTCGCTTGGAGGACTTAAGAAATAATTGATGAGAATGCGCAAAAAAACAGCGGAACGCGACGTCAAGTCGCAGTAAGAGGGGGGAGTTAGCCAAACCTACCGCCATCTTCAATCACCTTAACTTTGCTCTGTTAATTTGAACTACATAAGCTGGTCAACTCCAGAAGTAACCCAACGGACCTGGTAAGAAGTGATGCCGTCGGCCGTACTCTGAAATTCCAGTCGAGTTGGCGATTTGCTGATCGACGTTCGCTCGGTCGCCTGTTTAATTGGCATCCCATTCAATGTGATCCGGCTAGCCTGCGCAGTGTTAAATAGTAATCGGTTAGGGCGCGACACCTCACCATTCCTCTGATCCTCAAGGTTTTAATAAAGTGGTCTACATCTTTCGGGGAAATCGTAATAGTCATCTTAATGACGGCGTTGTTGGAGGCCACTTGAAGAGACTCATGGCATTGTGGGGGTGATGACAGTCGCGCCACGACAGTGCCGGAGCCCAATAGGTCAACATGGCGTATGTTATCGTAGAGCACGTACATCCCCTCGATGTTACCATCCTGCAGATTAAAGATCATAAATGATGATGTTGGCGGAAGAGAGGGGAGTCGTACCTCGTCCTCGCAATTAAAAAGGATTGAAGTCGTGTCGAGGTAGAACCTATTTGTTGGGTGTAGTGGGGGGGTCGATGACCCGTCCAATGCGAAATTCTTCATCACAAATGGCTGGGCACTGTATTTGGTCAGAGTGGGCAACATTTTCACCGAGTTCCTGTCGACACCTACACAGAAACATCTCGAGCCAGAATGTCAACGATTTTGTCCGACGTGATTTCCCAATCTCGCGAGACAACATGCGTCAGCAGTTCGATTAAATCTTTGCCGCGTGGGGTACTCTCTGCGAAACAGCCATGAAGGAATCCGAGGCGTTCTGCACGCCAAGCCGCTCTGCCTCCAGTCGGGGGTAGCAAGTATGCCAGCAATATGAGAAGCTGCTCCAAGGCCAAGTAATCTGCAACCGGATGACGGTGAAACATATATCTTACTTAAGATAATCACGTACCCTTTGTTGAAGTGATGGCGCGCCCTAGCTTTGCTCTATCACGGCCACCCATGATCGACCTCAGTTTATCCCGGACGGCATGAACTCACCCTCCTAAAATTTTGTCATCCCTCAGCTTGCTCTTGTTCTCAACACAGCCCTCAGCTGTCATGGAAAGTAGGGCGTATCCCTTACATTAAACAGCGACGAACTAAGTGAGCTTTCTCAGACGTGTCACAACCAGCATACTCACAGACGTTCGGAATGAGACTGAGTATGTTGATAACGGAATAGAAGATGATACGGGAAAGAACGCGTTGCAGATAACTGCATAGAACGCTTGAGCAACAACAATTTTTACTCTGTCTGGCGGGGATGAGTTAGGTTTGTAATTTCACGCAAAACGTTTCCAACCGGTGTTGTGAGCTTCCACGTGATCCTGCCAGGGAAAGCAGTTTGAGCAACGTTGGGTATACGAGTTCGATAAAACCTTGAGCCCACCTCTACACCGGCAAGCAAATTCACTGCTACTTGCTCCCAGATGCTTCTGCTCCGAGAATCCCTAGTCTTCCAGGATTGAGCGATTCTATCGTGGATTATTGTAGTAAAGATGGCCGCTGAAAGCCGGAGGGCCGTTCCAGGGTGAGTTAAGTATAGCTCGGCGAACGGACGGCGTAGTAATCCGGTCAGCATATCAAAGGTTTCTTGACCGAGAGAAGGTGTATCTGCCTGGACGTAAGAGCGTCAAACATCCCCTATTCTTTCGGAGTGCTGCTAGCCAACTGAAATAATCACCACCGCATTGGCTGCAGAGATTATGCGATCTGCGGTTTCTCGGTCCTCCTTGTTCCACGGATCCGCTGCTTTTTTGAGAGCTGCTGCGGCATTTTTCACGGCTTGAGCGGTGCGTGACATCAATTCGAGCGCATATATCCTGCTGTCAGTGACAGTGATGGTGGTAAGTGGCAATGACGCGATCACGTGTCGACCTTCCGCATTTCATGTGACCCGAACGCGCATGATTATCTGAATCTAGTCACGTCACACACCATGCTCGTCACACAAGCTTCGAAATCGAACGTCAATCGCACCAGCGCCTTCCCACTCAATCTCGGGACCTTCAAAAGCAAAAGACCAAGAAGAACAACCAAATGCCTCGTTCTTTACCCGCGGCGATACCCACAAATATACGAGGGAAAAGCAAGGGAAACCGTTCCATTCGTTGTATTCCAGGCGGAAACGAAGCCATATGGGATGAGGAACTACACACCGCCCTCATCGAAGGTGTGTTGTTTGACCGCCGAGTTCACAAAATACTAATCACCTCGCAGCTCTTAACATTTATCCACCTATGGGCAGACAACGCATACGGCCTATGCATGATGGCGGCGAGGGCCACACAAGCTTGGGTCGATGTCAGCTTATCCAGCAATATCTGATGCAACGGACAGGAAAGAATCGTACAAGGAAGCAAATTTCGAGCCGTATTCAACGACTGAGGCGGATGCATCAAGACGATCCCGCATGTAAGTTGACAACGACAACGAACTTTGCTCACCATCGGATTGATTAGTCACATTCTCAGTGGCGGATGTTTTGCGCGTTCTGCCCGATGTTCACCAGCCGATAGCCCCTGAAATGCTGCTCAATCTTAATGACATCAGCGAGGCTGCGACTATAGTTACGCCCCTGGCTCCAGCAACACCTTCATCGCTAGGTTTGATAAGTTTATCCTTCGTCGAGGTAATGGCTTATCACGAACATAGGCTCTGTAGAGTCTAGTGCAAGCTCCAGCCCATCTACTGTCCCGCTTGTAGACTCTTACCTTTCTAGTGCTTCGAGTTCGTCTGTTCAGTCACATCAGCTGACTCTCAAGCTTTTTGAAGTCGCGGACTTGCGTGTCTCTACCCCCGAACATACAGGGATTAGTTTCTCCGCTTCATGTAGTGAGCAAGAAAACATGTGGCCTCCAGGACTTGGCCTCCCTGGTCGCTCTGTTCCTTTATCCCGGAGGCGGATGGCATCCGGTGTCCCTGGTTTACATTTTCGGCTCGATCTTCCTCCTGGACCACAATTTTCATTTCCAGATTCAAGCTATGGCTTTGGCGCGTCGACCATGTCCATTGAAACTGGCCCACTTTCTTTTACCGGAAATCAGTTCTCCTATCTTGATTCCCATGGCCACACTGCCGATCCTATTACCCCCATTGATCAGATTATACACACCCCAGAACTTCCACCTGAAGTCCTTCGATGCGACAGGCGTTCAACGTACCAATCGCACTACGTCAAAAAAGATGGCGTTTTCTCTCAGCCAATGGGCAGCATTCCGTCAATGAATGCGTGCGATTCCCACCCTTGTTCTCAATTGTTCACGGCTGCGGAGTATGGGTCTAGTAAATCCAGCCCGTTGCATGCGTCGCGGGCACAGAACTACTCTTTCTCGTCTTCACCCCTCGCGTCGCTCCACCCTGGGGTTCAAGGCGCCTCTTCCTGTTTAGTACCATATGGACCTGAAGGCTGCCAGGACGCTACTCGGGCGCAAAATGGCATTCATCTGGTTCACCTGCCTCGCCGCATGTCTTATCCTTGTGACTCAGGTCTGTTTGACTCTGGGCTGTCCCTTCAAACGTCTTCTGCGGCTTACTCATGCGTTCCTGAGGAGGGTGACATATCTAGCCCACTTGGCAGCCTAGAACTCGCATCCCCTGCTGTGATCAGGCCTTTCTTTCCCTCTGGCTTTCCCTGTCCCGCTTCGGACAGTTCGCCCCATACTCCTATCAATGAATCTGTTCCCGATGGCTCCGTTTCTCAACATGCCTGATTGCGATACCATTACAACCATCATACCCCACACTCTGATTGAGTTATTATGTCGTATAATGTAATCCTTACCTCAGAAGTGCAACCGTCGTGTTCATGTATCTCTCGTATCGGTTTGTAAAACCCGACCGGCTAGCGAAAAAATAAAATAAAAAAGGCCTCTTACGTAATTTTCACGCACAAACCACGCACAAATGGCCCGGTTCGACGCCCTTCCCTTCATTGATAGTGATAGTTCGCGATGTCTGGTACAGTGGCCCCTTCGGGAATATTATCGATGGTATCACCTATTCTCTCTCGTTTATGGTAAAAGTATAACGTCACGTCACCCTTCAGCAACGGAAGCTCCTCACAAGGAGACATCTACGCAAGGTATTGAATTAACAAGCAGACCGTTGTCATCCACTGATACTCTACATCGCACGATTAGTATTCCTGGCTCCCGGATGTCTTGCGTCTCAAAAATAGCGTATGCTTATCCCCGTGAACTGCGGCGAGCGCAAACTCAACAGACAATCCTAGATTGTGGCTGCCATTATCGGCCCTGTGCTTACCGTCACCATGTTTTCCGCCGCCATTGTATATGCCTACGACAAGGGGAAATCGGTCACATTGACGAACTCTGTGACACCGCTGCTCGCCGTTGTTGTAAGCCACCCTGATCGTCAGAGACGTAGTTTACCATCCTCACGGTGTGTAATGGCGTCAGGTCGGACTTATCCTTGTGTTCAGGTAAGTGGAACATGGAGTCAATTGAAGCTGTTATGACGGCGTCTATCTCAGAAATGGGTGAGTTGCGCGTCTATCTTGGTTCCGTTGTGTCTCAACAATTGGCGCCAAGAACCTCTTATGACCGGTATTATGAAGGCCGAAAGACATTTGGATCCATAACAGCGCAGGTATGCATGCATGCTTGCGGGTAGACCAAAATGGTTCAATGTTCCACACAGGCCCGCAATCTCTCACGCTTAATCTGGATTCATGTGGCTCTGCCACCCACCAATGACATTACCGGAAAGACTCCGATGACGGACATCACGACCCTGCAGCTACATCGCCGCAAAAGGGATACGCTAAAGTTGATTCTCGCGTTCGTGTACGCCGTCAAGCACTACTTGCGCGAAGAGGATGGCTTGCAGTGGGACGATTACAAGGGCGTCATTCCTGAATCATTCATGCGGACGTACTCCCGTCGCCAATCACGTCGGAGTTCGGTTTCGTTGGGCTATAACGCCACGTCCGAGCATGGTTCGACGAGCTCGGGTAACTCGAGATCGGGCAGCCCGTCGAGGGAAGCGAGTACAGATGGTTCTTTACCCCGAGTTACAACAAAGCGCGTGAGGGTCAAAAGGAGCTTGGACAAGGTCCCAACTGCCAGAACGCCACTCGTGGCCGGGGAGCACAGCACCATCGTGTTTCAAGATTACGCTGATGCGTCTATTCCTTTCCCACTTGTGTGCGTCGAGTGATCGCTTCTGACGCGTGCCAGTGGATTCTGACTGATGTGACATTAATACGGCCAGTATCGCTCATGAACTCGCGAGAATGTTGTTTGCTTTCAGGCGTGATGGCTTGTTGGAGACTGTTGGCCCAGCTGGTACGTTGTCATTGAGCTTACTACCTACTCTCTGCAAAATGATACTTGTTTTTGTGACAGGTATGAATACCTTGAACGCTATGTAAGAGACTATGCCATACTCCATCTATACACTCATGTCAACCCCTGTTAGCATTTCGAATCTAGTCGATCATTTGACTAGCGTGGAGCGGATTGCTAACACTCCTATACCCAAATCTTGTACGCTCTTCTCCTGAATATTCAATCAACTTCTGACCCAGGCCGGGTTGACCTTAGACGGGATTCATCTCAAACAATGCGTGACGCTGTACCTCTTCTCCCTCCCTTTTACTATGGTCAAGGAGCTGCGCTGGGCGACAGTACCCGTTGTCACGGTTGTCGCGTTCACGTTCATGGGCATCGAAGGGATCGCCGAGCAAATCGAGATGCCTTTCGGTAAAACGTTTCATATCCACCCTCGCTACACGGTTTATTCAAGGTCTTCTTTCACAGGCCTTGACGAGTCTGATCTCCCGTTGGGTGGGTCTCAGCACCAAACTGAGAATTCTTTTGCTAATTCGGTGTCTGATTCGCAGATCGCTATTGCTCGGATTTGAAGGAAGAGATCAAGTGAGCGCAACCCTGTTTTTTTTCCGTGGAAAGCTCATCCTTACTCATTGCAGTTATGTCATCCACCACCTTCCGGAGGGTGGTGTAGGCGGTTACGGCTGGGACGACGGTGAAGGAGACGACTGATTTTCCGGAGTGACTGCACTATTTCAACATCTTTCATTTAAAAACGATACCACATTTGTAACAAACGTGGATAAGGATGAATTTATCATGCTTTAGCCCGCGCTTCTTCAACCGCGTTTGCGAATTCTCCTAGGCTCTTAAACCTCCACTTCGCAAAGGTTTCTTTCGCTGTGCGGGCCGTTGGTACACCTTCGCCATCAAGGCAAGTCAATGCGTCGGGACGGTCGATCCACACGGAGGACAGGCCAAGTGCGCGGGCAGGGACATGGTCGTGGGGGAGCGACTGTGCCACAACAAGGATCTGCTCTCGCTCAAGCGACGGATCTTCCGCCTGCAGCCGTGTTACCACGTACTCAAAGTTGCGCAGGTCCGGCCTGTTCATTCCGCCGTCAGCGCCTATGAACATGAGACGACTAGAAGGACAACAGCACGACCAACTGAAGATAGGAAAAGAAGAAAGCAAAAAACAAAGGCGTGTGTGCCAATACCAATGGGGGGGGGGGGT
>Ga0209488_10001533_pt1 | contig 19715 bp, 25 predicted proteins | sample Rivendell_Oct201_8_FD_188349 | JGI IMG/M metagenome (GOLD analysis project Ga0209488, IMG submission 188349) | Vadose zone soil microbial communities from the Eel River Critical Zone Observatory, Northern California, USA -... | ecosystem: Environmental > Terrestrial > Soil > Vadose zone >...
ACTGCTGCTCAAGTACAAAGCCAGCGCCAACGCATTGGATCAGTACCATTGGACCCCGCTGCGCAGAGCATCGGCCAGTGGACAAGTGGAAGTTGTGCGTTTGCTCCTCCAACACGGAGCTCAAATCAACGCGGCGGACGCTCTCGGCTGGACGCCGCTGCACCTCGCATCTATCAAAGGACACGACAAGGTCGCGCAGCTCCTGCTGGTGAACGCTGCTAACGTGAACGCGCTGACGATGGGCGGCTTCACGCCGCTGTACGTCGCGTCGTCGAGGGTGCACGTTGACGTCGTGAAGGTGCTCCTTCAGTTCAGGGCGGATGTGCGCTTGCGGGGGATCGGGAACCAGAGTCCGCTTAGGGTCGCTCTGTCCCAGTTTACTGAGAGACATCTCGAGGTCGCGCAGTTGCGGTCGGGTAACTTCGAAGGATGGTAGCCGCGTAGTGGGTGAGGGGTCTCTGGCATCCAAACCTAGCACGGTGCATATAGTACGATACACACCCTCAGTTCTAAGACTGAAGTTGGGGCCACTTTGCGACGTACTTACCTGTAGGGCAACTTCGATTGGGTCTTAGACACCGGCTTGACCAATTCGAGGGCACGTGACCCCGGCGCGTCAGTCGTGGAGGTTCCAGAGGCAGCAGACGGCAATGGGACATTGGACAACATCGCACTTTTTTTCGCTTTCGCTTGGTACACGATTCTATCAAAACCTATTCACACCAGCTGAACACCAGCTGCCCAACACCTTCAAGGTACGACTCGGAACAGCATGAACCATCCGAGACAGCAGCAGTCGAGGCAAAGCTACTTGCGGAACACCGCGGCGTGAGCAAGTCATACAACCTAAAGAGCACACTGCCATCCTCGTCGATGGTCGTCCTCCTCTGGACCACCTTTTACGGAAGCCTCGTACTCCACGGGGAGATCGGCGCTCCTCTCTCCATGTACGACAACCCTTTCGTACATGTCTCGCAACGTCTTCAATGGGATAAAAGTGCGTCCCTTTCCCATGGATTCCCTGTGGCTGTGGCCAGTCAGGGATGTTGTCCTCTTCACTCGGCGGGCACCATCCACAGAATAACCCTTCTTGTGGTTCTCGGAGCAGCCAGGATACTACATCAATGGGCACAAATGACCGTCTTGCGCTGGGAATGGCCAAGAAGTGTCAGATCTATGAATGTTTGACTGTTAGGCAGTGTCGGCCCGAGTAGTAACGGTCCGAGGTCTGGGTGGATATAGCGAATGGACTCGGAACGGAATCTGTGATGTGATATGCCCCCGCCGCCGATCCCTGAATATACGTACTAGTCTACCCGTTGTAGGAAGCGGATTCTCTCCGCCTTCATCTCCTGACCAATACATCATCGCCGTAAGACATCTGAACCGTTACTATGTGCCGAGCTTGGCACGGGTAAATTGATCTAGATGGCCCTGCCAGGCCACCCTTTATGGTCGACTCGGACGCCTCTGCTTATCATGAGCACGACAATCCCCTCCCCAGACTCTTCTTCTCTGCTGTCGACTGTCCCACATCTTGCACATGAAATGGGCCCTTTCTTTGTTGGTCGATACCCGCACTAGTATTTTTGCAATCTTTCATGCCTCCTCCTTTGGCTGGCTGTTCTTCTTTCAAGCGGGATGTCATCTACAACTGAACTCACGTGGTATCATCCATTCGTGAGTTCTGACCCATGTTGCCCACCACACCTGTTCTTAGTCTAATCCTAACTTTCTAGCTCGACATCATTACTCCGCATCTCATAGATTTAGTCCCAGTCAATACATCCCATGCGTCGATGCAAGCAGATTCTCATTCGATTTGCAGCCCGACTGCTCAGTATATACAAAGGACTATGAAGAAAATAAACTTGACTTCTCTCGTGTAGATTTCATCATCGAGTTCAAACGACCCATTTGTTGATGATTCATCTACGAGGTACTAGGCCAGATTACTGCATATGCCACTGTGATACTGAGCGCTCAGTATCGCACACACTTGTTCATGGTTCTCATTGTCGGCGAGTACGCAAGACTGATTCGGTGGGATCGCGGTGGTGTGGTCATCACCAGACGGATACGCTTTGACGACGAGTCCCACCTCTTTGATTCTCTCATCCGCTACGATAGTGCAAATCCCGAAAATTGTGGTCACGATTCTACCATCAGCCCATCCAGCGAGGATGAAATCAAACGTGCAAAGGATATCGTCCCAGAGTTCACCAAGGTAGAGGCCTATTTTAGCGGTAATGATATCACATCAAGGCGCAAAGAGGCACTTTATCAGGCCTCATCCCGAAATCCGACCCGAAATCCCAGTAGGTCGCGGGCTCGCTCATCAATCGCTTGCAATGCTGGAAAGGGGCGCCGAGTTTTCCTGAGGATTCTTGGCGTGGCTTACTGGACGACCTACCGAAATTTATTGTCGGCTCCATGCGAACAATGTTCCCAACATTCCCCCTCGCTTGTTGTCTGGTGATGTTGGTAGAAGGCTTGAGAAGTTTGATTGTCCCTGGGAGGTGGTAAATGCAATGCATGCTGCTCTGACGAGTCAGATGAGTATTTTCTTAGTAGTTAGTCTATGTAACTAACTGACTTACATTATAGCTCACTGAGCAGTGAAAAATAAGAAAAAAAAGACATACAGTAACTGTGAAAACCCCGTAACCTGTGGGTAAGGGTTGAAACTGGATACGGGTTTGTGCAGGTTTAACCCGTACCTGAAACCGTGACACCCGTGGCCCGAAAACCGCAGGTTTACCCTACCCTGTCACGCCTTACTTGACAAGGGGACATCTACTTCTTCATTTCGCCGCTGATGGGATTGCTCGGGTATGTTCAACCCCTATCAGGTATTACGGTAATTTGGCAAGAACGCAACAAATCTCAAAATCTAGTTACAATCGGTACCACACACGCAGTAGTACCCAACCCAAATGATAGGCGACTGAAGAGGTGAAACCGTGACAACCCAAGGATGGACAGAAAAGCCGGATACGAGGAAGGCTGTCCCGCAACGAGAGGTAGAACTATTGTGTGGCTATCAGAGATCGCATTCAATTATGGCGGTGGTGACCGGCGCGAGCATGAATTTAGATTGTTGCAGGCAATGGTGGCAAGACCACCTGGTCCCACGAAGGCGAATAGGGTGGAGGATCCCATAGAGCGTTCTGACGTGAAATGGTCTGTACCTTAGGATGGTCCTGTTGGTATACAAGTCATTCCACTATCTCATCACACAAGCTAAAACCATAAAAGCGTCAGAGCCTGCACACAGGGACCAGAGCGTAGATTTTTCGGTAACGATTCAACAACTAGAACTGGGAATATCACGCTTGGCAGAGTCTGCTGCAGACGGTGTATCAACATATTCCCGTTTCTTGAACGCACGCATGAGCCGCCCCCGCCCGTCGTGCCACGTTTCCAGTTCAGCCCACTCGAGTGTTTCTGCGCCCAAGATACGACGAACCCATCCAAGCCAACATGCCGCAACAACATCGGCGTATGTTTCCCTCTCACCGAAGAGGAGAGTATCTGATTCTCCATGCGCATCCGCGTCCATAGCGAATGGCCCCAGCGCCAAGCGCACCGCGGCGGCAGCACCGGGCGCGGAGAAAGGAAAGAAGTGCTACGATTTATCATCTTCTACACCAACAGAGGAGACATATTTCTGAATGTTTTCTTCCGCCGTGCCAGCCCAGCTCATGCCTTCCATCTGACAGGCCTTCCACGACGGCATGGCGTGTGTCGCCGCGAGGATCTCAGCGATGATATCCGCATTCAGATCTAGAGTACGTGTGCCAGGTGGCGCTCCACCAGCACTCGTTGACGTAGGTTGGATCTGCAGTTGTGATGCGGCGGAGGTGCTTTTGCCGAGATTGGATGGCGGATACTCGCGTTTGAAAGAACGTGAGGAATTATTGAGTACCCCGCCCAACGGAATCCAGTCTTGCCAAGGGTTGTCATCGGGTATGGTAGGAGAGATGGGTTGGAACGGGTGAAAGCCACGAACCCGCATCTCATGGATGATAAATATGGAAGGAAAGGGCGAGTGCCGATCTTTGACGTCAATGGCAATAGCTTTGCCGTGGAATTGCTGAAGATCTGGGTTACCAGAGTAGTTGATGAGCACGAAGGTGCGGGTCTACGTCCAATGAATGCGGCACAAAGTGAAGACGAACCGAACCTACCTCGGGCATGAAACGTATGAAAAAAGAGTAATCATCGAAATTAGTGTGATGGTTGGAACACATGAGCAAGCCATCACGCGGTTCATGTCGGGGGACTTCTTTAGCCTGTGAAGGAATCCAATTGCGAGTCCTCAGGTCGGCCCACTGGATCTTTCTTAGTCTCGGGTGGGGGAAGCTCAAATGTCAGTGTGCTTACAAGTTCCGGCTCTGAATCCCTGATGATGTGGCAATGTTGGAGGGCGCTGAAGTTGCCACAAACCACACAACGGTTCCGTCCAAGGAACACGTCTCGTCGATCGATTCCGACGTTGAATGCGCTTGTCGTCGACAAAAGAGATATATCACGCTCTTCCCAACCGTACGCAGTGGGTGGCCCATTTGGTGGGAGCGGAAGCGGGAAGATAGGTAGGTTCATGTTAACGTTTTGTTTGGGAGGGGACAAAGAAGGGACGAGTACGGCAACGGCGAAGCTGACTAAGCTGTAATGCGGACTCAGTAACGACGATCACTATGTATGTATTCACCTGTAACGCGGACTGGCTACAGGTCAGTAAGTAGGTAGGGAATAACGACAGTATTATGCCCACCTCAGTAACGTGTGTGCGACACGATCACTGAGGCTCGTGCGGTACGAAAGAGTGGGTATAAGTACTAGTAAGTACTATCTCGATCCCAATGATTCAGTAGTAAACTAGAAAGTGTACTAACAGGACAGTATTTATCTAGCTAAAGAGTCCATGTGTATACATTCATGATAGACAGGCAACAATTGTAATATCCGTGTGGGGTTGCAAATACCGTATTCAATGAATTCCAAAAAGATCATAGGAGGTTGTTGGAATGGCTTACTCCTACGGTTCGGACCCTGCTCACGGCTTCCGCAATACTCGGTGGAGCACTCACAGTGGGCTTCAATCACCTATTCCTTCAATATCACGCTGATCCAACACTTTTTTTCCGCAGCCATTCCCGCCCGCCAAAGGAATATTCGTCGGAATAAGTGTCCTCCTTGCCGTAGGTCTCTTACCAAATACCTTGGGGTGGGGGTATGTAATACTTGACCTTTCCAGGCTGCGGCGGGTGTTGTACGTCGACGTCGTGAAGGTGCTCCTTCGGTTCGGGGCGGACGTGCGCTTGCGGGGGATCGGGAACCAGAGTCCGCTTAGGGTCGCTCTGCCAGTGTCCCAGTTTACTGAGACATCTCGAGGTCGCGCAGTTGCTGTCGGGTAACTTCGAAGGATGGTAGCAGCGTAGTGGGTGAGGGGTCTCTGGCATCCAAACCTAGCACGGTGCATATAGTACGATGCACACCCTCAGTTCTAAGACTGAGGTGAAAGTTTTATTTTCTCAGCGCATCGCCATCTCCCAGGAAATTCTTCTTCGAGTCGCCTCCAGTTGCAAGACCCAATCGAAGTTGCCCTACAGGTAAGTACGTCGCAAAGTAGCCCCCAAAATTCCCGCCTTTGCGCTCTTCTGGAAGGATTACACATACTTCTCCACACCCGACATTGTAATCCACCGCCAATGGCGCGACCAGAGTTCGACCTCACACTTCTGTCCACCTCTCCCAGACAAATATGACGCGAAGCTCGCCGAGTACAACCGTCGATTGGGGCATCATCTGAAGGGTCATCAAGTGATACTCCTTCTATTCGCGACGACTCTAGATAATTGGCCCGCCAATAATTGAATTGAACGGAATTTCTGGATAACAGGAAAATGTGAAGTAGTCCTTCCAGTGCCTCATACACGCAGAGGATATACCTTTTCGGTACTTTTACTGCTGCGTACGGCGTGTATCACGACAATTTGTCATTCACGATGACCTGCCGGACGTCTGACTCGGAATCCACATGTTTTTCATGTCCGAGCTGCCGGCAGCAGCAGAGAAAAAAAAAACCGGCGACTCGGAATAATGGTTCCTATTACCCCACATCCATCTCGGACTCGGAGCCGACGCCGGACGGCGAGCAGCTGCACGTACTGTCGCTGTCAGTTAAACAAATACCCGTGACCGCGCCACGCCACGCAGTTTCCGCGCGGACAGCGCGTTCATTACATCAGGATTTCCACTACGAGTTGCACGAGTTAGTACGAGTGAAAGTTGAAAGGAATCTGAATCTAGAACCCCAAAAAAAGTTCATTCCCAAATTCATTTTCAGTTTTTTATCATTTTTTCAAGTGGAGAAGTTTTTAAGAATCATCGCACAGCTCCTTCAAAGCTTACCAAAAACAAAAATTATTTTCCTACCCACAATTGAAAGGCCAGATTTTCAATACGGCCCAGCTTCCACACACGGAAGAGGATTGTACAATTGACGAACGAGGTCTACTCTATTATTATAAGGCATAGGCGTCTGAAATGGTATAATCTGGGATAGCAGGTTTCCGTAAAACGATATAGTGGACTGTGCGGAAGACGTGGCGGGTCTGCCGGAACGTTTTGACCAAAGTAGGGTCTTTTCTGGCCGTGATGAGCGAGCGCAGCTTGTATTCATTCAGTGAATCGCGAATGTGAGAGAATTTCGTCATGACCCCCTCAATCGCAGGACGCTTTCTTGGGTCCGCAGCCGTCATTGCCTCCACTAGTTCCTCCATGAACTCGAAGCCACGGTACCTCTGAAAGACCCTATAAGCCACGCAACCAACTTCGAACCAACTTCGAAGAGCATTACCTCTAAAAAGCGCTCCTTGATGAGGTTCCCAAGATAATAGATATCCGTATAGAACGGGTTGCACAGTCTCCCCAGCTTGTGCTCTGGTGCAGATTTGTCACCACCACGGATCGGTTCGTCTAGTACATCTCGGGAGCTGTATTGGCAAGACAAGCCAAAGTCGATCAGGTAGTATCGTGGGGGTCGCTGCGTCCGTCCGTAGTGTTCGGGTTGTCCTTTGAAATCCCTACTTCGATTGATCTTGATGGGGTGAAATCCTTTAGGGTACATTCCAGAGGGGTCTAACATGATGTTATTTGCCGTACAGTCCCTAGGGAGGATATTCTCGATAAGCGATTTTCAAAGAAATAAAAGCGTTCCTAGCGTACCGATGTGCGATATTCTGCTTGTGCAAGAATTCAAGACCCTGGTTCAAGGGTTATCAGGTCTGATTATGCCTCTGATTAGGGAAACCGCAGCGGGACTCACTTCGCAGATTTGCGTAAAGAAGGCAACAAACTCGCCATACGTTCGGAAATGGGGCTCATCGAACGGGCGCAGGTATGGCATCACGATAAATTTCCGGTCTAGGGCGTCGGGAAGTTCGAAAGAACCTAGCAATGGCACGCAATGGTTCCGAGGCTCGCGCCTGAGCTCGGGAGACGAGAGCTGTCGCGCGAGAGCCAGTTCCTGCGGTCCCCTTCTCGTGAGGACGTTCTTGAGCATGACTTGTTTTCCGTCCTCCTTACACGTCGCGTCCATCGCAGTGGGGAGCTAAGATCAAGTTTGTTCGATGCAGCATGACAAAGATGGATGATACACTCACCAGGGTAGGTTGACCATCCTCCACTCTGAAAAAGTCTTTGCCAGACTTTTTCCAAGAGGGCACCCAATTGGGGTGATACCTGGGGCGGAGGACGTACCCTTGATCTTCAATGTCGTGATAGTGCTCCCGCCACCACAATTCACTCCCAAAGAGGGTGCCGGATTCTCTGCTTGCTTGTCCTACGATTCTCCCAACTGAGTTTGTCGTTGCATCGGGCATTAATCTCAAGGGATCGTGAGCGATATACGACAGCGAACCACGAAGAGGTGGACGATGGGTGACTATGAATTTGCAACAAGAAAACACCGATTGGACGCTGGACTGCGATCAAAACGAATGATTTTCCTTCAATAAGCGATGCGTAGCCGCGTTACGTAGATGAAACGAATCTGATATCTCCACTTACTGTATGAGGCTCAAAGAGCCAGTCTTCGCTGTATTCGCAGATTAAGCTAGGTAGACCGCGAGGCCGAGCCGTGCAGGAATGTGGGTGTGCTGCTGGGTTGCTGGGTTGTGGATGGGGTGTAGGTCGTTTGTATTGTTGAGTAATGGTAGGTCAAGTAGTTATACTATGCTGGGACCCACGGATCACAATGGGCAGTGCTCTTACGTCGATCGTGGTGATGGGCAAGTGGGAAAGGGTAGAATTCTCTGGTGTTACGAAAATGGTCAGGCATTGACATGTTTGAGCCGTAGCCGTAGCAGATCACAGGGGCACGCAGAGGCGTCGGACTCGGATCACGCCGTCACTCGGAAAAAAAAACTTTTTCATTCACACCGTGCCATTGCGGCGTTTTCAATGACGTACAAAATTTTTTGACAACATCCACCATCACATAACGCTACAGATGTTCAGGTTGCAGACCATATCACACGCGCATGACCGCACAGCGCTAATTTCAAATGTTATCCCTCATCCTCAAAACGGAGTTGTGGTATGGGCATCCCATAATATGCCGGTGCCGGAACGTCCTCTTGCTCGGAAGCCTCTGGAGCTTCCCGGGTATCTGTCATCTCTGCATGATCGCTTGTTTCTGATGTAAGGAAAACGCCCAACTCTGATACAAGATACGGAACCGAGACCCACTTTGCGTTCTTGAGGAGATCGCTTCGTATAACCTCTAAAGGAACCCCCCCTTCGCCGCTATCACTTTCATGAAATTCGGCGAGCGCCCTGAGGTGTAAGATGTACTCGGTTTTGAAGCGGTTCTCGTCCCAGCTAGACTCCTCGCGTAAACCCTCAGCCCACTCGTCGATGCAGCACTGGATCTAATGCAATGACGCGTCCCATCAGCACGCCAAATATGTCTGTCAAACACGGGAGTAGGAAGCTCCCTACCACGACGAGCACAAGGGCCATAGCTGGGACAGGAAAGGGGGAGAAATGTTCTCGGAACGTCATGCCGTCATCACCCTTATTCCTAAACCACAAAATGTTAACCGCCTTTTGGATGATGGGATGACGATATGGGTGCTTCGAATTCCCATTAGAATTGGGTTCCTGTGAACATACAGGGGATCCATCAGTGCACTACGAATGGCGATGCAACGCGGAAGGGGCAAACGCTGTAAATAAAGGCCATCTTCGTCTGCAGCTCATTAGCTCGCGTCGCATTGTAACTTATACTCCCGGGTTCAAAGCGATACGAAGCTTCCACGGCGCGCCTGATCTTCGCCTTCATGCCAGCGAGGAGGCCCATGCTGTCAATCGTGAACTGGAAACAAAAAAGAAAACATTTCACATCCCGCCAGCAACAGTCTTTTCAGACCGAGATGGTACTCACCCACTCGTGTTCGAACAACGGACCAGGATACATCCCCGTCCTCACGGACGCTTCGCACCACACAATCGCCGCCCATTCGCGCTTCTGCGGGGGTGTCGGAAATGCCTCCTTGCAACTGAGGTAGCATCGATAAAGAGGCTTGGCGACGCTCGTCACGCTTTCGAACGTATGGTCCCACACAGGGAGATAGGACAGAGGTGCATCCGTTTGTTCGCCTCGATACGGAAAATAAGATTCAGAACTGACACGAACTCTCTCTCTCTCTCTCCCTGACGGGGACTGCGCTTTGTCCGATACGGTCTGTGATGATGGTGATAGTAATGAGAGAACGCGATACAGGTAATCTGGAGGGGCATACCTACATTGGCGAATCTTTGTGCATGCGTAGCAGCTCTGCGATACTCTCGGGCCTGGAGGAACTTCGAAATGCCCCACTTTGCATCGAGCCCTATCTTCATCTCCCTCGCGCTACAGCACGTCAGTGATCACACATTTCAAAGACGCCAAGTCTCACTGAGTTATCGTGCTCTCGATGGCTTCGCGGTCCTTGCGGTCGATCACGGACTCATAATCGAGAGCTATCCGATGCGCGTCCTCGAGCCTCAGGTTGCCCCGGTCTTCATTGGCCGATGGCAGCTGCCTGGCCACGAAGCCCAGTGGGTTCGAGATAAAGGCCCCTAAGCCCAAGCCCTGATCCCTACTATTCATGACGAGACGGTAACAAGAGGAGGTCGAACAGATGATGGAGTGGTCATAATTCGTGTTACGTAAGGGTCGGGTGCTGTGGCTGTGAAGATGTGGCCCTAGCTGCCAGTGCTTCCGAGACTTTCCTAGCTTTTAACTTATGTAGCTTGTAGTTACCCTGCCCTGCAGATTTGAACTTTTGATATGATACAAATTCTCGCACACATCAGTACACTTCCCTCGTAATCCGCTCTCCACTTCAAACCAAGTTTGAGGGATAATCAAACTGCTCTAACCCAACAAAGTTCTCTTTGATGCTGCGTGCGCTTACGAAGCGGTAAAAGATCGCAATGCTGCCCGCCTTGTCGTTTGTTCCGCTTGCCCGAGCGCCGCCGAACGGCTGCTGGCCCACAACCGCGCCCGTACACTTTTCGTTGTAGTACACGTTGCCCGCGGCATGACGAAGTTTGTTGGTTGCTTGGATCAGAGCTTGACGCTCAGAGGCAAAGCTGTAGGATACAAGGTAAGCTACACTCAATGGAATAAAGAACTTGGCACGTACATCGCACCGGTGAGGGCATACTCAGACGTCGTATCGATGAGGTCGAGCGTTTTACCAAAGTCGGCGTCGTCATACACGTAAACCTGAGAAAGCTCCATTAACATGCGAATGCACTGGGAACTGCAGATCTCACAGTAACAACAGGACCAAAGATCTCCTCCCGCATAGTAATAGATGTAGAGTCCTTCGTCAGAATGACAGTTGGTTGTACAAAGTAACCGTTCGAGCCATCAGCTAAAGAGAGGGATTAGATTACACCTTAGATAGCAAGAGTACCACCCACCGCTTCCGCCAATCAGGATCTCACCACCTGCTTCTTTTGCTCTTTGAATGTATCCGGTAATCTTTTCAAACGCGGGCTTGCCACTTGAAAGAGGTCAGTCAGCAAGGGTAAGGCAATCGTAACTGAGCTAACACACATCACCGGGCCCATGAAGTTACCGAAGTCCTGGGGAGGACCAACCCTGATCTTTGCAATCTCCGCGAGAAACTGGTCCTTGAACCCACTATTCCACGCAGATGCCGAGACGTACAGGCGGGAGAGAGCCGAGCACTTCTGACCCTGGTATTCGAACGCTGCACGGACAGACTGCAACACCGCATTCCTGATTTCCGCGGACTTGTGAACCACATGGAAGTTCTTCCCGCCTATAGGAGCATGGGTTGAACAATCAGTTGCCTCGCCTCTTTGTGTTCCGCCATCAAAACGCGCACCGGTTTCGCCTACGATGCGTGGATAGCTCTTATAACTATCGATATTTGTGGCTATGTCTTTCCATAGCTTCTTGAAAACGAATGTGCTCCCTGTAAAGTGTAGCCCAGCAAACTCGGGATGGGCAATCGCTTGTGCTACAACGTCTGGTGGAGGGCCTGGCACAAATTGAATGACACCCGGAGGTACACCCGCTTCGGTAAGAATTTGGTGTATGATGTAATTAGAATATGTCGCTGCAGGCGAAGGCTTCCAGACGACAACATTGCCGACGAGAGCAGGTGCTATCGGAGAGGGGCAGTGAGCAAGAGGAAAGGGTGATCGATCAGCGATACGAACTGCCTGGGAGGTTTCCGCCAATTGCGGTGAAGTTGAATGGCGAAACCGCGAGCACGAATCCTTCAAGAGGGCGGTACTCGACGCGGCTAAGTTTCAGCATGAATCAAACCCGCGCGCACCATGACCACGTGAGGAGAAAAAAAAAAGAAGAATACGCACTTCCACGCACCCCCAGAGTTCCGCGGAGGTTGCTGAGAGTAAAGCTCTTCAACATACTTCACCCCAAAGCGGAAAAAGTCTGCCAGCTAGACGCGGAATATTTCCATCATCATCATCATCATCAGTCTGACCCGCATTTCCGCTCGACTCATCGACGCTGACCTCTGCAGCGGCATCAATCTCAGCCTGCCAAGCGTTCTTTCCCTGTCCCAGGATAGTAGCAGCCACCAACTTGTACCGGTACTTTTTGCTGATGAGGTCTGCAGCTTTGAGAAAGATGGCCGCGCGATCGCCCCATGGCATAGCTTCCCACCCAGCCTTGGCAGCAAGGGCGCCATCGATGGCCCGCGCCACGGTTGCCTCATCTGCCTCGTGATACGTACAAATGTGGCGCGCATGGTCCGAAGGAATCAGCTGCTTAGCGAGCTTGCCGGTCTTGACCTATGCAATTACGCGATTCGATGCACCAGAAGCTATGAGTACGGTGACGAATATCCGTGAAAAACCCCAGAACGCACAGGTTCCCCATTTATGATGACAGGGACCTCGAAGGGAAGCTCCTGTTCCATCTGCGCAATTGCGGCTTGCAAAGCCGCACGCTCAGGTGAGCCTGGTGCATAGGCTAGCTGCAAAAGTCAATGACACACGACCAATTGGGGACAATGAGGACATACCAAAGGTTCATTTTGGATGTCAGGGACCTTGAAGGCTGCCAGCTGTGCGGACATCGTGGTAGAGACAGTTCCGGAAGAAGGTCCGCCCGTCGAGGCTTTTGAGTGAGATCTTATCTATTCTGATTTGATGATGTCATGTCATTTCTCGCTCCTTAAATTACAGTGAGTGGAACATTGACAGCGTATCATGTACGCAGTACACAATAAACTGTGAGCTGTATTAGCGCCGTATAATAAGGAAGAACTACTAATATGAATATGTCGTGATTATCATCCGCTCTTTGGATGACTTAAACAAGAATAAATAATAACATAAACCCATTATGCGTGTGGGGTATAGGATTCGAAGGAAGGAAATAGTCATATCGTCGCCGGCAAAGCATCAATCTTCGCCTTCAAACCATCCAGGAACAAAAACGATTCGAGTATGCTACCCGCGCACCGCGGACATCCGGAAGCGTGCGCGGACTGCATCAAGAACCTGAGCGAGAAAATGACGTCGGTCGTCGGCCGGCACTGCAGCTCCTCCCCTGCGCGCGTGACGAACTCGCCCCACCACTTTGGCGGCGCGACGGCGCGGCTGTTGTACCCGTTACACTGCATGCACCGCAGTTCCTCGGGCGCGCACAGCGCCTGACGCGCAAACTCTCCGCGCCGCTGATGCAGCTCCAGCAGGCGATGGTACGAATACGCGGAGATGTGTCGCAGGTCGTCGCAGAGCGGCACGTCAAGCACGCGCACGCGCAGCGTGTGCTTCGACGCCAGCCTGGCTTCTTCCTCCAGATCGAACCGCGATGCGATCGCGAACACACGCACGGGCGCAGTCTCGAGGAACGCCGGGGAGACGAGCAGCACGCGAAGTCGGTCCATCACGCCCGTCATGTCATACTTTGTCGCGGTACACAGTAGGGGAACCAGTTTGTCGAGGGTCGTGACCTCTGGGTCTTGCACAGGATAGAGAAAGCGGAGGAGAGGATCGAGAATGACAGAGGGTTCCGCGAAATCCAGAACAGGTACGCGGTCCTCAGCCGCACATTTGGGCTGTGGTAGGGAAAAGACGGTTTGGAAGAATGGGGACCCCGCGAGGAGAATACACCGGTGGACCCTGAAGTCGATTGGACGCGCATCATCCGAACGCAGGATGACGTCCGCATCGGGCGCGTTGAAAATGGGCTCGGGAGAGGGAGTGGAGAAAATCATAGAGGTCTGGGGGGTGGGGGGAGAGTGTATTTTGATGGCCACGTCGGCCAAGGTGCTTTAGTACGTTTTGGTCAGGCTTGATCGCCCATGTCGGATGGATTGAGATTGTGCACAGGACGGTGACTCAATAACGATAGTACGGGACGTACTACACTGCATTCCTACCATATCAACCGTCAAGTGGTGGAGTTGCGCGCGGTAGCAAACCTAAAACAGGGCAATCAGGTATCCTGTTCGCACACCGGGATCCAACTTTAACGCCGCCTGTCACGAGTCCGGTCACGGTCACGGTCCCTGTCCCTGTCTCTGTCTCTGGCTGTCCTCCTCAGGTCCCCGTCCCTGCTTTGGCTCTGCCTCCGCTCTCGCCTTTCGCGAGGCGACCTCGACCTCGACCTTGAACGTTTACGAGGACCACGTTCGTCGCGATCGCGGTGCTTTCGTGGTGGGTCCCTACCGTCCTCGAAATCGAATGCCATCCGGTACGATGGGCTCCGATCGCGCGCGGGGCCTCTATACCTCCGGGTCGCTTCAAGACCATCATGACCGCCGAAACCACCGCTACCGAGCGCACGCCCATTCCCACGCTGCCCTTGGCTCTCCCTTGTAGGGTTGTTTGACCAGCTTCTGTTAAGACGTGCGACCGATTGTGAACTATCAGGAGAGGGATCAGATCAACAACCAGGTTTTGGAAACGTAAACTACAGTAAGCTGGACGTACAAGTCGACCCATATACGACGATCGTCTACGAGAACGTTTTGCATTTTGAAGTAAGCCTGTTTAGTCATGTACACATCAACCGAGTTAGACACAATAAGACTAGAATCACGGACCTGTTCGGCGTCCTCGCGCTTATCAAACTCTATGAAGGCATACTGTAGTGAATCGCCGGTTTTTTTGTCTCTGATCACTTGACAACTCATGATGGAGCCAAAGCGCGAGAAGATAAGTTCCAGATCTTCATCTCGTGTGACAGGATTGAGCTTGCATACGAAGAGAACGTTCTCCGGGGGTCGTACGTTAGCGAATGGCAGGTCGCCCACCATTTCGAGTGTCAGCGCTGAGGCAGCTGCGGCCTGCTTCCGACGCTGCTTCTCGGCTTCGTCCTCGGGTAGCTCTTCAAGGGGGTCCTCATCTTCCGCGATCCGAGTCGAGTTGTCCTGGGGGCGTGTGGGCGGTGAATCTGGGACAACAAGGCCCGGGGGATCCGGAAAGGGATCCTCTATGACATGACAGATATCAATCAGCGACCTCAAGAAAGGTAAGGCTTGCGCTACCGAGTACAACAACATGTCGTATCCGAATATCCTTGAACGGTCTCCCATCTTGGTCTACGAATACCTCATTTATCTTGTCCAAGGTGTCGAGACCCTCGACCACATGGCCAAACACCGCGTGCTTCCCATCGAGGTACTCAATACCGTCCGCAAGCGTAACAAAGAACTGGCTTCCGCAGCCGCCCGAAGATTGGTCGTCTACTGTGGGCGCGATAGCCATAGAAACAGTACCTTTCTCCGCGTGCTTCAATCGAGGTACAATCTCTGGAACGAAGTAGCGCGGTGCGTCCCCTCTCCCGGTCTGCGAAGAAATGAGGGACCAGATGGATTCGCCACCTGTACCTGTCGCGCTTGGGTCGCCAGCTTGGGCAAGAAAGTCTTTTGAGACTGTGAAACATACGTTGAGTACTATGGAAGTGAAAATTGGGCGAAACGAACCGTTGAAGAAAGCATTAAGATTGTAATAGTATACCTTGCATAGTTTGAGAAAGTTCTCAGAAGCTTTCGGGCATGCCTCGACCTCGAGATCAATGACTATGTCCCCAAGGGATGTTTCCAAGAGAAGAGACATAATTCCGAGTCAGAGGAATGTGGGGTCAAGGTCAAGTGAACCGGGAACTACCACATTATTATCTGAATAATTTTGTTTAACACCATTTAAAGGTCATATAACTATAAATAAGAGTTTCTTAAACATTTAAATTACAGGCCCATGCGCAATTCCTTTTTTTTGCCAATCGCTGGGAACGTGAGCCGTCATCTTAGTTATAGGTAACTATGGCACCGGCAAATGCTAGCACTAATGGTCGGTAGGATAATGTTTTCCGTTTCCCAAAGAAATGCTAACATGTCATCGTCGTGATGCGCTGAGCAAATGGGATTTGCAACTAACGCAATTGACTCGCACGGCACTGAACAAGCAAACAGTGGCATATACAGCACAAGCTGAATGAGAGAATAAAGTATCCCTATGTACAGCGTTGTGAGCCCGAGAGGACATTAGATAAAGTCTGATGTTCTGGTATCAAACCAACCAAGTTCGTGCCGTTAGCGGTCTTTCTTGACCTCCTCATCCGCGCTTTACCAGCACCATCAACAAGGCGGCTCCGATACGGAAAAAGCACTCACCCTTCACCATCACTCCGTGAGTCTTCTGCTCCCTCACCCTTTAGTACACGGTATGCCACGCCAAATATCAGGTATGACCAGATGCTCTGGATGACCTAACACAAAAGATAATCAGCCGCACCGTGCACCAAGAGAACAGCGCTTACTTCTAAGATGACGAGGAGGACAAGGAAGACCCTGAGCACCTCTTTCGTGACGTAGTGTCCGCGCTCGGGCCGCCAAACTAATACAAGTTGGTTTGGAGCATCCCAATGGACAGATGCGATGACCATGCAAAACAATACATGACGCGTCACAAACCATGAAAACATCCACCACACAAAAATGACGTCGCAAGCGGTCTGGTACATGAGGTACCGCATCATTTTGGCGAGCTGTAGACGAAGCATTAGTACACTGCAGAACGACGAAAGGGAAGGAGGCAGTTACCGGGAAGAAGACATCACACCAGTCCATGAGCACCATAATTAGGCACCCAATACGAGTAAAATTATACGCATAACTTGCAACTATCAGTGTTATGGTTATGACGTGGTGGGCCATCATTTGCCAGTGGTCTTTTCGTCGGGCTTCAGCGTTGAGAAGAAGGACAAGATGAACGTAGAGGGATATCTGGATAAGATAGTAGAACTTGACGACGCCGGCGAGAGGTAGATGGGGGTATCCGACCCAGAGATTCGACGGAAGGTGATAGTGAATATACTGTAGTGCGCGAATAAGTCAGGGAGTTGCCAAAAGAAGATGATAAGGAACACGTACAATTCCTAGCGACCACTGGAATGAGTAGTATATTGCCTGCCATCCTTGCTCTGCAAATCGAATCACAGAATGGCGGATACGGCGACCCTCCGGCGAAAGTTCAGCAGGACGGTCCGCCAATAGCTTCTCTGCCCATCCGGTAGTGATCTTTCCATCGCTGTTGATACCCACTTGACTACTCGCTTTCAAATCCGGAGTTGCGCTACCAGACTTGAGAGCCTGGCGATGACGCCAGTCGCGTGTGAGTTTCCAATTTGCGAATGGCTCAAGGAGGAGTAGACGAGCGGCGTCACGGAGGATAGCCATGATAGCTATGAGCGTCACGATAAGACAGGCATCAAGATAACCGATCTCGTAGAAGGAAGAGCTGGGAAACGACTCTGGGCGCTCGGGAGGGTCGACAGAGTAGGAGAGGGAGACAAAGGGAACGAGGAAGGACGGGAGTCGGTTACGGTCGAACAAATAGTCCATGAAATTGTCTTTGAAGTGTTTACCGACGTGTCAATGGTCATGAACAGCCAAAAGACTAAGGATGGGATCGTTAAACGAGGGACACTATGAAAATTTAAGGGCCAAAGTCAAGGAGTGGTCAGAAGGAAGACACGTGAGAAAGTCAAGACACTGACACTCTGATGCTGTGAGACGAACCTGAGACCTGTTTTACTCTCGGAGAGGGGGCCCCGAGAAAGAGTTGTGGAAAGAGCGAACTTAAGTATCCAGGGGTTGAATGAGAGTGAATTGAATTAATTTTAAATTTTCTTTTTTTCGTGGTACGATCATCACATCAAGACCAACGTTCGTGGGAAACGAGGTCGATCGAACGTGGCTTGCCACTCTTTTGCCTTCCACTGGCCATGGCAAGCATTCAACCCAACACAACCCTTTATATCAACAATCTCAATGACAAGATAAACAAGGATGAAATTCGCTCTCAGCTCTACGCTCTCTTTACCACCTACGGAAAGCTTATCGATGTCGTCGCAACAAAAACCCCAAAAATGAGAGGTCAAGCCTTTCTTGTCTTTACAGATCTCGCCTCCGCCACTGCTGCTCTCCGTGCCTGTGATGGCTTACTATTCTACAATAAGCCTATGGTCCGTCCGTACTACGATCCCCCGTATCTTCTTTCTTACGCAACATCGTCCCGTAGCGTATCACATATGCCAAGAGCAAATCGCATGCGACCCTGCGCCGCGAGGACCCTAGCTTCATCCCACCAAACTTCGCCCACGCTTCTTCTGCGAAGCGTGTACGTGAGGCAGAAGAATCTGATGTGCGTGTGAAGCGCGAGAAGGTCGCGGACGAGGACGATGAAGAGATGGACATCGACGATGATGATGAGGCGGGTCCCCCCGCACCAGCTACCTCTAATAGTACGTCCCGTATTCTCTTCTACTGCACTCGCCTGAATGTTTATATCGATTGTCCATTTAGCACAAGTGCAGCCCTCCAACAAGTTGCAATGTTCAAACCTCCCACAAGAAGTCACAAATGGTGTCCTGGCAGTATTATTCCAACAGTACGTACTGCTTACCTAGACTACTTCACGATTTATTCTTAACAAATCTTCCAGGTACCGGGGTTTTCAGACGGCACAAGTCAAGCCGTCAACAAAACCAAATGCGACTGGAGAAAAGGTCAAAACGGCAGAAGTTGTCTTCGAGAATGCGCAGCTCGCCGCCGTTGCAAGACAGATGCTGGATGGCTTTCAGCTCAAGAAAGGTTGGAACATGGCTGTTACATTTTTACCATAGGCAGGCAGGTCTCGTTTTGTTGTCTTACTTGTGAACTTGCGGATATCGATCATACTCCCGTAATCAATCATTCCAACACTCGATGGCGTTCTCATTTGGGTCTCGAGGTTTCTAATATGTTGTACTCTATTTTCACGACTGACATTCCAGCTGTTCAATCTAGGTTCATTCTGGCGTACCCACGATCTGGTAATTAAGCAAGCGATGTCACACGCAGTCTAATCTGACGGCGCTTACTCGTGCCCTCAAAAAATTCCGGTTCGACTGCCGAAGTTTACGGGTTTTCTAAATCTTCTCTGGAACGGCACTGGGAGTTCCGATAATAGTCTCGCACCGCTGACCTTCCTCGCTGACTTGGACCCGAATGACCGGCCTCCGATGTATCCGCGACGCCCATATACTAGGATATCATCCCGGAATACTCCGTGCCGCGGATCGTCCACAACACACACAGTTCTAGGAACTCGACACACTTCGCATTGACATGACATCTCATTAGCAAATTTGTGCCTTTCTTTTTGCCTCTCAATTACCCTAATTGATCACTTGCCGCTCGTTCTTCGTTTGATCCGAAGAGTCCGAAGTCAGTTCGCCAGCGAATATCAATTGCTGGGTCCCCCAAGCTGTAAGCGCTAGCGCCGTTTAGAACAGTTGTCTGATGTAGCCATGTTTACGATTTTCACTGCCTGGACCTTCCGGAGCCCTTGTACTGTACACCGGATTGGCAGTCCCCAGAACGCGGGCACAAATGCGCCCTTACATGCAACCACCGTGTTGTCACGGGAGGAATCCCACATTCATCACCCCATTCCATCCCCCCGCATCACGCAAACCAATGAAGCGGATTCTAATCTCGTTTTCAGACTTCTGAACTCTCTTGACACTCCGATGGATTGAAGGCGCCTGCGCAGAGTTTTTCGCACGAGCGCGTAGAAAGCGATCATGATTTCCTATCAAGGGCCGCTTGGCACAGCTAGGTGTATATGCGATCCCAGCAGTACCTATAGATTAACTG
>Ga0209488_10001534_pt1 | contig 19708 bp, 16 predicted proteins | sample Rivendell_Oct201_8_FD_188349 | JGI IMG/M metagenome (GOLD analysis project Ga0209488, IMG submission 188349) | Vadose zone soil microbial communities from the Eel River Critical Zone Observatory, Northern California, USA -... | ecosystem: Environmental > Terrestrial > Soil > Vadose zone >...
CTTCCGTCCGATCCCGGGGAGCTTCGCCAGCTCCGTCACGAGATCTTCGATAGCCGACACGGCGGATTATAGCGGCAGCTGAAACGGGAACGGCAGGCCTGAGGCGAGCTTCTTCACCTCCGCCTGGTACAGCTCGGCGGCGCGCTGCTGGGCCTGCGACACCGCAGCGAGCACGAGATCCTCCAGCATTTCCACATCCCCCTGGGCGATCGCCTGGGGGTCGATCTTGATGGCGCGGATCTGGCCGCGCCCATCGGCCGTGGCGGCGACAATCCCGCCACCCGCCGTACAGGTCACCGTCTGCTGGGCCAGCTGAGACTGGATCTCCGACAACCGGAACTGCATTTGCTGCCCCAACTGGAGCAGGTTGGATAAATCCGCCATACGTCTAAAGTTACCCCTCGCCGAAACAGGTGGCAAGCTTATTCCAATAACTCCAAATCTAACGCGTCCACGGCGGCGTTGAGGCTGGGATCCTGCGCCCGCAGCGTCTTGAGCCGCTCAGCCCGCGCCCCCTCCTCCGTCAGCCGGCCAGGCCGCGGAGTGGACCGCTCCCCGCTCCCGGCTCCCTCGAGTTTGATGCGGACGGGCTTGGTGAGGTACCGCCCCACGAGCTGCGCGAGCGCGTCCCGCTGCCGCTCGAGCCCCTCGGCGTGCACCGCATTCGTGTCGAGCAGCCGGATCGTGACCGCTCCGGCATCCACGCCGGCGACCTCGGTGACCTGCAGCAGCGCGCCCAGCATCGGGCTCTTCGTGCGGGCGTCGTCAACGATCCGAGGCCAGAGGGCGCGGAGGCGGTCGAGGGTGAGTGGGCCCTTCTCGGGCGGGTCGGGATGCGGGATGCGAGATGCGGGAGGCGTGGCCGCCGCACCGGAGCTCGCATCACGTAACACGGGCGGGGTGGCGGGGCCGCTTCCCGCATCCCGCATCCCGCTCCCCGCTTGCCGCATCCCGAGGGCCTCCAACACCTGCCCGATTTCGACCGTCCGACTCATCATCGCCCATCGCAGGAGCAGGAGCTCAACGGCGAGGCGCGCGTTGCCGTTGGAGCGGAGCTGTGGCTCCAGCTCGCTGAGGACGGCGAGGAGACGCACGAGATCGGGAGCGGGGAGCTGGGAGCGGTACCGTTCGATAAGGGCCAATAGTGCGTCCGTGAATCCCTCCGGCTTTCCTCCGAGATTCGCCAGCAGCACCGCGCGCACGATCTCCCCTGCCCCCGCTACGAACTCCCCGAGGTCGGCGCCCGCGTCCACCAGCCGCTCGACGAGCGGAAACACCGCTCTCTGGTCGCGCTCCAACACGAGCCGCAGCAGCTCACCATACACGTCGTCCGAGATCAAGCCCAGCACCTCGCGCACGCGGGCGGCCGTAACGGGCCCCTCGCCGAACGACACGACCTGGTCGAGGATCGAGAGCCCGTCGCGCATGCCGCCGTCCGCGCTCTTGGCGATCAGGTGCAGCGCCTCGTCGTCTGCGGAGAGCCCCTCGGCGCTGACCACGTGCCGCAGGCGATCGAGGATGGCGTGGGGTCCGATCCGTCGGAAATCGAAACGCTGCAGGCGGGAGAGGATCGGAGCGGCGCTCTGCGCGATCTTCTGCGGCTCGGTCGTGGCGAACACGAATACGACGCGTGGGGGCGGCTCCTCGAGGATCTTGAGGAGCGCATTCCACGCCTCGCGCGTCAGCATGTGCGCTTCGTCCACGATGTAGACCTTGTGACGGCCCTCGCCGGAGGCGGCGTACATGGCGCGCTCACGCAGGTCGCGGGCGTCGTCCACGCCCCGGTTCGAGGCGGCATCGAGCTCGACGACGTCGAGGTTCACCGCGCCATTCCAGACGCGGGTGCAGGAATCGCACTCCCCGCACGGCTCACCCGCCGTCCCCGAACCGCGTCGCTCGCAATTGAGCGCCATCGCGAGGATACGCGCCGCCGTGGTCTTGCCGACGCCACGCGGACCCGCGAACAGGTAGCCGTGCGCCACCCGGGCCCCCGCCACGGCCCCACGCAGGGCGGCCGCCACGTGATCCTGCACGAGGAGGTCGGAAAAACGCTTGGGACGGTATTTGCGGGCGAGAGCGATCATGCCTGGCAATCTAGCAGAGTGCGGAAAGGGAATGCCCCAGGCACCCCGCAGCGACGCCCGACATCGCTTAGCGCTGCTCCCTGCGAGGGCCTGACGCGGTTCACGAGTGGACGACCTGCGGACCTGGGGCGCCGAAAGTTAGCATGCCGGCTCCCCGTTCTCTATGGGCGGCGCACCACGGCGCCCCGCTACGGCCGCGGGCATCCCGATTGCTCGAATCGGCGCTCCACCGAGTCCACACCGGCGTACAGCGTCTGGTCGCGGGCGGCGTGAGCGGCATCGAGGACGCCGGCATTGCGACGCGCCGTGTTGTACGCGATCCAATGGGTCTCCACCGCGGCCAGCCCGTGGGCCAACCCGGCGCAGGGTAGCTGACCACGCGTGAACTGGGTGGCCCGCTCGGCGAAGGCCCGCACGACCTGCGTCAGCGAGTCACCGGCCACGTCGAGCCGTGCGCGCGGCGCTGGTGGCGACGGCGCGGGAGACGACGGCGCGGGTGGCGACGCTGTCCGTTGTGACGGAGCGGGACCGGGCGGCGCGGCGGCGGTCGCGGGCTGCGTGACCGGGCGGGCAGGCGGTTGCGCCCGGGGCTGCGGTGGAGCGGGAGTCGCGGGCGCCCGCCGAAGTTTGGCCTTGAGCGCGGACACCTTCGCGCCGACGGCGGACACCTTCCCGCCGATGGTGGATTTGATCGCCGACCATTTGCCGGTGATCGTGGACCATTCGGGGAGTGGCAGCACCGGCTGGTACCACCAGTAGGCCCCCGCACCGCCGGCGGCGATCAGCAGCACGAACAATGTCACCCACAGTCCCTTCCGACGCTTCCCCCGGCGGCGCGGTCGTGGGACCGGTTGCAACGACTCCTCTGACTCCTCGGGCTCCCCGGCGCGCTCTCGCTCTTCGAACTCGTCGGGCCATATGGGCGCGGCGGCGCCCCCTTCGTCCATCGCCACGGGGTCGACGGCGTCCGCCTCTGGCTCCGGTTCGGGCTCGGGCGGGAGGGGGGGCGCCGGACGTGGCGGTGGCGTGTGTCGACGAGGGGGAGGCGGGGGCCTGGGCGGCGGGGGCGGCGGCATGTCCTCGGCCGCGGTGAGGAACTTGAGCTCGTGTCGATCGTCGGCCCGGCTGGACAGCGGGGCCGGCAGCGGCGGGGGAAGCGGCGGGGGGGGCGGGGGGGGCGGCTGCGGCTTCGCAGCCGCGGGCGTGAACTTCGGCTCTGACGGCGGCTTCGCCGCGGGTGTCCGAATCGTAGCGGCCGCCGGCGGAGTCACCGGGTTGTAGGCGCGGTGGTTCTTCCACGTGACGAACGAGCGCTTCTTCCCGTCCGGACGGATCGACTCCGGGCCGAGCAGCTCGTAAAACGCCAGTGGGGTGGAGGTCCACGCCTCGTCGGGGCCGGCGCGAAAGAATCCGGCCGCGGGCTCCTCCGCATCGGTCGCGAGCAGCAACGCCACCTGCCACGGCTCCCCGAAGTATTGCTCGTGCGTCTCGACGTCGTGTTCGCTGAGGCTAAGCGGGAGCGGCGGGTGCGTGTGGTACCAACCGATCAGATGCGCATGCTGTGTCTCGAGCTGCTCCTGAACGCGATCCCACAGCCGGGTGATGACGTCGCGCGTGCGGTCGCCGTAGATCGCCTGGTTGAGTCGCAGGGCGGCATCGATCACCAGATAGGAGACGTTCGTCTCCGGGCACTCGCACAGGTCCCCGAGCATGAAGCCCAGAACGCCCTGGCCCGGCCGCGCCGGCGCCGCCACGTGCTCGTGGATCGCCGTCAACGCGGACTGCGACAGGAAGACGGGAAAGGGGATGTGGCCCGGTCGCTGGCCCCCCCCGTCCTCACCGGCGGGGCTCCACAGGATCGACCGGGCGACAGGGATCGGCTGACGCAGGGGGCCGGAACTCATGGCCCCAAGATAAAAGGATGGTGGAGGTTGGGGAGGTTTTACCTCCCCCAGCCTTCACCAACCTCCCCCAACCTGCTTCTAGCCCAACTGCACCCGCTGCGAGCGCCGCATCTGGACCAGATCGTACATCTCGGCCACTTCGCCGCCCAGGAGGAACAGGTAGGCCGTGTAATAGACCCACAGCAGGAACAGGAACAGGGCGACGATATTCGCGTCGGAGGCCACGCGGTCGAGCGTGGCGAACCGGGTCACATACAGCGCGTACAGTCGCTTCGCCACCTCGAAGCCGAGCGAGCAGAAGACGGCCGCGACGAGCGCGGTGCGCCATACGATGCGCCGGCTGGGGAGAAACTTGAAAATGATGAAGAACAGCGCGACGCCCAACGCAAAGGAGATCATCTCGAGACTGAAACGCCACAACCAGTCGATCGCGAAGCTGCGGCTCACGCTGCCCGCGTTGCGCGCTTCCCAGGTGGCCACCCAGGCGCCCAGCACCAGCAGCGCGCCGGTGCCCAGCACCATGGCGAGATCGAGCAGCTTGGCGACGGGCCACGAACGCCGCTCGTCGGTGTCGAACACCTCGTTGAGTGCGGCGCGCAGGCCGCCGAACAGGCGCGTCGAGAACCACAGGAACAGCGGCAGGCCCACGGCGGTCAACCGGACGCGTTGGCGCACCACGCTCGCGAGCGCGCCCTCCACCAGCGTGAAAGCCCGGTCGGGCACGCCGCCCGCCGTGGACGGCAGCAGCCGGGCGAGCAGCTCGTGCAACTCGACCTGCTGCGTCGTGATCTGATGCTGGACGAGGTATCCGACCGTGGCGAGCAGCAGGGCGACGAAGGGGATGATGGTCAGCAGCAGATCGAACGACAGCGCGCTCGCGAGGAAGGGAATGTTGTCTTCGAACGCCGCCTCAAAGGTCCGCCGGGCAATGCCGGTCACCGACTGATGCCAGCCGCGCTCGGCCTTCACGCGACGGGCTCGTCCTCCTCTTCCTCAGACATCGCACGCTTGCCCCCGCGGCGACGGCGCTTCGCCTCGGTCAGCCTTCGCTCGATCGCGACGCGGGCGGTGGGCGCCTCATCCTCCTCGTCCTCCGCGGTGTCGAGCAGCTCGCCCAGCTCGCCCGCCTTCTCGGCCGCGAGGTCGCGCAATCCGCGCAGCTTGCGCGACAGCTTGGTGCGGGACGCCTCACCCGGCTCGGGCGCGAACAGGAAGCCGAGCACCGCCCCCAGACCCAGGCCCAGCAGGAACGGCCCGAACCCCGCGCCCCGCTCGCTCACTCGCCGGCCTCCAGATCATCCGGGGCGGCTACCGCTACCGGACGTGGCTGCGCGTGCGATTGCAGCGGCGGCTTGACGAAGCGGTCGGTGATCGCGCGTGTGCCCGTGACACGGAGCTGCTCGAACAAGAACGCGAAGTTCTTCTCGAGGTCCGCCGCGATCGCGCCGCGGACGTCGGCGGGCAGATCCCACATGCGCCGCTTGAACGGCCCGATCGCCTTCTTGCGGCTCTTGTAGTAGAACTGCTCCTCCGTGTCCCCCTTTTTCCACTCGTCCTTGCACTCCGCCGTCACCCACTCCTGGAGCTCGCGCCGCAGGTCGGCCGGCAGCTTCGGGTGGTCGAACACCATGTTCTGGAAATTGGTCGCGAGGTGGATCTCGATCGCCTCGCACTTGGGGAAGTTGCCGAACGCGTCGGGCGGCAACGTCGAAGCCCCGTGCTGCACCGCGCCGCCCAGGCCGTACTTGCTGCGGGCATCCGCGGACAGCGCCTTGAGGGCGTCGAGGTCGAGCTGCACCTTGGCGATCGAGCCGTCGGGGAGCACGACACCGCCGTGGCTCGTGCCCGTCTGTACAGAGATCTTGCTGATGCCCGTGTAGGACCCCTCCAGGCGCGCGAGCGCGCGGACATAGCCGTCCATGAAGGCCTTGAGCTCATGCACGTCGGAGTTCTTGCCGCCCACCTCGCCGATCTCCGCGCCCACGGACACGGTCACGCCCTCGGGCTCCCGGTCTCGGATGAACTTGGTCAGGTCGGCGGCCCGCTCGTAGTTGACGCGCTGCTGGGCGTCGAGCGTCGGTTGGGAGAGATCGACCAGCGTGGACGTGTCGACGTCGATGTTGTAGAAGCCGGCGTGCAGCTCCTCTTCAATCAGCGTCCGTATCGCCTGCAGCTCGGTCTCGGCGTCGACGGCGTACTTCTTGGCATTCACCTGGACGTGGTCGCCCTGGATGAACAGCGGTCCCGTGAAGCCCTCGCGCAGCGCCGCGGCGGTCATCACGGCGACGTACTCGGCGGGGCGCTGCTCGGTGTAGCCGATCTCGGAGCGAGCGATCTCGCAGATGAGGGCACCCACGTCGAGTCGCTTCGCGGCCCGGAACACGGCGCGCGCGGAGTCATAGGAGAGGACGCGGATGTTCATCGCGGGGGTCGTGAACGGCTGCACTTCGCCGCGACCCCGCGCCAGATAGAGCTCGTGGATCGATGCGGGCCGCACACCCACCTGCTGCCCGATCTCCCAGATCAGCCAGCGCGCCTGCTCCCGCTCGTCCGACGCGCCGAACACCGCCTGGCGCACCAACTCGTCCATGGCGGCGCTGTGGCGCGCGGCCGGGCTCTGGAACCGTCGCAGCGTCGCTTCGGGTGTGTTCAGCATCGCTTGCGATCCCTCCTCGCGACGAATCTAGACCGCGCCTACGTCGATGACCAGCCCGTCGTAGGCGGGCGCGACGCCCGCCGGCAGACTCGCCGCGAGCTCGGCGTGCGGCGTCGCATGGGTGAGGTGCGTGAGGAAGGTCCGGCGCGCGCCGATTTGCTGCGCCGCCGCGACGGCCTCCGGGATCGAGAGATGCAGCGGGTGCGGGCGCGGCAACAGTGCGTTCAACACCAGCACCTCGAGCCCCGCCAGCCTGGCGAGCGCCGCCTCGGGAATGGCCTTCGCGTCGGTGAGGTAGGCAATCGGGCCCACGCGGTAGCCCAGCACCGAGCGGTCGCCGTGCGGCAGCACCAGGGCGCGGACCGACATCCCCGCGATCTCGACTTCCCGATCAGGCTCGAGCGGCCGCGCGACGAGCTCCGGTTTGCTCGTCCCTGGCTGGGCAGGTGCGCCGTCGAAGATGTACGCGAAGCGGCGCTCCAGCTCGGCGAGCGTGCCGGCGGCGCCGTACACGTCGAGCGGGGCCCGCTGGCGCGCGGAGAAGGCGCGCAAATCATCGATACCGTGCACGTGGTCGGCGTGGGCATGCGTGAACAGCACGGCATCGAGGGATCCGATGCCCGCCGTCACGAGCTGCAGCCGTAGCTCAGGTGGGGTGTCGATGAGGAGGCGCCGGCCGCCGGACTCGATCAACGCCGCCGTGCGGGTGCGCCGGTCGCGCGGGTCGGACGACGTGCACGTGGGGCAGCCGCACCCGATCTGCGGCACGCCGTAGGACGTGCCCGTGCCGAGGAACACCAGCTTCACGTCACACGACCTCGACCTTGAGCAGGTTGGTGGTCCCGGAAACCTCCCAGGGCAAGCCCGCCGTCATCACGATGCGGTCGCCTGCGCGCGCGTACCCCCGCTTCAGGATCAGATCGCGCACCACGGCGAGCATCGCGTCGTACCCCGGCACGAGATTCACCAGGACCGGCGTCACACCCCACACCAGCGCGAGCTGGCGGTAGGTCGTGGGCTGGGTGGTCACGGCGAGGATCGGCACCGGGGTGCGGAGCGCGGCGACTTTGCGGGAGGTGAACCCGCCCGACGTGAGCGTCACGATGAGCGGTGTCTTGAGCATCCGCGCCACTGCGCTGGTGCCGATGGCGATGGCGTCTTCGACAGAGACCGTTTCACCGGGGGTGAGCCGGCGCTCGTCGCGCGCCCCCACGCCCATAGCCGGCCCCTGCCGCTCCGTCTCCCGGATGATGCGGTCCATCGCCCGCACCGCCTCGAAGGCGTACTCCCCCACCGCGGTTTCGGCCGAAAGCATGACGGCGTCCGTCCCGTCGAGGATGGCGTTGGCCACGTCGGACGCTTCGGCGCGGGTCGGCCGCGGGTGGTGCACCATCGACTCGAGCATCTGGGTGGCGGTGATCACAGGCTTGCCGTAGCGATTGGCTTCGCGGATCAGGCGCTTCTGGACCGCCGGCACCTCCTCGAACGGGAGCTCCACGCCCAGGTCGCCGCGTGCGACCATCACCGCGTCACAAGCGTCGAGGATCCGCGCCAGGTCCTCGAGCGCGGTCGCTTTCTCGATTTTCGCCACGAGCTTCACGTCGGGGGGGACGAGCGCGCGCAGCTCGCCCAGGTCCTCCGCCCGCCGCACGAAGGAGAGGCCCAGATAGTCGGCGCCGGCCGCCGCCGCATGCTCCGCGTCCTCGCGATCCTTTTCCGTCAAGGCGGGGGCGGACACGTGGAGCCCCGGGAGGTTCATCCCCTTGTGCGACGTGAGAGTCCCCCCATCCACGACCCGGCCTTCCACCCGGGGGGCGACGATCCGCGTCACCTCGAGCGACAAGAGGCCGTCGTCGAGCAGGATCCGGGCGCCCGGCCGGACGTCGGTGGCGAGATCGGCGTAGGTCGTCGGCAACTCATCGTCGCGCGCCACATCCTCCGGCGCGAACACGACGGTCTCGCCGGCGCGCAGGATACGCGGAGTGGCAAGCTTGCCCACGCGGATGCGCGGCCCCTGCAGGTCCACGAGTACCGCCACCGCGACGTCGGCGGCGGCGGCCGCCTCCCGCACCGCGGCGATCCACGTGGCTCGCTGCTCCGGGGTCCCGTGGGACGAGTTCACACGAATGACGTTCGCGCCGGCGCCGATCAACCCGGCGATGCCCTCGGGCGTCCCCGTGGCGGGACCAAGCGTGGCGACGATCTTAGTGCGGCGGATCAGAGTCGTTCTCTCCTTCCCTGTCGCTTATCACTTTTCAACATTCCTGGCGCGTGGTCCAGCTGTGGAAAACTCGGCCACTGGGGCCCTCGGACACCTGGCCAGAAGGCGGACGATGAGATCCTCTGGGGGGACGAGTTAAGTGAATATCGAGCGGTCGAATAGGTGACGCACTTCAAGTGGTCTCTCGCTCAACCGAGCGTCCGTGGCGGTGGGCAAGCGTCATGCATAAAGATACGCACACGTGTAAACCCGCTAGTGCACGACGCCGATTTGCTTCTCTTCGAGCCGCTGCTTGAACTCCTCGAGCAGGTGGACCGCCCGGGCGATGCTCGACGCGGGTAGGCCCTCGATGGCGCGGGCCGCGAGACGGCGCTCGAGCTGGCCGGCGCGCAGCAATACCTCCAGCCCCCGCCGCGTGAGGGTCACGCGCACTCCGCGGTCGTCCTCCGGGTCTGGCGTGGTCTCCACCAGCCCCTTGGTCTCGAGTCGCTGGATGAAGGTCGTCGCGGCCGCGCGAGACACGCGCAGCTGGGTGGCAATCTCCTTGGGGCGGGCCCCATCCGGCCCACCCAGGTCGACGGCTACCAGGGCGGCCTGGGCACGGTGCGACAGGCCATACGCGCGGAACGCGCGGTCGCCGGCGCGCTCCGCTGCCGTCTTGGCGGCCACGATCGCATCGGTCAGCTGCAAGGCCAGCTCGGAACGGTCGGTCATTGGGTCCGTTGCACGTTACACGTTCCAGGTGACGTGTTGCACGTGCGCGAGTAGTTAATGTGTTGACGGTTAATATACTAACTACATACCATCCCGCAAGGTCACGGGCATTTTCGTGCAACCGGGAACGTGGAACGTGCAACGTCTAACAAGTCTCGCTCCAATCCACCGGCGAGGTCGCGCCACAGCGGACGCACTTCAGGCCGTCGGGCTTGCCGGCGTAGTCCTGCCGATAATGGCACAGGGGACACACCGCGTAGGTGGTGACGACATCGCCCCCCCGCCCTCCCAGGGTCGGTCGGAGCACGCCGGTGCGGGCCACGACGCTCCAATGGTCTGGGACCTCGGTCCGAATCGTCACGTCGCCGCGGGGCAGCCGCACTCGCTGCTGTCGCACCTCGACGACGACGTGCCCGTCCGCCGACTCCTCCACGATCGGATACCAGGCGCCGCGGCGGAGGATGTCCGCCACGTTGTCCGCACAGCGGGCCCAACCGAGAGTGACGCGCATGGGAAATGACGACCCACATGATACCACGTTTTGATAGATTCCGTTATGCAAGACATCGGCCGTATCGTCCGCCTGCAAATCCAACGCGGCTCACTCAAGACCGGTGAGAAGCCGACGCGCGTGTACGACCCCACGCCCCTCCTCGCCGTGGACCGCCTGGCGCTGGGACCGGACGGGGCGCTGGGTGAGGGGTCCGACGGATCGTGGCTGGTGGATGTGCACCACCGCGCGCATCCGCGCACCAAAAACGAGGACGGTGCCCACGGCGTGTCGCTCGGGTTCACGTCCCACTACGCGCTGATGCGCGACCGCTTCGGGGAGCGGATCACGCTCGGCTGCGCCGGCGAGAACATCATCGTCGAGACGGAGCGTCGGATGGTGTTCGAGGACCTGGAGCGAGGGGTGGCGTTGCTCGCACCCGACGGTCGGGAGCTCGCCCGGCTTGAAGTGCTGCAGGTCGCGGAGCCGTGTCGCCCATTCACCGGCTGGGCGTTGGGGGGCGTGGTGGAGGCCCGCGTCCTGAAGGACTCCTTGCAGTTCTTAGAGGGGGGAACGCGAGGATACTACTGCCAGGGAGTAAGCGCGGGCATCGTCTCCGTGGGGGATCGAGTGGCGTTGCCTTAACGGGAGGCGGGATGCGAGATGCGGGATGCGTCGCCTTTCAACGCATCCCGCTTCCCGCTTCCCGCATCACGCTTCCCGCATCACGACATTTCGTCCCAGGCCAGCGCCCCGGTTTTCTTGCACCGCTCGCAGATCAACTCCTTCACATCCGACTCGAACCCTTGGCGGTGGCGGCAAGCGGGACACACGGCGTAAGTGAGGGGGAACAGGCGCCCCACCCGCTGGATTTCGCGCGGCTCGCACCGGACGACGCTCCAGCGCTCGGGGGGATGATACCGGATCTCGAGGAAGCGCCGATCCACGGGTACGTTGCGCCGGTTCACGTCCAGCACCACGATGTGGCTCGACGAGATGCGCACTACGGGGTACCAGGCGCCCCGGCGCAGCAGGTGGGCACCGGGCCTGCCGACGCGGGCCCAGCCCTTGGCCTGGAGCCGCGTGGGTGTCATGGGACGAAACGGAATACTCACGCATGGAGAATAACACCATCGCGCTGCTGCCAGTCGTGACAGCCGTCACAGGCATGACCGTCGCTCAAATTGTGACGAGGGACCCCGGCGCGCGGTGAGGCGCGCCGCTCGTCACCGGCCCCTGCGCGCTTGCTACCTCAGCCGCACTCCGAAAAGCCGCACACGTGGCATTTGGCGCAGCCCTCGATGAAGGCGAGCTGCGACCCGCAGTCGGGGCAGGCGCCAATGAAGTCCTGCGCGGTCCCGGCGCGCTCACCGGCCGTCCCCTCGGGTCCGGGGATACCCGCCTGGACGGGAGCAGGAGCGGACGCCACCACTGCGCCGCCCAGGAGCTCCTGCTGGATGCCCTGCTTCTCCTGCATCCATTTCTCGATCGCGATCCCGATCGCGTCGGGGACCGAGAGCACTTTGTTCGGTCCGAGCCCGACGACCCGGTCGGACGAGATGCCTCGCAACTGCCGATACACCTCGCGCAGCGGGATGCCCGAGCGCAGCGCGAGTGAAATGAGTCGCCCGATCGCTTCGACATCGGCCATCAGCGCGCCGCCGGCCTTGCCGAGCGAGATGAAGACCTCGAAGGGCTGGCCCTTGTCGTCCTCGGTAATGTTCACGTACATGGTCCCGAGCGGCGTCTCCACCCGCCGGGTCGCACCCTTGAGCAGGTCGGGACGCGACCGCTTCGCCCGCCGCTGCAGGTTCTCCGCTTCGGCGTCATGCAGCTGGTCGCGGGTCCGCGCGAGCTCGGCCTCGAGCTCCGCGATCCGCCCCAGCGCCTCCGCCAGCGCGTCCTTACCCTGCCCCGCGGCCTGCTCCTGCACTTTCTTCGCCGTCGACCCGGTCGAGAGCACTTGCATCTCGCGCGCGCCGTCCCGGTACACGGTCACGCCTTTGCAGCCCAGCTTGTAGGCGTACCGGTAGATCTTTTCGACGTACTCCTCGGTCGCGTCGTTGGAGAAGTTGCAGGTCTTGGAGATCGCCGAATCGGTGAACTCCTGGAAGGCCGCCTGCATTTGGATGTGCCACTCGGGCATCACGTCGTGCGCGGTGACGAACACGCGCTGCCACGTCGCCGGCACCTGATCGAAGTGAATGTGTCCGGCTTCGGCGATCTGCTGCATCAGGCCGTCCGAGTACCATCCTTCCTGCTTCGCGATCGCCACGAAGTCCTCGTTCACATCGGGCATGATCACACCCGCCTGATTCCGCATGAACGCGACCGCGAACAGCGGCTCGATGCCCGACGAGCAGCCGGCGATGATCGAAATGGTGCCGGTGGGGGCGACGGTAGTGAGGTTGCAGTTGCGCAGCCTCCGCATGGGGCGCACGCGCTCACCCTTGGGCCCGCGAGCACAGGTCGCATCGGGCCCCCAGATCGACCGCTCCCACTCGGGGAACACCCCGCGCTGCTCCGCGAGCTTCTCCGAGGCGGCCTTGGCCTCCTCGTCCACGAATTCCATCAGGCGGCGACCCAACGCCACACCCTCATCCGAGTCGTAGGAGATGCCGAGGCGTACGAGCAGGTCCGCCCAGCCCATGACCCCCAGGCCGATGCGCCGGATGCGCTTCGCGAGGTCATCGATTTCGGTGAGCGGGTACTTGTTCGCGTCGATCACGTTGTCGAGGAAATGCGTGCAGAGGTGGACCGCCGTCCGCAGACGATCCCAGTCCACGCCCCCGTCCTTCACGAACAGTCCGAGATTGACCGAGCCGAGGTTGCAGACGTCGTACGGAAGCAAGGGCTGCTCGCCGCACGGGTTGGTCGCCTCGTAGCCGCCCAAGTGTGGCACCGGGTTGTAGTGGTTCGCCCGGTCGATGAAGTAGACCCCCGGCTCCCCCGTCTTCCAGGCGCCGTGGACGATCTTACGGAACACCGTGCGGGCGTCGAGCTGGCCGACCACCGCGCCGCTGCGCGGGTGGATCAGGTCGTAGCTCGCTCCGTCCTCGACCGCCTTCATGAACGCGTCGGTCACCGCCACCGAGATGTTGAAGTTCGTCACCTGGGTGAGGTCGTCCTTGCAACCGATGAACTCGAGGATATCGGGGTGATCGACGCGCAGGATGCCCATGTTGGCGCCGCGGCGCGTCCCGCCCTGCTTCACCACGTCGGTGGACGCGTCGTACAGCTTCATGAACGACACCGGACCAGAAGCCACGCCCATGGTGGAGCGCACCACGTCGTTCTTGGGGCGCAGGCGGGAGAACGAGAACCCGGTTCCCCCACCCGATTGGTGCACCAACGCCATGGCCCGCAGCGTGTCGTAGATGCCGCTCTGGCCGTTCGAGAGCGCGTCTTCTACCGGGAGCACGAAGCAAGCCGAGAGCTGGCCGAGGGGCCGCCCGGCGTTCATGAGCGTGGGCGAATTCGGCATCCAGATCCGCGTGGCCATCAGCTCGAAGAACGTCTCCGCCAGGCCCTCCACGGCCTTGTCGGAGGCCCCGTAGCGTCGATCCGGCTCGGCGATGGTGCGCGCGACCCGCCAGAACAGGTCCTCGGGCCGCTCGGCAGGCTTCCCCTGGTCGTCCTTCACCAGGTAGCGGCGCTCGAGCACGGTGACGGCATTGGGGCTCAGATCGAGTGTGCCGGTGCGACCGGAAGCAGTCATGCGGGCTCGTCCCTCGCGGAGGTGAGCTTGCTCACCAAACGTGCGCTATGGGTGAATTTACTGCGCGCAGACCAAAACGGCGCGGAGGGGCAAGGTAGACCCATAGGCGCGCCCGGGCAACACCTCGAGAGGGCGCCAGCCCCACGGCACATCCAACAATCCACATCACAAACTTGTTCCAGCAATCGGGAACGTCCCTGCGCGGTGTCGCTTCGCCTCCGCCACGTAATGCTCCCAGGTATCCCGGATGCGCGCCCGCAGGGCGTCGTCCACCGGGCGGGTCACCCGAGCCGGCACCCCGACCACGAGCGAGCCCGGGGGGATGCGGGCGCCTTCGGGCACGACCGCACCCGCGGCGACCACGCTGCCCGTACCGATGTGGACACCGTTCAGGAGTACGCTGCCCATGCCGATCAGGCAGTCGTCCTCGACGGTGCAGCCGTGCAGAATGGCGCGGTGCCCCACGCCGACCCGCGCGCCGATTCGCGCGGGCAGCCGTTCATCCACGTGCACGATCGTGCCGTCCTGGAGATTGGTGTTCTCACCGACCACGATCGCGGCCATGTCGCCGCGAAGCACCGCGTTGTACCAGACGCTCGCGTGCGCGCCCAGCGTCACGTCCCCCAAAACGACTGCGCCGGGAGCGATAAACGCCGTCGGATGAATGTCGATGTTTACTGCCTCACGGGCTGGAATGGCCACTGCACCCACGCATCCACCGGCTCGCCGTTCTTCTGGGCGGGGTTCCAGCGCAGGTTCTTGGCCATGTCCAGGGCCTCGTTATTGAAGGTGTCCAGGTTCGAGGGTCCGAAGACGCGCGCCTCGAGCGTCGCGCCCTCCCGCGACACGAGGATGAGCAGAATTGCCTGGCGGGGGAAGATGGTCGCGTCCGCAGGCACCGGAATCCGCGTGGGAGACAGCGGCACCGGTCGCGTGTCGAAGCAGAGGTGGTCTTGATTGTAGGCGGGGCCGTACTGATCGCACGGACCTGTCTTGCCGTCCTCGCGCGACACCGTGACGGGCTGCAGCTCGAGTCGCACGGTGGATGGTGCTCCGGGGAGGACAACCACCAGTCGGTCGTAGGGGGCGAACCCGCCGGCGCGTACCGCGAGCGTGTACGTACCGGGAGGCACGTCCTGCTGTGAGCCTCGAAACGGCATCCCGTTGAGCGTTACGCGGGCGCCCGCAGGCAGCCCTTGGAGCGTGAGGCGCCCGGGCGTGCCGGGTGGAACGGGGCGCGCGCGGGCTGTGTCCGACGGGTTCCCCACCGCGTGGGTGTCGGACGTCGGCGCGGTGCCCGTGTCGGACAGCAAACGTTGGGCGAGGGTGTCCCCCGCAACGGCCGACGTGGAGTCTCCCGGCGCGGCGTGTGCGAAGAACAGCAGTCCCTTCTTGTAAGCATACAGTGCAGGGGCGCCCAGGCCGATCGCCACGACCACCACCCACAGGGCGATCCCCGCGGCGACCGAGCGCTTGTGATGCTCCTCGGCCCCGGGGATGCCGGACACGCGCGGCAGGGGTGTGGTAGGGGCGGAGCCCATCCGGACTCCCGCGAGCGAGGGGATGGCTTTGGTGGCAGCGGTCGCGAGCCCGACGGCGGCGAAACCGCCGCCCGCCTCCAGCGCCTGCACCAAATCGTCCGCGCTCTGAAACCGCTCGTCGGGGGACTTCGCCATCATCTTTTTGACGATCTCGAACGTGGTGCGTTGATCGTAGGTCTCGAGCGGTGGGGTGGGGATCTCCTCCATGATGTGCTTGTAGCCGATCGAGAACGAGTCCTCCCCGTCGAATGGCACGCGGCCGATGAGGCTCTGATACGCGACGACGCCGAGTGAATAGATGTCGGAACGGCCGTCGAGCGCCTGGGCGCGGGCCTGCTCCGGGCTCATGTAATGCGGCGTGCCGATGGACATGCCGGTGCCCGTCAGCTTACCGCCCGACGCCGCCTTCGCGATCCCGAAGTCGGTGACCACCGCCAGCCCGTGCTCGTCGAACATGATGTTGTCGGGCTTGATGTCGCGATGCACGATGCCGCTCTTGTGCGCGTACGCGAGGGCGCGCGCCACCTGCACCAGGATTTGCCGGATCTCGCCCGGAGGGAGCGTACTGCGCGCGGCCAGCACGGACGAGAGCGGCTTGCCGCGCAGAAACTTCATGACGAAATAGATGACCCGGCCCGACTTGCCGACGCGATAGATCGGAATGATGCTGGGGTGCTCGAGCTTGGCAGACGTGCGGGCTTCGCGCTGGAACCGCTCGACGAACTCCTTGTCGAACGCCAGGGAGAACGGCAGGACTTTGATCGCCACGTCGCGCTCCAGCTGCTTCTCGCGCGCCTTGAAGACGATGGCCATCCCGCCGCGGCCCAGCTCTTCGAGGATTTCGTACTCGTCCTTCAGCTGCTCCCGTACCAGATCCAGCTCGGTAACGTCGATCTGCTGGTCGCGCACGGCGGCGACTGGGGTCGTGTGCGACAGATCCAGTCCGCACGAGCGGCAGAATTTGCTGGCGTCGTCGTTCTGGGTGCCGCAGCGGGAGCAGTACATCAAATCTCCGAAGGGTCGCGGAAACTTAGGGATTTATCGGACGACGTGTCAACTCGCGACAGTGCCCCGCGTGCTCAGAAGTCGGAGCCGAGTGCAGCGTACACTTGCGGCCGGCGCGCAGCGCCGGAGGGCGGCGCCGCGAGCGGCTGCGCGACGCCGAGACGGACCGATAGAGGAAAGTCGTAGCTCAGCGTCACCCGGCCCGCGAGCTCGAGTCCGGCGGAGCGAAGCCGGGTGAGGCGCGGCGACGCGCCGGGCGCCCAAGCGTCACCCGCGTCGGCGAACAGGTTGAGCCACACCCGGTCGACGCCGACGGGTAGATGCCCGACGGCGCGGCCCACGAGCGCGAGCGGCAACCGGTACTCGACGCTGCCGGCCGCCGCGCGCTCGCCGCGCAACTCGCCCGTCGCATACCCGCGAAGGGGAAACGCGCGCGTCGCGTTCAGCGTCGGGGCGAAGAAGACGTTCACGCCCTGTGGCGCCACGCCGCCTACCCGGAACAGCGTGCCGAGCGGACCGTTGGTGCCACCGACGAGGAGCCGCACCGCCAGCACGTGGTGGGCGAAGCCGCCCAGACCGGGTACGCGGGCGTACAGCGCCAACCGGGAGCGCAGCTCATTCGACCAGCGACTGGTGCCCGGCTCCTCCCGCCGTCGGTACGTCGCGGACCACGCGACCCCGTCCTCGGGCGAAATCGAAAGTGCGCCGTTCACCAAGCGCGTCAGCGTGAGCGTCACCGAGCCGCCGACGAGGCTTTCCGCGTCACACCCCGGGCAGACGGCGGCGAGGGCGGTGTCCGGGATCGTGGCGTAGTCGAAGCGCTCGAGCTCCGCCGCGAGGCGCACGCTCGCCAAACTGCGCCAGCGGCGTGTCACGAACGACGCACCGAGCGCCGCATAGCGGTCGAGCTCCGAGACCGTCACACTCGGCACGCTCGGCGGCGATCCCAGATCCGCCCATGATGCCCAGGCCGAAACGTCGAGCGTCGGGTCGCCCAGCACGGAGGAAACGAGCGCGAAGTCGCCCCCGACGCGGAACGGCGTCGGAGAGACGAGGAGGTCCGCGGCGTACGCGAATCGACCCAAGGCGTCCGTGCCCGCCGTGAGAGCACCCCCGAATCGTCCCGTTGGTCCCGCGTCGTCGAACACCGGGATCCAGAAGTGCGGGCGCAGCGATGGCCACATGGTGTAGCCGGTCTCGGAGATCGGCACGGCCGGCGCCGAGTCGAATGGCAGCGGCTTCGCGAACGTGACCGACGCGGCGCCTTCGAGCGCGGACACGCGACGCAGCTCCCAGCCGCGCGCCCGGAGCGCGGCGTACAGGAGCGTGCCGTCGGCGAGCGGCGCCGGGGCGCGGGCGCCGAGCGGCTCGTTCGTGAGCGGCTGCGCGCTGCCCCCCCCCGAATCGCGCCAGCGATACGCTTGCGGAACCCCCGTCGGGTCGGCGACGAACCAGAGCTCCCCGCCGGACGTCCACACCAGGTCGGCGATGCTGCCACTGGTCTCGAGCAGCACCGCGGCCGCAACAGGCGAATCGACCGGCCAGCGCACCAGCGCCCAATGACCGTCCACGCTCCGGCTGCCAGCCACCCAACGTCCATCGGGCGAGGGCGTCACATCCTCCCACACGGCGCGGCGTGGGAGAGCGGGCGCGGGCACGGTCGGGCGGCCCGAGGCGGGGCCGAGCACGATCGCAACCAGCCGTCCGCCACCCGCTCCGGGCGCGACCAGACGGGCGCCGTGTGTCATGCGCCGCCACGCCCGTCCCGGTACCCAGCGGTAGAGGTCGCTCCGGATCCGCCAGGGGCTCGTGAAGTCGAGCTGCGTGACCACGAGCGTGTCGCCCAGCCAGTCGTAATCCACGCCCCCGTTGACCCGGTGGGCGGCGAGTGGGCGTCCCGTTGCGGCATCGAGCACGCGCAGCATGCTCGTCCCCTTTCCATCGTCCCGCACGTACGCCACTCGCCGTCCGTCCGGCGACACGCGCGGCACCGGCTCCGTCCGGAGCCCGCTGTCGAGCACGCGCGCTACCGGGGGGGGCGGCGCCCCGCTCGTCCCAGGCAGGTCGGGTGCCGTCCCCCGCGGCCATTCGCGGCTGAGTGTGCGTCCGGGCGCGACGCGCGCCACCTGGCGCCCAACGCGGAAGGGAATGAGCTGGGCGGACGTGGCCTCCGCGAACCGGGGCACCACCGAGTCGCCCACGGCGCCGGCGAGATAATGAAGGAAGCGGCTGCCATACGCGTAGGGGACCAATCCATCCGCCCACCGGGTGAATAGCGTCGCGTTCCACGGCGACCGCGAGACACCCGCCGCACGATCCGCTCCGAGCACCTGCGTATGGAAGCTGCCCCGCACCCGTCCCGCGTTCGTGAACTTCGACTCGTAGTACGTCGCGAGCCCTTCGGTCACCCAGCTCGGCTGATACTCGTTCGGGAACAGCCCCGGGGCGCGCCCGAACACACGCTGCAGCCCGTCCCACAGCCCGCGCGAGCGGTCGAGGTGAAACACGTGGGCCAGCTCGTGCGTGGTCACGAGCCGGAGCCAGTTGTCGAAGAACAAGAGCCCGTGGTCACCCGCGGGCGGCGCGGCGAAGATGGTGATCCGGTTCGTGGGCGCGACGGTGGTCAGGCCGTTGGCGGCGTCGATGTCGTCCGCCAGGGTGATGTCCACGACGCCGCGGGGCGGGTGCAGCTCCGTGGCGAGCAACCCATAGGACCGCTCCGCCTCACGCGCCTCCAAGAGGGCGACGTCGCGGTAGGCGGGCCGGAAGTGGATGCGGAAATGGGGTGTATGCAAGGTGCGCCAAGAACCGGAGGGATCGACTTGAGCGTCAGCTCGCCCGGCGAGGATCGCAAACAGTAGAATGCGGAGTGCGGAATGCGGAATGCGGAATTGCAAGGGAAGTTCGAACCGCACTCTATGGCTCCAGCGCTCGGTCTCGCAGAAAGTTCTCGATCCCTCGCACTACCCCTCGCGCATATCGCCACTGTCCGACCTCGCTGGCGAGCACCGCCTCCTGCTCGGGCAGCATGATAAACAACCCTTCGGTGAGCGCCGCGGGCATCCAGGTGGGCCGTACCAGCGCGTAGTCGCCCCGGCCGATCCCGAGGTCGCGCACGCGGAACTCCGTCACGAGCGCGCGGTCCAGCTCGCGAGCCAGGCGGGTGCTCCGCGGCTGGAAGTAGTACACGCTCGTGCCCGAGTTGGTGAACGGGTTCACGCCGTCCGGCAAAGCATTGGCGTGGATGGACACGAGGACGTCGGCGTCGTGCAGCTCGGCGAAATGGGTGCGGGGGTACAGCTCGATCGGCGTCGAGTCGGTGCGCGTGAGGAACACGACCGCGCCGGCGCGCTCGAGCAGCGTTTTCGCCTTGAG
>Ga0209488_10001539_pt1 | contig 19692 bp, 21 predicted proteins | sample Rivendell_Oct201_8_FD_188349 | JGI IMG/M metagenome (GOLD analysis project Ga0209488, IMG submission 188349) | Vadose zone soil microbial communities from the Eel River Critical Zone Observatory, Northern California, USA -... | ecosystem: Environmental > Terrestrial > Soil > Vadose zone >...
GAGCGTGCCGCGCAGCGGATAGACGCCCTGGCTGTGGGTCCAGGCCGTGAGCTTGCCATCTTGCATTTGCGCGACCGCGCAGGAGGGCGCAATCGCGGCATGCGCCTGATAGGGCCGATGATAGGTGGCCTCGAACACCTTGGCGCCAGCCGGCAGCGGCCCATCCTTGGCGCTGATGACCTTGTCCTGGGTCTTGAGCGTCATCAGCTGCTGGTAGAGGCGCGCAGGATCAGGCAGTTCAGGTCCTTCCGTCCACTTGGCCGAGGCGGAGAGCTCCACCACTGCCTTGATCGCCTGCTCCTCGCGTTGCGCCACCACGCCCAGAAAGCTGCCGTCGCGCACGACGGCGACCACACCGGGCATGGCCTTGATCTTGGCTTCGTCGAAGCTTTCGAGCTTCGAGCCATAGCGCGGCGGGCGCGCGACGCGACCATGCAACATGCCGGGCAGCCGCAGGTCCTGCACAAAGGCGGCGCCGCCGGTCATCTTCGCTGGAATATCCAGCCGCTCGACCGGCTTGCCGACGATCTTGTGCTGCGCCGCAGGTTTCGCCTTCGCCTGCGTGGTCGCCTCGCGCTTGAGATTGGCCTCGCCCGCCAGCTCGCCGTAGCTGACCTTGCGGCCGTCGGATGTGGTGATCACACCGTCGGCCACCTTGAGCGTATCGACAGCAACGCCGAAGCGCTTGGCCGCAAGCTCGAGCAGGATAGCGCGCACCTCGGCGCCCGCCATGCGCAATGCCGTGCCACTGTTCTCGACCGACTGGCTGCCGGCGGTCTGCCCCTCGTTGGGCGTGCGGCCGGTGTCGGCCGGCACCATGGTCACCTGCGCGAGCGGCACGTCGAGCTCCTCGGCCGCGATCTGGGCAAGCGCGGTCACGATGCCCTGGCCAAGCTCGACCTTGCCGGTGAAGACCGTCACCTTGCTGTCGGCGCCGATGCGGACCCAGGCATCGAGCATGCGGTTGGTGTCGAGGCTGCCCGGCAGCCGTGGCGGCTCCTGTGCGAGCGCAAGGCGCGGCGCGAGACTGAACGACAGGACGATGCCGCCGAGGCCGGCGGCGAAATCACGGCGCGTGAGAGCGTGCATGATCAGGTCCTCCCGTTCGCCTGCGCCGCGCGCAAGACCGCGCGCACGATGCGATTGTGGGTTCCGCAGCGGCAGAGATGGCCGGCCAAGCCCTCGCGCACCTGCGCCTCGGTCGGCTGCGGATTGCGCTTGAGCAGGTCGGCCGCCGCAATGATCATGCCGTTGGCGCAGTAGCCGCACTGCGCGGCCTGCTCGTCGATGAAGGCCTTCTGCAATGGATGCAGCTTGTCGAGGGTGCCGAGCCCCTCCAGCGTCGTGATCTCGTTCTGGCCGAGCTGCGCGATCGGCATCACGCAGGAGCGCACGGCCGCGCCGTTGATAAGCACCGCGCAGGCGCCGCATTGGGCGAGCCCGCAGCCGAACTTCGCGCCATTGAGCTTGAAGTCATTGCGCAGCACATAGAGCAGCGGCGTGTCCGGCTCGGCCTCGACCGAGCGGGTCGCCCCGTTCACCTTCAGGCTGATTGCCATACACGTCTCCTTAAACAAGCCGCTGTGTTCCTGGCTGGAATAATTCCATTCTGATCGGACAACACCTTGGCGTCGAGGGTGTTCGGTGTGGCTTTTTACCGCGACGGTATGTCGCCCTGTGCCCAGGCAACCCTGGTTTCGGCCGCGAAGTCCGCAAGCCTGTGCGCCGCGATAGCTGCGCGCAGCCCGGCCATGAGTTCCTGATAGTAGGCAACGTTGATCTCCGAGAGCAGCATGGCGCCAAGCATCTCGTTGGCCTTGACCAGATGATGCAGATAAGCGCGCGAATAGGTCCGCGCCACCGGGCAGCCGCCCCCCTCGTCGAGCGGGCGCGGGTCGTCGACATGGCGCGCATTCTTAAGGCTGACCGGACCGCGGCGCGTGAACGCGACGCCGTGACGGCCGTTGCGGGTCGGCAGCACGCAGTCGAACATGTCGACGCCGCGGATCACCGCATCGAGCAGGTTCTCGGGCGTGCCCACGCCCATCAGATAGCGCGGAGCGTCGGCAGGAAGCGCCGGCGCCACCTCGTCAACCACCCGCAGCGTCACCTCCTGCGACTCCCCAACCGCAAGCCCTCCGATGGCGTAGCCGTCAAAGCCAATGTCGACCAGCGCGTGCAGGCTCTCATGGCGCAACGCGATATCGTCGCCGCCCTGCACGATACCGAACAGGCCGCCCTTCCCTGCAGATGCGCGCTTGCTGCGCTCGGCCCAGCGCAGCGACAGCCGCATGGCCCGCTCGATGTCGGCGCGGGTCGCCGGCAGCTTGACGCACTCATCGAGCTGCATCGCGATGTCGGAGCCAAGCAGCGCCTGGATCGCGACCGCCCGCTCAGGCGAAAGCTCGACCGTCGCGCCGTCGAGATGAGAGCGGAAGGTGACGCCCTGCTCGTCGATTTTGCGCAATTGCGAGAGCGACATGACTTGAAATCCACCGGAATCCGTGAGAATCGCGTGCGGCCAGTTCATGAAGACATGCAGCCCGCCCAACGCCGCCATCCGCTCAGCCCCCGGCCGCAGCATCAGGTGGTAGGTATTGCCAAGCACGATGTCGGCGCCGGTGGCGCGCACGGTCCCGGGGGCGAGCGCCTTCACGGTGGCCTGCGTGCCGACTGGCATGAAGGCCGGCGTCGCCACCGGTCCATGCGGGGTCATGATCTCGCCGCAACGGGCCGCGCCGTCGGTCGCGATCAACCGGAAGGAGAGGCCGGTCATTGGGTCACACGCGACGGGCAGCCGAATTGTCCTATACTGCCCCGCTGGCGGACCTGTGCCTCACGCAAGCACAGCGGGCGCGCCCACAAGACGCCAGGAAGAGGAAGACTGCCATGAGCTCGATCGACGATCTGCGGCACGGGCACTACTTCCTCGGCGACGCCCATGAGCACAACGAGCGCAAGACCTGGATCGTCATCGGGCTCACCACCGCCATGATGATTGCCGAGATCGTGGGCGGCATCTGGTTCGGCTCGGTTGCTCTGATCGCCGACGGCCTGCACATGTCCACCCACACTGGCGCGCTGCTGATCGCGGCGCTCGCCTATTCCTATTCCCGCCGCTATGCGCACGACCATCGGTTCGCTTTCGGCACCGGCAAGCTCGGCGACCTCGCCGCCTTTTCGAGCGCCATCGTGCTCGCCATGGTGGCGCTCATCATTGTCTATGAGTCGATCGAACGGTTCTTCCATCCAGTCGAGATCGCCTTCGGCGAGGCCATTCCGATTGCATTCCTGGGTCTCGCCGTCAACCTGGTGAGCGCCTTTCTGCTGCGCGACGATCATCACCACGGCCATGGGCATGATGAGCATGACCACGATCACGATGATCCTGACGACCATGAACACGAGCATCATGGTCACGGCCATGATCACGGCCACGACCGGCATGCCGCCTACAGGCGCGACAACAACCTGCGCGCGGCCTTCGTGCACGTCGCCACCGATGTGGTGGTGTCGGTGCTGGTGATCGTCGGATTGTTTGCGGCGCGCGCGCTCAACTGGCTCTGGCTCGATCCTGCGGTCGGCCTCCTGGGCGCGGCGGTAGTTGGAATCTGGGCCTTCAGCCTGGTGCGCTCGGCTGGCGCCGTGCTGCTCGACATGAGCCCGGATCCGACCTTGCCGCAGAAGATCGCCGATCGGCTCGAGCAGAACGGCGATCGCATCTTCGACCTGCATCTCTGGCGCGTCGGTCCCGGCCACGTCGCCGGCATCGTCTCGCTGGTGTCGTCGCAGCCGCAGGGCCCGAGCGTCTATAAGAAACGCCTCGCCGACTTGCGCTCGCTGTCGCACGTCACCATCGAAGTGGAAGCCAGGACTCGCTAGAGGGACCGCTGATCAACTCCGAAACAGCAGGCACGCGTCACCGTAGGAGTAGAACCGGTAGCCCGCCGCGATCGCGTGCGCGTAGGCGCGCTGCATCACATCGAGCCCGCAGAACGCCGCCACCAGCATGAAGAGCGTCGAGCGCGGCAGATGGAAGTTGGTCATCATCACGTCGACCGCACGGAAGCGATAGCCCGGCGTGATGAACAGCGCGGTCTCACCCGCGAATGCATGAATGACACCATCATCATCGGTCGCGCTTTCGAGGAGCCGCAGCGCGGTCGAGCCGACCGCCACGACGCGCCCACCCGCGCGATGCACCGCATTGAGCGCCGCCGCCGTCTGCGCCGACACGCTGCCCGCCTCGGCATGCATGTGGTGACCGCTGGTATCGTCCGCCTTGACCAGCAGGAATGTGCCAGCCCCGACGTGCAGCGTCACGGTATGGAGCGCGATGCCGCGCGCCTTGAAGCGATCGACCAGCGCATCGGTGAAATGCAGGCCGGCGGTCGGCGCCGCGACCGATCCCTCGGCGTGCGCGAACATGGTCTGGTAGTCGGCGCGGTCCTGCTCATCGGGCGCCCGCCGCGACGCGATATAGGGCGGCAACGGCATCGCACCGCGCTCCTCGATCGCCTCATCGAGCACGGCGCCATGAAACGCGAAGGCGAGCGTCACCTCGCCGCCCTCCCCCTTGTCCTCGACCGTTGCATCGAGCTGACCGAGAAAGCAAACTTTGCCCTCGTCACCGAACCGCACCACGTCACCCGTCTGAAGCCGCCTGCCAGGCTTCACGAACGCGCGCCAGCGCGAGCCGTCGAGGCGGCGATGCAGCGTCGCCTCGATCCGCGGCTCGGCGCCACGGCCGATCCGCCGCCCGCTGAGGCGCGCCGGGATCACGCGCGTGTCGTTGACCACGACCGCATCGCCCGGCTGCAGCAGGTCGGGCAGGTCGCGCACCGCGCGGTCTTCGGCTACACCACCCGGGCGCACGAGCAGGAGCCGCGCCGCGTCCCGTGGTGATATGGGACGCAACGCAATCCGCTCGGGCGGCAAGTCGAAGTCGAAAAGATCGGTGCGCATCGGATTGACCCAGGGCCATGACAGGCCGCGACGAAAAGGGCAAGGTGCCAAAATGCTCACAATGGACACGGACGACGGCCGCCGGTTCACCTTGCGATCGCGCTGGGGCCATGGCGCTGCGGCGCATCCGCAGCTTGCGGCCGTCCTGGAGCGAAGCCGCGCTGACTACGAACGGCTGCTTGCAGAAATCGAGCAACATCGCGACGTGCTGAGCAGCTTCAAGCAGGAGCACGATCCGAAGAATCCGCTGGCGCCGTGCTGGAACAATATCTGGTTCACGGCGCTCGACGCCACCATGCTGGTAAGCTTCCTGCTGGCGCGCCGCCCCAAGAACTATCTGGAGATCGGCTCCGGCAACTCGACCATGTTCACGAGCCACACGCGGCATGCCGCCAACCTGCCGACCATCATCAGCTCGATTGATCCGCGCCCACGCGCCGAGATCGATACGCTCTGCCAGCGCAAGATCCGCGCGCCGCTCGAGGACTGTGACCTCGCGCTGTTTGACGAGCTTGGCGCCGGCGACATCCTGTTCTTCGACGGCTCACACCGGGTGTTCATGAACTCGGACGTTACCGTGTTTTTTCTGGAGGTGATGCAGCGGCTCAAGCCCGGCGTGCTGGTTCACATCCACGACATCTTCCTGCCGGCGGACTATCCGCCGGACTGGAGCCAGTCGCTGTTCGCCGAGCAATACATGCTGGCCGCCATGCTGTTGTGCAGCGCGCCGCCGTTCAAGGTGATCTTTCCAGGCTATTTCGTTTGCAGCGACCCGGCGCTCAGTGCCACGGCCCGCGCGCTTCTGGGCGCGCTCGGAATTCCCTTCAACTATCCCAATGCGGCGAGAACGCTGCCGAGCTCCTTCTGGCTCGAGATCACCAGCGCGCGAGCGTCACTATAGTCGCGGCGGATAAGGATCGAGCCCATAGCTCCACGCCGGTTGCGCATCGCCGTGCTCATCGACCCGGCAAACTTCCGTATCCTCACCGCTCGCACCGAGCTTCTGCGCGGCATCGACCGCGAACAGCATGGCCTCCCGCTCGCTGATGTAGGGGCCATACTTCTCGCCCGCGAAGTTGATGAACCAGACGTCCTCCTGGCGCATCACCAGATAGCGAACGCGTTGACGATTGGAAACGAATGCTGGCGCTCGTGCGGACTCACCCGCTCGTGTCGACTCACCGAGCCAAAGTCGCAGCATGATGTCTCCCCATCTCTTTTCACTCAGGCGCGAAAGACCGCGCAACTGGCCTTCAACGCAGATACCTGTAACCCGTTCCGTCAATCGCGGCTTAATTTGCTTGTTACGATGTAAATAAGTCACTGCGATGGCTGGGGAACTTTATCAGCATCAGCCAACCACCAATGCGAATCTTGCGCTATTGCAGGTGTTTCCATTCAACAAGCCCGTGATTCGCCCGCGTGCTCGCAACAATGTGATTCTGTCGTGAACGCAGTAACGGCGCGGTGTCTGCGATTTCAAAAACACCACATCAGCGTCAAACGATCGTCGCACCCTTTCACTACCAAGCACGCTCATCGGGCGAGTCAATTGGGGCGAACCAACATAACAGGTGGATATAAGACATGAGCACAGTCGAGGGTGCCGTAATGATCAGATGCCCGCAAACGGGCTACATTATTCCGACCGGAATCGTCGCGGATCGCGCGAGCTTTCGCTCAACGCCGGTGTTCTTCGCACGTGCTTACTGTCCATATTGCCGTACGGAGCATGAGTGGTTTGCGCAGCAAGCCTGGGTGTGCGAGGCTGAGTCGGACCGCGTCGATGCATGATTTCGTAGCGTGGCTTGCTCGCATAAGCGTCGCTTTGCTCACATAACCAGCCTCGTATCACCAGCCTGATATGGCCACCGCCACCGATCTGCAGCGCATCGCACTCTCACTTGCGGGAACAACAGAGGCGCCGCATTTCGACCGCATCGCGTTTAAGGCCGCGCGCATCTACGCCACTCTCGCCGCGGATCGGCGCAGCGCCAATCTGAAGCTGTCGCCCGATGAGCAGGAGTTCAAGTGCATGCTGGCGCCCGAGGCGTTCTCGCCCGTGCCGAACGCCTGGGGCAAGCAGGGCTGGACCACAGTCACGCTTGCCAAGATCAAGGTGGCTGAGCTGAGAAACGTGCTGGAAACGGCGTGGCGCCACGCCGTTCCAACGTCACGATCGAAAGTAAAATCCGCGCGACGGACGTAAGTCCGCTCAGAGCATGATCCCGAAAAGTGGAATCCGGTTTTCGGACAAGATCATGCTCAAACAAAAGTCAGGCGGTGTCGGCCGCCATCTTGGCGCTGACGATCTTGTCGGGGTTCTGCACCGGCTCGCCGCGCTTGATCTTGTCGACGTTGTCCATGCCCTCAGTCACACGACCCCACACGGTATATTGATTGTCGAGGAAGTTTGCGTCATCGAAGCAGATGAAGAACTGGCTGTCGCCGGAATCGGGATTCTGCGCGCGCGCCATGGAGACCGTGCCGCGCACATGCGGCTCCTTGTTGAACTCGGCTTTGAGCTTTTTGCCCGAGCCACCGGTGCCGGTGCCGTGCGGACAGCCGGTCTGCGCCATGAAGCCGTCGATGACGCGATGAAACACGATGCCGTCATAAAAGCCGTCGCGCACCAGCTCCTTGATGCGCGCGACATGGCCGGGCGCGAGCTCGGGTCGCATCTCAATGACCACCCGGCCCTTGGTGGTTTCGAGGATCATCGTGTTCTCTGGGTCGGTCATGGTTGCTCCCGGTTGTCGACAAAGCGAATGGCGATCGGGCGGCCAGCAATGGCTCCGCCCAATCCGGTGGTGAACGGCATTGGCGTGCAGCGCTCGAGCGCCGCGATGATGGATTGGTGATAGAGGTCCTTCACCTCGGGCGGCGTGTTGGGCGATGTAAAGGTCACGCGCGGCTCGCCGATGAGCTCGCCGGTGCGCTTGAAGCTCAAGCGAACCGACATCTGCATGCCGTGACGCGCCTCGGCTGCGGGCGGCGGCACCCAGCAGCCGCGCAGCGCCGCGAACATCGCGCTCAGCGTATTGAGCTTGTTGTCGTCGCTGCCGTCATTCTGTCCGAGCGCCAGCTGCGCGACTCCCTCGGCCGGCGGGCTCTCGATGGTGAGGCGCAGGTCCTGGCCAATCGGGTTCTCGATCTCAGGAATGCAAGGACGGCGCTGATGGAGGGGGCACACCGTCGGCGCGCATGGCCGCTTGTCGAACACGCTGCAGACTGCAGCCGCGGGCGTAGCTGATCCGGCGGTCATCGCCGCCGAGGCTATCAGGATCGCTGCTGCCAGCCCGCGCATGTTGTGTTGCCGTTAACCTGGAGGCGGGAACTGTCCAAGCCGCCCCACTATTGAGAGATCGTGGCTTTGCGCACGAAATCAAGATTGGGGAAGTCCTTCGTCAGGTAGGCATTGCCTTCGCTCTGCATGCGGCCCTGGTTGGGTCCGCGCCCCTGCGGGGCGCCTTCGCCGTAGTCGGCGTACAACTGATCGACCACGTTCATGCCGCTGCTCACCTGCCCGAACGACGCAAAGCCACTACCGTCCAGGCGGCTGTTGTCGCCGAAGTTGATGAACACCTGCGTGGTGCGCGAGTTCGGACCGGAGGTCGCAAAGGTGATGAAGCCGCGCTTGTTGCTCTGCTTGACCGGATCGTCCTTGATCTGGGCGTTCCGCCAGGGCGTCGAGACCTGCGGGTTGCCGTTGATGCCGAACTGCACCATGAAGCCGCTGATCACCCGGAAGAAGCGGTTCTCATCATAGAAGCCGTTCTTCACCAGATTGTAGAAACGATCGGCCCCGACCGGCGCCCATTCGCGGCGCACGTCGATCACGAACACGCCCTTGCTGGTGTCGAAGCGGGCCTTGTAGGTCGCGGGCGCCTGCTCAGTCAGAGCGGCCGGATTGCCGAGGTTTCCCTGGGCGATGAGCGGCGTGGCCGTGAGGCCAAGCGTGAGCACCGCGGCGAGCGTCACAGCGGAAGGACGGATTGTCATGATGCACCCTGTCGAGGCTTGGAACTGAAAATCAGGCTTTGGCTTTGCCGGCGAACTTTGCTTTCAGGCGCGCCACAACCGGCGGCGGCACGAATGCCGAAACATCGCCGCCCATGGAAGCGATCTGCCGCACCAGTGTGGCGGTGATCGGGCGGACGGCCGGCGCGGCGGGAACAAAGACGGTCTGGACCTCCGGCGCCATGGTGGCGTTCATGCCGGCCATTTCCATCTCGTATTCGAAATCGGCGCCGCTGCGCAGGCCGCGGATCAACAGGCTCGCGCCCTCGCGCTTGGCTGTCGCAACAACCAGATCGGCGAAGGTGATGCACTTGAGCTCGCAGCCTGCCGCACGGGCGACCGGCGCGCAGGTCTCCTGCAGCATGGCGAGCCGCTCCTCGACGGAAAAGAGCGGCGCCTTGCCGGGATGGGTGCCGATGGCGAGCAGCAAGCGATCGGCCAGCCGCACGGCCTGGCGCACGACATCGATGTGGCCATTGGTGACGGGGTCGAACGAGCCCGGAAAGAGCGCTGTGCGCGGCATGATCGGGGTCTAACCCGGCCGCCCCCCGATCGCAAGTTCCGCCTCTCTGGTGGCTCCATCCACAGCCAAATTTCGGCAAGATTTGAACCTTTTAGGGGTCGGGTACGACTAAACCACAAAAGGGCGACAAGGCGCAGGCAGGGGCTCTATCATGTTGATCAACAAAATCATTCCGGCCGTTGCAGCCGTTGCCATAGGAGCCGGCGCGGTGATGTCGTTGCCGGGTTTCAGCCCCGAGGCCGACGCCAGCACGCCGCCGAAGGTGGTCAAATCCGATCGTCTCGACCTGCGTCCAGTCGGAGCCGACTGCTCCCCGCAGGCCTGGCCCTACTACGGGGCAGATTGCCTGCGCGACCGCAGGCAGGTCTCCCGCCAGCCGAAGCCCGTCCGCCTGATCACCACCGACCGTATCGCAACGCGATAAGGGCGGAGCAGCCGGCCGAAACGGCAGGCTGCGGCAATTCCCAATCTTCAACCGCGCGGCACCCGTGCTACCATTCCGGGGGGCGATAACCTGTCCGCCTGGGATGGCCATGATTCGACACGCCAAGATCTGCACAAAGATATCCCTCCAGATAGTGGTGGCTGTAGCGCTTGCCTGCTCGCCCATCGCCCTGCACGCTCAGCAAGCACCCACCGAACGCGACATCGCGATCTATGCCGGGCTGCACGCGGCCGCCGCCAATGGCGAGGTGGCCGAGATCGAGAAGCTCATCACCGACGGTGAGAACCCCAACATCCAGGATGCCAACAGCCGCACGCCGCTCCTCGTCGCGGCATTCCGCAAGCACTATGCGGCGGTCGAGGCGCTGCTCAAGCACGGCGCCAATGCCAATGCCCGCGACATGCAGGGCTTCGATATCCTGACGCTCGCGGCCGTCAACAATGACCTGCAGCTCCTCAAGCTCGCGCTCGCCGGCGGGGCCGATCCGCGGCGGGTCACCGGCCCGCTCGATGGCACTGCGCTGATCTCGGCGGCCCATCTCGGGCACGTCGAGATCGTGCGGGCGCTGATCGACGCGAAGGCCCCGCTTGATCACATCAACCGCATGGGCTGGACCGCGCTGATCATCGCCGTGATGCTCGGCAACAACAGCAAGGGCCACATCGAGACCGTCGATCTCCTGGTGACGGCCGGCGCCGACGCCGCCATCAAGGACCGCCAGGGCACCACCGCGCTCGGCCACGCCCGCGCGCGCGGCTACCAGGACATGATCACCATTCTGCAAGCGGCCACGGGCCGCAAAACTTGACCGTGGGGAGTTACCCATGCGACGAGCCATTGCGCTCGCGGCCATCGCCATTTGCCTTTTGGCTGGCCTGCCGGCGCAAGCCCAAGACCGCTATCCCTCGCGCCCGATCAAGCTGCTGGTGCCGTTCCCGGCTGGCGGTCCGGTCGACGTCATGGGCCGGCTGGTTGCGCTGCACCTGTCGACCACGCTCGGCCAGCAGATGATCGTCGAAAATCGCCCGGGCGCCGGCTCAACCATCGCCGGCAAGGCGATCACTATGGCCGAGCCCGACGGCTACACGCTGCTGGTCGGCAGCGCCGCGACCTATGCGATCGGCCCGACCCTCTACCCCAACGCCGGCTATGATCCCAACACGTTCACGCCGATCGCATTCGTGTCGAACGTGCCCTACGTCATGATCACGCGGCCGCAGGCCGCGCATCGCACGGTTCCCGAGCTCATCGCCTACGCCAAGGCCAATCCCGGCAAGCTGAACTTCGGCATTCCGAACGGCGCGCCGCCGCACATGCTGGCGGCCTGGTTCCGCAACCTGACCGCGACCGATATCGTGATCGTGCCCTATCGCGGCGCCTCGCTGGTGCTGACCGACATGATCGGCGGCCAGGTCGATCTCGGCTTCGAGACCACCTCGGTCACCTTCGCGCATGTGCGCGAGGGCAAAGTGCGCGCGCTGGGCGTCGCCACCACGTCGCGGCTGCCGGACCTTCCCGATATTCCCACCTTGATCGAAGGCGGCGTGCCGGACTTCGTGGCAAGTTCCTGGACCGGCATCGTGGCGCCGCCCGGAACGCCGCGCGCGATCGTCAACAAGCTCAACGCCGAGATCAACGTCGGCCTCAAGTCTGCGCTGATGCAGGAGCGCTTCAAGCAGCTCGGCGCCATCGCCAGCCCGGGCACGCCGGAAGACTTCGCGGCCTTCATCGCCAAGGAGCAGCCGAAGTGGGTGAACATGGTAAAGCTCTCGGGCGTCCAGCCCGAATAGCGGCCTACGAAGGGCTCACGGCTGCGTGACCGGCGGTTGTCGTGCCTGCGCGGGCTCCCTAGGTGGCGCGACAAGGACGATGTCACAACAGGCCCTGTTCCGTCGTCTTGTGTGGGTACCGTCAGAAAAGGGAACCCGCCAATGGAACCCGCCATGACCGATACGCTCACGGCGTTCGATCAGCATCGCCCTCGCCTCTATGGCATCGCCTACCGCATGCTCGGTTCCCGAGCGGATGCGGAGGACATGGTGCAGGAGGCCTATCTGCGCTGGCATCATTCGGATGCCGAAAAGGTCCTCACACCGGAGGCTTGGCTCGTCACGATCATCACGCGATTGTGCATCGATCGGTTGAGAGCAGCAAAGACCGAGCGCGCAGCCTATGTGGGTCCCTGGCTGCCCGACCCGCTGATCAACTATACCGCCCCGCCCGCCGACGCCGCCGCAGAGCTCGCATCCGATCTGTCAGTCGCGTTTCTGCTGATCCTGGAGCGGCTCGCTCCCGAGGAGCGGGCAGCATTCCTTCTGCATGACGTGTTCGACAACGAGTATGCCGACGTTGCGCGCATCCTGGGAAAGAACGAGACCACCTGCCGGCAGATCGTGCACCGGGCGAGAGAGCGCGTCAGGCGTGATCGGCCGCGATTCAAAGTGGACGAGGCCGCGCGCACGCGGCTTCTCGAGCGCTTTCTCACCGCCCTGCATGAGCAGGACACGGAGGCACTGCTTGCGCTGTTCGCCAGCGACGCGACCTGGACGTCGGACGGCGGCGGAAAAGCCAAGGCCGCGCTGAAGACCATGCGCGGCGCCAAGCTGGTCTCGCGCTTCATCTTCGGCATATGGCGCCGATATCTCAGCGAGCTGACCTATCGGCTGGTGAGCATCAACGGCCAAACAGGCCTCGCCGGCTTCGCCGATGGACGCGCGGTATGGGCGCTGGCGATCGAGACCGACGGCGCCCGCATTCTGGCGGCCTACGCTCTCATCAATCCGGACAAGCTCGGGGGCATTTCTTCAGAACATTCGTCGTGAGCTGTCACAACGTGCCTGCGGCTCCGTCTCGTCATTGAAGCGGCCGTCGCCATTGTGGCGAACCCGCTGTCAAAGCGCAAATACCCCCCACCAAACAAAGAAGGAGACAAAGCCATGACGCAAAGACTGACCCCTTACACGGTAGCGCCCGACGGAGTTGCTGCGCTGGTTGCGGTTGAGAACTATCTCAAGACCAGTGGCCTCGATCACAGGTTGATGGCGCTCGTCAAGACCCGCGTGTCACAGATCAATGGCTGCGCCTACTGTCTTCACATGCATACCGAAGAAGCGCGCAAGCTCGGCGAGACACCTTCGCGACTGTATCTGCTCAATGCGTGGCACGAGTCGAACCTGTATTCCGATCGCGAGCGGGCGGCCCTGGCCTGGGCTGAATCGCTGACCAATATTTCCACGACCCACGCGCCCGACGAGGTCTATGAGCAGGCCCGACGTCAGTTCAGCGAGAAGGCGTTGGCAGATCTCTCGATCGCAATCGCGATGATCAATGCCTGGAACAGGCTCTCGATCGGCATGCGCGCTGCGCACCCTGCGGATATGGCGAAGGCGGCTTAGCGGTACGGTAGCTCTGGCAGACCAGCAGGTGCATGCACGTCATGCATCTGCTCCAATGCGAGGATCCATGAACCTCATAACGTACAAGAAGTTCAAAGGCGATCGTTTGATGCCGTGGGGAAAGGCCACGGTCGTCACGGGTGCGACAGGATACGTTTTTCTCCCTGGCAACACGGCCACGGCTGAAGACTACGATCCTTTGAAGCAACGAGGCGGTGCTGTTGGCGATCCTGCGGCGCAATGGCGCGCAATCCTTGCGAACATCAAATCGGATCTGGAGGACGTTGGCAGCGCGCTCGAGCATCTGGTCAAGCTGACGTTTTACGTCAAGGGACCATTTCCCAATGGCGGTGTTCTCAGCTCCCCCAATTTCCGCCTCGACGTGTTGGATGAATTCTTTGCGGAGCATTGTCCAAAGCACTGCAGCTATAACAACCCGCCGCCATCAGAGGTGATCGGGATTGCTGCACTTGCGGCCCCTGACCTCGTCATCGAGATTGTTGCAATCGCCGCACTGCCGGACTGAGTTTCACTGCGCAATCACTGGCCCCCCTGTCTCTCGGGCAGGCGCCCTTGTATGGTGGATTGAATAGGGCTCAATCCGGCCGGGAGGCGACATGACTCGGATCCTGCTGGCGCTGCTCGCCATCGCGACGCTGCATGCCGACGCTGCATCCGCGCAAACGACCTATCCCAGCCGCCCGATCAAGCTCGTCGTGCCGTTTCCGGCTGGTGGCCCGATCGACGTGATGGCGCGGCTTCTCGGCCAGAAGCTGTCTACGACGTTTGGCACGGTCATTGTCGAGAACCGCCCCGGCGGCGGCGGCACCGTCGGCCTCAAGGCTGTCGCTGCCGCCGAGCCCGACGGCTACACGTTCTTGTTTGGCGGCACCATCACGCTCAGCGTTGTGCCGACGGTGATGACCGCGCCCGAGGGCGAGCAGATCAGGCGGATGACGCCGGTCGCGCTCATCTCCAGCACGCCCTTTGTGCTGATCGTAGCGCCGCGGCTGCCGATCACGACCATCGCGGAGCTGGTCGCATACGCGCGCGCCAATCCCGGCAAGCTCAACTTCGGCGCACCGGCTGGGGCGACGCCGCTCCTGGTCGGCGAGCTGTTCAAGCTCCGCGCCGGCATCGCTTTCACCACAGTGCCCTATCGCGGCGCCGCCAACACCATGAACGACATGCTCAGCGGGCAGATCGACATGGTGATCGAGCCGACCTCGGTGTCGCTCGCCCACATTCACGAGGGCAAGATCCGGCCCCTCGCCGTCACCGGCCGCGCCCGCAGCACGGAGCTGCCTGCTCTGCCCACGATGGCGGAGAGTGGCGTTCAGGGCGTCGTCGCGGTGTCATGGACGGGCGTCTCTGGGCCTCCCAGTCTGCCCGTGGAGATCACCGCCCGCGTCAATCGGGCCATCAACGCGGCGCTCACAGCCGACGACATGAAGCTTGCGCTGAGCAAGCTCGGCAGCGAGCCGCTTGGCGGCTCGGCGCAGGACTTCGCCGCGCTGCTGGCGGAGGAAGGCCCGCGCTGGCTCGAAGTCGTGCGCGCCGCCGGACTGAAGTTCGACTGACATCGCGGCCGCGACGCGTCATCGACGTGCTCACCGATGATTTGATAAAATTTGAGGGATCGCGTTGGCCTTCTGGTCACCCCGTTTCTGCACCAAATGTTTGCATTCGTGCCTTAGGCTCCTGAAGATTTTCTGGAGCTGTGTCATGCGTCTCAATCGCGCTTATTTGGAAGCCATGCTGGTCGCGTCCCTGCTGCTCATCGGCGGCGGCTATATCGCGGCCACGAGTGCCGAGCAGCAGGACGAGGTTGTCGATCTGTCGTTCCTGGAGGGTGACTGGGACTTCAACGGCATCGAGGCCTTTGTCCGCCCCGCAACGCTCGCGTCTGCGGCCATCGAGGGCAATCGCGCCCCGGTCATCAAAGCCCGCATGGATCGTCTGCTCTTCCCCACGCCCCGGAACTAGCAGGCTCAACGACCCCTTTGGCGGCCCGCTTGGCGCCCCCTTGCGGCGGCAAGCGCGGCAACGCATTTTAGCCCGATGACGACGACGTTGCTTGAGGCGCATCGACGCTTTGCGACCGCGCTCGACGACTTGCGTCGTCAATATGTCGCCGAGCTCGACCGTTGGCTGCGATCCGGCGGCTCTCCGCAGGAGACCGACGAGAAGATCGCCGCCGCGCGCAGCAGGTTTTCCGACGAGTTCATCGATCGGCAGGCGCCGGGGATCATCCGCGCCCTCAATCGCGACGCCGAGCACGATATCCTGCACGCGCTACGCAGCTTCGAGGCAAGGCCGACACCGCTCGCGCGCCCCACCGCCTCACCCCGGCTATGGCAGGTCAGCGTCTGGCGCACGGCCCTCGCGGCTGCCTTCGGCGCCATCGCGGCCGTGATCCTGCTAGCGCTCCAGCCCATCGGCGAGACGCTCACCCGCGAGGCGGCGATCCGATTGCTCATCGTGGCGGCCTTTGTCGGCGCGCTGGGCGCCGCGATCGGGGTCACGGTGGTCGCCGCCCCGCCGCTCGACGCGCTTGTTGGACGCATGGGGCTGACCGGCCTGCCGCTGCGGATCGCCCGCAAGCTCGGCGCCGTGTTCGCGTTCCTTCGCGCCGGTCCGCTCATCACGCTCTCCGCGGTGCTGCTTGGCGGGCTGTTCACGGTGATCGCCTGGCTCCTCGGCGGCTCACAGCCGTTGCATGTGCTGATCGGGCTGATCGCCCTCCTGGGCCTGCTGACGGCGCGCTTCACCGCGCCTGATCCCGCCAACCCGGATCGCGATGCACTGCGCCGGCAGCTGACCGCGCGGCTCGATGCCGAGCTGAAAGCCGACGCCAATGTCTGGGCGGCGCTTTCGGCCGCGCTCGTGCTCAAGCGCGACGACTTTGGCGCCCGCTTCACCACCGACCTGCGCGAGATCACCAATATCATCCTGGCACGACGCGCCCAGCTCGAGACCGGCGAAGATATCCTGCAGGTGATCGAGCAGCATCTCGGCCTGCCCAGCGGAGGGAACGCATTGCACCCGCCAAGCTCGATCTCCGACTTCATCTGGAAATCCGAGCATGCGCATGATTACGACACGTTCGGCGCCGTCTATTCCGGCGATCTCGTGAGCGTGTCGTCGCAGCCGCTCTTTATTGAGGATGGCAGCGGCGAACGACGGGTGTCCCGCAAGGGCCTCGTCACCCGCAAGCGTTGAGCCGCGATGCGCAGAATCAAATACACTTTCGGGCTCGATTTCGGCACGTCCAAGACGGCGATCTCGTTTGCGCAGGCCGACACCATCAACCCGCAGGTCGTGGACGTGGCGATCCACGGCAGCGACGACCGCATCCCGACCTGCGTTCTGCACGACAAGGTGAGAGACCGCTTCCATGTCGGCGACATCGCCGAGCAGGAATATCTGCTGGCTCGCGATCCTGCCGAGCGCGCCGCCATGACGTTCTTCGCGAACTTCAAGCCGCATATCGGGCGCAGCGCCGAGCATCGCGAGATCGCACTGCGCTTCCTCAAAGAGGTGCGTAGCGCCGAGCGGCTCGCCGAGAAGATCGATCTTGCCCGCAATGAGGGCGTCGTGGCGGCGGGCTGCCCGGTGGCGTGGCTCACCGGCGGCGGTGCGCAGGCGCTGCTCGCGATGCTCAAGGACGCGGGCTTCCCGCCGGCCTTCGCGATCCCGGAGCCGGTCGGCGCCGCATTCCATTTCCTCGGCACGCAGCTGCGCGCGCAGGACTTCCACCGCGACATCGTGGTGTTCGACTGGGGCGCCGGCACTTTTGACATGACCGTGCTGCGCGCGGGACGGCTGGACTTCGAAGGATCGAAGAGCTTCGGCTCAACGGTCTATGGCGGGCGGCTGTTCGACGACCTGTTCTACCAATGGCTCTTCGACATGGCGCAGAAGAACGCCCGCCGTGCCGATCTCAAGCGGCTCTCCGAGCGCGCGGTCGATCGCGCCGTGCTGCTCGGACTGATCTGCCGCAGGATCAAGGAGGGGTTCTCGCGCCACCTCAGCAGTCCATCAGCCGAGCGGCCCTGGACCTGGGCGACGCCTGTCATCCTCGGCTCCAATGACAGTGGAATCAATCTCGGCAACTTCTTCGTTCCTGCCGTTGCCGAGTTCGACCAGCGCGCCCGCAATTATCGCGCGTCCGAGACAGCACGGCAGTGGCTTGCGCTCTCGCTCGATGACGTCGCGCCAGAGGAGCGCGAATTCGTCGAAGCCGCACAACAGGGCGCGCCGGTCGACCTCAAAGCCTGGGGCGCGCGGCTGATCGAGACCGGCTTGCGCAAGCTCGAGGTCGCCGACGGCGCCACCGCGGTGCTCACCGGCGGCAGCTGCAACTGGCGCTGGTTCCTGGAGCACGTGCGCGCGACGCCCTTGTTCACGGGGCGCGCCGGCTCTGTGCTGCGCGACGACCGTCCCGAGCTCACCATCGCGCGCGGGCTGGCGCGCGCCTATGCGGTCGGCAGCTACAGCAAGCGGCTGGCCGCCGAGGTCGAGCGCAAGCGCGACCTGCTGGTGCCGCATCTGCAGGCGATCCATGACGAGCTCCTGCAGAAGCTCTGCCTGCAGCTCACCGCGCTCATCAAGGATGACGATACGCTCAGGGGCGAGCTCACCGCGATCCTCAAGGATGGCCTGCGGCGCAGCGAAGCGCAGCGGGCGCAAGGCGTCGGCGCCTGGCTCATGCGTCTGCTCAATCTCGCGCTCGCCGATCCCGCCGCCGAGGCGATCCGCCCTGATCTCGAACGGCGACTCGAGCGCTGGCTCGCCGAGAGCCGGGCGAAGGTCGAGCGCTGGGCCGAGCGGTTCTCGCTCGAAGCCAACCATCGCGTCATGGATCTGATGCGGGCGCAAATCAATGCGGAGATCGGCGGCCTGGTCGAGGTCGCAATCGAGGCCTGCGGCGCTACCGGCCAGACGCCGTTTGAAGTGGCGCTGGGCGCGCTCGGCGACAAGGTACGCTTCGAGCCCGGCATGCTGGCGCGTTTGTTCTCGGAGGTCGGGCGCACCATGCGGCAGGTCTACGACGAATATATCGCCCAGGTTGCAGCGCCCGATGCGGACAAGATGCTCGAGGAGCGCGCGCAAGCGCTGACGGCCCGCTTCTTCGACGCCATGCCGGTCGCGATCCGCTGGAATATTTTGAATGTGCAGACGCCCGATCAATGGGCGCTGCGGGTCATCGCTCACTTGCGAGAGACACTCGCGACGCTCGTGCGCGTCGCACGGGTGGACGAAGCAGAGCGGGTGAGTCTGGAGGGGTAGCCGGCGTTTCCCGGGCGCAACGCAACGCGGCCCCGGCTTAACGAAATTGCAAAGACCACAGGCGCGGTGCGTTGCGGACCCGGGATCCAATCTGTGGGTCCCGGATCAGCGGTGCACCACGAGCGCACGCCCGCGCATGGGACATTCTCGCGTAATTTTCGCGCGCTCGCGCTGCACCGCATCCGGGACACGAGGCTGCATCCCTGTCCCGCTCACCCGCCGTTGTCGTCGGCTTCCTCGCTGATGCGCTCGACCGACACCACCTTCTCGTTCTCGTCGGTGTCGAACACGATCACGCCTTGCGTCGAGCGGCTGGCGATGCGGATGCCTTCGACTCGGGTGCGGATGAGCTGGCCGCCGTTGGTCACCAGCATGATCTGGTCGGCGTCCTCGACCGGGAACGAGGCGACCACGCGGCCGGTCTTGGCGGTGACCGCCATGGCGACGATGCCTTTGCCGCCGCGCCCAGTCGTTCGATATTCATAGGAGGAGCTGCGCTTGCCAAAGCCGCGCTCGGAGATCGTCAGCACGAGCTGCTCGGCCTCCGACATTTCCACGTAGCGCTGCTCGCCGAGCTCGATCGTGTCGCTCACGGGGGGCTCCGGCGCCTCCTCGGCGACGGCGGCAGGCTCCTCGGTTTCACCCGTGATGCCGCGCCGCACCGCGCTCGCGCGCTTGAGATAGCCGACGCGCTCTTCCGCGGAGGCGTCGAGGTGGCGCAGGATCGAGAGCGAGATCACCCTGTCGCCTTCAGCCAGCGCGATGCCGCGCACACCCATCGAGGTGCGGCCCTGGAACACACGCACGTCCGGGACCGGGAAGCGGATGCACTGGCCGGCCGCGGTGGTGAGCAGCACGTCCTGTTTCTCGGTGCAGATCTGCACGTCGACGATCGCCTCGCCCTCGTCGAGCTTCATGGCAATGATGCCGGACCGGCGCACGTCCACGAAATCCGAAAGCTTGTTGCGCCGGACCGTGCCGCGCGTGGTGGCGAACATCACATCGAGCTGGGCCCAGCTGGTCTCGTCCTCGGGCAGCGGCATGACGGTGGT
>Ga0209488_10001540_pt1 | contig 19686 bp, 20 predicted proteins | sample Rivendell_Oct201_8_FD_188349 | JGI IMG/M metagenome (GOLD analysis project Ga0209488, IMG submission 188349) | Vadose zone soil microbial communities from the Eel River Critical Zone Observatory, Northern California, USA -... | ecosystem: Environmental > Terrestrial > Soil > Vadose zone >...
GTGTTGGGGGGGGGGGCAGTGTTGTGCCGCGGAAGGCCGACCGATTCGATGCGATGAAGTGGAGAGGGGACCGGATGTACGTGGTGTGTCCGGTGTAGGCGTTGGGAAGCGGGGAAGAACGGAAGGGGGTAGAAGTTAGGTACACTTTGAGCTGTGGTTACGTGGCTTGCGTTATAATCACTGGTTTTGAAAGAGACAACCATGCCCGTGCCCATGCTAGTAAGCGTGTGGTCGTGGTCTGTTCGATGTAAGCGCCCGGGTGTGCGGAAGCAACGAGCAAAAACGATCACGCACGGGCGTACGGCGTACTTGCAGGGTTACTGAATGGTTTTTCGTACGAGAGTGGGAAAGAGGCGCGCGCTCGTCCACGGTGCGGGGGGAGGCGTCCTCGCCACGCCACACGTTTACGGCAACGTCATCCCTTGGCTTTTTTCTCTTTCGTCACTTTTTTTAGGACCGAAATGCAACTTCGGGCTGGTCACGAGGGAGGGGGGCGCGCGCCTAAGAAACCATTCAGTCCCATGCCCTCTCGAGGGACGGTTTGAAACACAAAAAGGCATGTGCCTAGATCATCATGGTAGCGCGCACACACACGTTTCCGGTGAGGTTGCGTTTGCATAACTAGGGAAGCGCAACCGCAATTCTCCGATGCGTCGTGCGCGCTGGTGTACGGCGCATTCTGATGCCCGAACGAAAAAGAAGACCGAGTGAATAGCAAGCTCCCACACCCACCCACCCACCTTCCTTCCTATCGTATTTCAATTCGCTTTCGTTTTCTTTTTTTCTGATTGCTAGTCATGGTTATGTAACGTATGTAACTGCGCTGCGCTGTTATTATCGAGGCTTGACCAGGGGGAATAAAGACGTCACCTCTTCCGGATTTGGCTCGACTTTGCCTCACCTTGAGATTTTGAGTCACCGGTACGTTTCCGAGTCCTGCGGTATCGGCATCCGAGTCCGAGTCATATGGTAAATATGGTATACATGCTCAGGTCGCATGTACATCATCAAAAAAGATCGCATGCAGCATAAGTACATACACTAATGTACCGTCCCGTACGGCCACGGGTCACATTCATAACCAGAACTCAGGCTGAACCCAACAAGAAGATAGAGACACCCGCTGGGCCCGACCCCTTCTCTTCCAATGCTCAGATGCCAGTGGATGCCTTCCCAACTTGGACTTTTTCCCGAGTCATCCGAGTCCGCGGGCCACGGGGCAGGATGCCACTAGTGCTGGTTGTGTTGCCCAATCACCGGTACAATTGGCTCCTGATCCTGTCGGATCCGGATCCGGATCCAGATCCGAGTGATTCAGTTTGTTCTAAATCCGACAAGCTCACAGCGAGCGTGCTCCCCAACTCACGGAATAAAAAAAAAGACGCGATCACATCCAGAGCCAGGCGTGCATGCGTGCGTGCGACAAGTACCGAGATGCTACGTGGCTTCGGCATTCCGAGCCGAAAAGAAAAATACCGGACGGACCAAAGGACCTCAGGTGTACTAGTAATAGTACGTGAGTGATGATGTGATGATGAAAAATCGAAAATCATCCACATCAACAAGATCTCTTCTGTTCATTGGCCCCAGTCCAGGAACGACCGAACTTCGCTCTTGTAACTGGAGGGCAGGGGTACAGTAAAAAGACCTGCTCCTGGCTCCATCTTTTGACCCTCTATCTCACGCTTTCACATCACACGTACTCCGTAATCCACACTGCAATACAATTCAATATCGCCACAACTCCAGCCCCACCTAAATATGCAAAACCCGACCCACACATCAAACTCAATACTCCGTCGAAACGCGCGTTTCAAATTAGAGGTCGCTGATATACATGAACACCTGCTTACTTTAATCTTGAACCCTTCCGATCGGTTATAGTTATATATTTCAATCAATGTAAAATAATAATAATGATAAGTGATGGATTGATTATGATAATTGGTGGCGCGGAGATTGCATATATCTAATCTAATCTACTGAACTGAGCAACCCCAGCCCCTGCCCCAGAAAGAGCATGACCCGGCAGGCCATGTCAAAAATGAAGAAACGTTGTGCGTTGATAGTTTACGGTGGCATGCGCACGTGTGCGACACGCAAACGTCTTGTTTACTCCCAACGACTGCGGCGTTGCGCGGCTACTCCGCGGGGTAGAAGCTCGTAATTACCTAGGTCGTGCGAGACTGCGGGGTCAGAATACAGGGAGTAAAAAAAACGGCCGAGGAGGAAGGTTTACAGTATCACCAAAGCTGGTGCTTCCAAAATTCACCGGTGAGGTCGAGACCGGGCGTGCAATGTCTTCCCTGACTACCGAAGAACAAGTCTTATACACCCCCCTTTGATTAAAAAACTCAGTCTCTGATTTGTGGGATAAACTTCAAGTTCTTCGGGAGGTATACGTACAACGTACAACAGGCTCTGGCTCCCCCCTCTCCCCTCCTTCTTTCTCTTTCTCGTGCCCTGGCGAGAAACGGCGCCTGTCCCGGCGATAGGATAAGAGATAGGTAGCGCGTCGTGGAGTAAGAAACGTAAAGGGAAAATAGAACGCCAAGATGATAATATCGGTAGAGGTCAGTAAGAGATAGATGGTGACCGCCTGGGAGGGTTGGGTGGTCATAAATCATGGTCCTATTGACTTAGCCATCGTAAACTAAGAGGGAGGGAATAACGCGTAAGGAAACAAAGTGAGCAAGGGTCGGTATCACTACTAAGACAGTAGAGACTAGAGGGAATAGATAAAGACAGAGAGAGAGAGAGATATTGACGTACAACGTATGTGGTGGTGGTACAGGGCAGCGCCTCCGCTATGCGGAAACAAAACTAAGGCCGAGTTTGGATTTTTGTGCAAGCGCAAGCGGGTCAATCCGTGGGCAAAGCGCAGCGTCAACAGACATCATGAGACTTCCATGCCTTCCTCTTTGACACGTACGTCTTCCCCAAGACCTGGAACCGCACCCGTGCGGTGCCGCTGGCGGCCCCGCTCAGCAGTTGTGCTGCCATCTGCTTCCATGTCGACATCATCGCTCTCGCTCTCTGCTAATGCGCTAAGTGCGTGCTCCCACTTGCCTGATCCCACGTGGTGTAGTTCGTCGTGTAAAATGAGCTCCTCGACCGCGCTTCCATTACCATTGAGGGATGAGTGAGTACTGGCGTGGTGCGCAGGAGGGGAAGTGTCTGACGTGCGCAGCGCGCCAATCTGGGCTTCCAACTCCCGGTTGCGAGTGGCCTGAGCCATAACGAGCTGCTGCAAATATCTACATGACTTTTCGTTCAGACGATTTATCGGATAAAACCTGGAGAGATGAAACCGCACCGGATATAGTCTACACTTTTGCGTAAAATCATGCCCTTGTTCGCCTTGACGACTGACTCTCCAGCGCCTTCACTCTTGCCCGAGTCTTCGCCTGCTGCGACCTGAGACGCGCCTTCTGGAATCAGATTTCCCAGTAAGACATCATCGGGTGTCGGGGATGTCGGAGTTTGGGTTGGTGCTGGTTGAGGAACTGAAGGAAGGACAAATTCTCGATCATGGGGAAATACCAAAATAGGGTAGGGTGCGTACCGCCAGTATCAAGCATACACTCGGGGATGAGGGTCGCGAGCTCGCTAATCTTCTCATTAATATTGTCCCGACGCCGTCGCTCAACTGCATTGTGACTCTCACGGCGCCGTCGGCGTTTTTCGTTCGCGATCATCGCCCTATGCCAACGCAACAAATTTCAGTCTGCGCGAGGGAGAACGTGAATACAAGTTGATATACTCACTGCTTTGCAGCAGCATCTTGGGCGGGGTCGGTTCCGATGTCCTTAGGGCTGATCCCACCAGCACCAGGCGTGCCGTAACTACCAAAGGCGCCAGTACCGAGACTATCCGGCGTTGGGAGGGAGAACTCCTGGTGCCAGGTACTAGTCGAGTGCATGGAGAGAGGGGAGACGGGGAGACCCGATGTGGACTGTCGATGCGGTGGAATGAGGATCGCATGTGGATGGCCGCCATGCCGTGGTGGGGAAGCCGAACTTACACTGCCTCGTTTGGGACGGGCCGTACGGGCGGGGCCACCGTGGGTGGACGGAGGCTCGGAAGCAGTAGGAGGACGAGAGCGAGAACGGGAACGTGCATCTGCGGAATCGGACCGGGAGTAATCGACGTGGTCGTGGTAGGCGGATGGGGGTGCACCGCGTGGGTCGTATCGAAGGGAAGACGAAAGGATGGGGTGACCGTTACTGTAGTGTTGGGCAGCATGGGGGGAGGAGGTTGTATTGGAATTATTGTAGGGATCGTGGAAGGGGGTAGAGAGTGGAGGAAGTTGTGTGGGGAGGGAGAACTGTTGTGGCTGCTGGTGTTGCTGGTAGGACGAGTGTGGTGCAGAGATGTCAAAGATGTTGTGGCGATATTGTTGTTGGTGTTGTGACTGATTGTGGTTGGATCGTTCGGAGGCATCGGGAGAGTGGGTAGAGCGCTCGTGAGATTGGTGTTGATGGGGGAGATGCGGGTGCTGCGCGGGTTGTGGAGAATGGGCGATCAGACTTGCCAGTTCTTCGGTGAAATCCATGGAAGGCTGGGATGAATCTGGGTTGGCCTTGCGGAAGGATTCAGGGAGAAAGTGAGGCATGAACATGTTGTTTGGGTCGAATTGGGACTGAGGTGGAGGAGGGGAAGGCACGGATGGTGGAGGGGACGGGAGATGAAAACCCTCTTGGCGAATCTGAGGTTTATAGGACGAAGCGGAATAAAAGGCCATTAAGCGGGGAGAAGATAATATGATTTTAGAAAACGAGGTGGAAGGGGTGAGACGAGAGAGAGAATCGAGCGAGAGGGAGTGAGTGTGTGTGTTTGTGTGGGGGAGGGCGAAAGAGAGAAATCGAGCGTGCGATATTATATTCAATTAATTATTCATCCGGTCCGCCTATCCATCCGGGGTCCTCGCCATATTCCTGTATCTTGGCCCGGATCATCTCCTCCTCCGTCCTTCCTTCCAACTTAGGCACCGACGCCACCCCGCTCGTACTCATCCCCCCCAATCCGCCGCCTTCTCCCCGCCTCTCCCTCCACTCGACTCTCTCTTTGTCACTTTCCGCCCCTTGCCAGCTAATACCCTTCCCCTACCCAATCCGGCTTTGCCTTTACCACCCCATCTTCTGAGCCCCCCTTCCCTCGGAACACCCTCTTTCCTTTTTTCCCCACCTTTTTCTTTTTAGATCGCTTGCCCTGAATGAGGCACTCAGCACGGCTACCGTGCGGCGAGACCTCCCGTTGATCGCCTTTTTTCTTTCCCCACGAAACGAACGAAAACACCTTGCCATGGCAGTGATCGAGCTCGCATATATAATACCGGCTTACGCGGCCGTCTCATCAAACACTTTTATGGTCTCGGCCGACAGACCGGGTACGTGCGTGTTTGCATTTTTGCAAAAATGTGTGGGTGCGCTCCACATCTGTCTGCTAGGCGCGATGCGTGCATGTACGTGATCCAGGGATATCACGATCGTTGCTGCTCGCCCCATTCCTGCGTGCTGGATTGAAATGACGTCGCTAACCTTGGGCACGACCACACTCCCTCTAGATCAAGCCAAGACCACGCGCGTAGTACATACGCGGTACACGATCCAGCGTAAGTGGCAACTACCATATCCAGCTTTTATTGCATCCGATCACCAATCGATCCATCCAACAACCCTGCCCTGCCCCCGATGCTCCAAGGCAGGCGCAGGCGAAGAATGGAGAGAACAGCACAATGTTGATGCCTCTTTTTCGTTCGTTAGGTTGGGAGAATCCTGCTGTTTGATAAATGGCAAATTTTCAAAGGCACCAGTGGCATTGTATGGTATGGTCTAGGAACGTGCCCATGACGTCGTCGGGCCGTAGTCTCAAAGGAGGCACAATGGATGCATATTGCCCAATCATATCCGACGATCCCCACGACTTGCCCTTTATGCGCGCTTGTTGGTAACTCGCTCGGCCGATGGCACGTCCGACTCCCCACAGAAAACTAACTCTCACGCACGACAAAGATTGTTCCGCATCTCCTTTCCATACAATGTGGGAGTGAGAAGTGGATCTAGACAAACCCTCATGGATACGTAACAAGACGACGATAAGCGGCGAGGATGGTAACCGCTCACAGGGGGAAAAAGCGCGCGACTAGGGGGTATCGCTCTCTTATCATCCCATGTAGGGCGGGAAACCGCTCAAAACACCAAGCACAACAAAAGGGAGGAAGAAATGAACGGAATTATTCCGCAGCGCGCGTCCATCGATAATAGTGACATGACCGACGGGCGGGCGGGGTACCTGTTCCTCCCAAGCCTTCGCACGCCATTCGCCACTGAACTCACACGCCATCCCTGGTTGTTTAGCACAACCTCCGGAACTACAACAGTGATCGCGACTACGACCAAAGGAGCAGCAGCACGCAACGCACGTTCGTCTCTACTAAGTACGTGTGTCCACCGTATCGACCATATGTATGTATGCGCTCGTGCGTGGACGCACGAGAGTGTAGCCAAGCGGACAGAAATGGCAAGTCGGATTCCCGGTCCGATGTCTGAAGCGGTACCAGACTGGCGCTAGGACAGGAATGATAGGAACCAACGGAAGTATGCCCAAGGAGGTGGGGGCGATGGACTACATCTGGAGTCAGGAAGAAGGTGCAGAGGAGAAAGATTTTGGAGGCAATGGGCAAAGGGGTGAGCCGAGCCTCGGCTCATTCTTGAGGCGTAGACAGTGCCCAGATCGAAGAAGCTATTTTCCCAAGCGGGAGCGGGAGAGAGCACTCCACCACAGATTTCATCAAGACCGGAAAAAAGTGACTAGTGTTTGCACTTTGCCGTTGCCGTGTCCCTTTCACGACTCCGAGGGTAGGATCCTTGCAAATTAGACATGTAGTGGTGTTTTCGTCACAGGTCCCCCTGAATCATGGAGTGATGTGGGGCCATGGCGAATCAGTCGTGTTGAATCAGGCCAGAGCGTCTGTTGCTGTGGGGCTTTGCCCTCACTCCGCTGCGCCGCATCAGGAAACGTTGAGTACACACGTACTTCTTTCTCCCCTCATCCGCTCGGTCATCTAGGACGAATCATAGCCACTTGTATCATCGCCATCTTCGGAGATGAGTGCCTTGGTCCATGCCAATACCTAGACTCCAAGCTCAAGAGGCTGTTAGACGTCGTAGTCCCCATATGGGCTACGGCTGCGCATTGGAGTTATCCACACGCTTCCATTTCGTTGGAAACGAGAAGACGAGCAGACGCCGGCAGAAGATGCGAACCGGAGGATCGAGGTGAGCGCTACACGAACATAAATTTGCGGGTAGCTTATTTTTTCCAGACAAGAGTGGGCATCAATCGACATGCAAGCCTGAGGAGGGTCGAGCGCCATGTGGGAGATGACTAGGCGAGCTGGCGTTCTCATGGATAAACGAATCGTTATCAGGAAGCCGAGTGCGCGCCTCCCTGGCTCCCTAGGAGAGACAAGATATAATGAATCGCCGTTGAGTTCCTAGACGTGTTAGGAACAGACATGAAAAAGTGGAGCCGGTGAATCGAAAGTATTGTCCAAGCCCAGAGAGGAAGGACAACGTACATCCCCATATCACAATCGGGATGTGATAGTGGCCGGGCGCTTATTCAGTCTCGAGAGTGAAAGGCAGGACCACAGATAAGTCGAAGCAAGGCTAGGCTGGTCGGAAAGGTGGCAGTCCAGTACTAGATGACATCTGTGTGTGGGTCCAGAGCCAGAAATCTGATGGGTCAAATAACGTGAGCACAGTACACCGCCCCGGGGATATTCGACCACAGTCTAGTGGCGAAAAGATGGCGCCAATTTCCGAGTGAGGAGAGGGCGAGCGCCGTTATCTAGCGCTGGCGAGTCCAGAACCATGAACGGAGATGGTTAGCAGTTAAGGGTACCTGGGACGAGATGCACGCACAAAAATGGGTGAGAGCAGGCTCGAGAGTCGAAGCCTCACCAAAGCTTTTACGTATCTATAACGAGTCGTGGCGTAGGCGGCCAGCCGCACGCCCCTGTCCTGAGTCATGGCGTTGGCGTTGGCGTTGGCATCTGTATGGGTGAGCGCATCAAACGATACTCCACCTAATTCTTCGAGCACTTTCCCCACCAACCATCAGATAACGCGACTCGGCCGCCGTCCGAAGATTAGCCAGTCCTTCCCTTTCATGCCGCTCGGCTCCAACCTGCAAGCTCGGCCGAGGCCGATAAATACCTACGTATCCTCGGATCTGTTCAATGGGAAGGCGATCTCGGCCGTAAGGGCCGGGGATTTGGGGGGGCAGGAGAGGGGTTTCCATACCCTTACCCTAGGGCGAATATTATTACCGGGGGTGGTGGCGGTGGAGATTCCAATGTGGCAGAACAACGAGGAGGCGCCAGCGCGCCGTGTGGAACAAATGGTATGTGTGGTGGTGGTGGTGGCAAGCCACCATCGGGGGCGGGCGGGAAATCGGCCGACGTGGGGTAAGATACTCGATTTGATGGGCCTTACAGCATCAGTTCAATTGAAGAATGATGGCTTTAGTTGTTTGGGGCCCCGCACGACGGGGGGGCCACAGCCTTCAGTTCGACCGCCCGGAAATTTCATACGGGTAACCGGCCGGTATCAGAGACGAGCCAAAGGGACAAGGGGTTGGAGCGAAGAGAGGGCCCCGGACACTCGTCTAGAGCGTTGACTGGCTTGACCCGTCGCGCGGACAAGCCCTGTTTTTGTGAATGTAAAAGATTCCTGGGTCAATAATCCCAATCCGAAGACGGCGGAAAGTGGACAATAGCTCGCTTCCTCGCCTAATGGAGACCACCCCACAGCGAGTTTCTCTCGCGATATCAACCCAGGATAGGCCCGTGGGTAGCCAAAGGGGAACTAAACTCGCTGCAATATCGCTGTATGTATCACGAAGATTGGTGATGAGATTGGGGAGCAAAGAATCTGGGGACGGAAGGGAAGTGGGGTATATGCGTCATCGACCGCGACCGTTCAAGGTCTATCCGATCGGTTCATGGCAGCGGCGCGGACCATCATGATTGGAGGGGAGTAGGGGTATGGGAGCCGAATGGGGGTACGCAACTGCGAGACAAACGCTGCTTGAGGGTGGTTGATGTGGCAAATTGGACCCGGAGCCCACAAGGAAAGGGCAGTCCCGACTTGGATCCGATTTCTGAATGGGAATGCGCCACGGTCTGGCTGGAATGGGACCACTGAACAGGTTCTTGATGAATGGACGAGAGCGGGAAGAGGTTGTGCGAGAGGATGGCAGCAAAAGGGGAGGAGAGCCAAGGTAGATGATATGGGCCGTGAAATTGAAAAGTAAAAGTGGGTTCCCCCTCAACGCCTCAACGGTTGGGTTCATAAATAACGGGTTGGATCCATCTCCACCGCTGACCGTGACCGTGCCCACATGATAAGTCATCTGCCCCCCACGCGCCAGCGTGATTTCTGCTTCCGCCTATCATTACGTCTTGTTATCCTCTCACACGCACGCGAACGACCGCTTCACGAGAAAGAGCGACACAATGTTGGTTCGGCAGGGTCTCAGAGGCTGCCAAATAATTGCAACAATGTAACAATGTGCGATAATTTGTGGGCGGACGAGTGAGCGTTACGTGGATACTTTCACTGACAGGTTTAGCGTGATTTTGGCGGCTAGGTCACCTGCGCGGGTCATCCGCCGTCTTATGACATGCTGACTGACTCGGATACCCCTCTTGGGTGTTCTGCCTGTCGAACCGGGCAGCCTACTGCTGAGGTGAAGTGAATGGTGGCATAGTAGCTTCAGCGCTAACCCATCCGTCGAGGGTTCATAAGTGAGGAAAAACTGAAAGGGTCTTGCCTCGAACTATTCTTATCTCAAAGTTACACTATCCCAACTTAATACACTGTCCAGTCATCCGGTCAAGTCATTCCTGCGCTGTCACTCTCCTATTGGTACTGCCCACAATACCTCCACGCAAGAGAAGAAATCTGGACATCGCGTGGGAACTTGAAGACAACTGACGTGGAAACGCCGTGCCTGCCCATGAGGAGATTGGATGCGAACGGGTCATGGAGTACCCTTTGGGGGTTGCAGGACATCAATCGCGGGGGTGCGAGTTGTCGAACGGCGGGGAAGGTGAGAATAGCTCCCTCCGGTGTCTGTGACTGGCCCTTCTGGTGTGCCATACTTGAAACAGATAGAAGGGCCCAGTGAAAACGCAAAGTTTGGCAACCGGCCTCAAAATAGATTGTGAGTATCCCATGTTCTCTTGCAAGTGTGGGGGGTATAGGGTGAGAGGTACTGTATACGAACTCTCGATGAACACCTAGTTGATGATCTTGCACTCATTCCATACCTGTATTCGAGGACAAAAGAACATCATCACCTCACCAGTACCCTATCTTATTTGCAACCACACATATCTCGTACTTCTGAAATCTAGGTCTATCACGTCAATCCCGGAAATGCTATGTTAGGTGCATTCAAGAACTTTCCGCGGGAACAACCATTTGTATTACACTCGACTCGAGAAGGGCCTCGGCGACTCCTAGATGTGGCGATGCAAGACTATCTACGGTTATGTTTGGCGATCACATCCGCTCCCTCAGAACGTCCCAATGATGTCCACGGATCAACGCCCGACACTTGCTCCATGCTCCATGCTTGAGATGAGAAAGGGCCCGAACAACTTCTGCTGGTCGGGGTATTTACATAGGTGTCCGAGGGCTGATGCCACGGTTTGTTACGATCATTACGCTGCGTTGCATCTATGCTACGTTACAGAAGGTCGGGACGACACCGTGGTGTCCTCATTATGATGTAAAATGTGATGGGCACCATTTGTACAACTATCAGAAGGGCGTGATAACACCCGAACATTCGAATCGTTGCATGATACCAGGGATTCCCGTTGTCGGGCTAGTTTCCCGCGAGGGCTGTAGAACTCCGCTACATCAGGAAAATCAAATTATGCAAGGGAGCTTCTGCTCACCTCGGGCGCAATCTAAGGATTATCCAAACGTGCTGCGGATCCTCAGACGAAGGTCAGATAAGAATGCCACGTACTCAGCGACGCTTTCTAGGACTGGGAACGGTCTACTCAGTGTTCGCCAACATAAACGGCAGGAGAGAAATCCTTCAAACTATTATAGCTGGAGGTTTCCCTCTAGGCAGACTCACTGGCAGGGCTTGCGTCGCGGGGAGACTCGATTTTGTCATGGTAATATGGCCGGACGCTAAGAACTACTTCACGAAGAGTATATTTCACTTCTCTGTGAAGGAGTTCTTAACGTGGTCGAGATATTACGCATGGACGACCAAGGGATTTATGTCGTGTCTTGATGACTGATGTATGAGCGACTAAACTGCCAGTTCGGTCATTGTCAGGAACGGAACGCAAGGTTCTCGGGCGCCGTACTGGTACGCCACGTTTACACGCCTTGGTTCCACTCCGATTCCGAGGTTTGACTTGGCGAGAGAAAGGGAATGCAAGAACAATTGTCTCACCCCAAGGGCCTGGAACACTGACTGGCAAGCGGAACCTGAACCTTATTTCGGAAGTGAACCCTGCAGGCACATTGCACACGACGACTAATAACGTAATTCTGTACCGCCCACCACCAAGTGTAGCTTCATATGTTGTTTCAATTAATATTTGGTTTTCACCAAGACCTCTTAGCTTACCAGCATACGGTGGCGCGAACTCTACAATCATACCTTTTTTTTGGAGTGATTTCTCATAGGGCATTGCATCTTGATCTCATACCATCGTTTCGTGTTCTTGTCGTTCGCAATATGTGAAGTGCATGGCTGCCGGCGGGGCGGAATCTTTGCGACGAACAAACGATGTACACCGAGTGGCCATGTCTCTAACCGATCGTTCAAACCGCCAAGAGTACAGCGAGAAAACTTCTTCGCCGGTGGATTGCAGTAAGAATTTGCAGGGCCTATAGTAGACCACCACTGAGGACCCCAGAGGATTTACAAAGGGACGGAGGATCTCCCAGCAAGTAACTTACTCGAGCCCCAGCATTTCAATTTTAATTTCGCTTCGTCCTCGAGGCGAACGACAAGCCGCGGCTAGAGTACCGCTAAACGCAGCATGCATCGGCTCGGGTTTGGCAAAGGATGAGCTCCCTCCCAAGCAGCGTGCGTGACCGGTTTCCCCCCCTGTGCGCCACGCACTTGTCGATGGCGCGATCCACGGCAGCAGCAGCGAGTGCCAGTGGCGGGCGTCTGAAGCTGGTGCTTCGGATCCGCGATATTTCAACAGACGGGCCATCAAGACTCCCACGCGCAGTTGCTCGCCACGTTCTCGAGACGGGTCTGATTTTCTATGATCCCAACGCTCCTTGCCAGATCCAGGGCAGCCATAACCGCAGCTTTCTATCCGGATCCTCCGCAAAGTCAAAGTACACAAGAAGACTCAACGGCGCAACCCCGCGTTCAAGTCGATCCCATCGATGCGCTCGTCGACGGGTCGTCTTTACTCGCGCTGGCAGAGGCGATCGCAAGGAAGATACCAGAACATCGCGCAGCTATCGAACAGGACGGGCTTCACGACCCTGCCGTCTCGCAAGAAGTGTGTCGTTTTACCATCATTTATACGCTCAATCTACCCACTCAAACAGAGACGTTTTGACCTGCAAAGTTACTGGCCACAGAGACAGTGCTCTTGCCAGCCTTTCGGGCCTTCTCCGAGATCTTATCGCCCCTGCGGCCCGTGAATAAAGTTCCGCGAGACGTGTTGTCTGGGATATTTGCCCTCGTTGGGACGGGGACGGACGTTGTATCTCTATCACATGTGTGCCGCCGATGGAGACACATCGCGCTGCGATCCCCGAAGCTCTGGACGTCCATCGGGACTCGCGATCTTACCCCTCTGCTCCCCGCATTCATCGAGAGATCCCAGGGTGCTCCCCTTGATGTCTCAGTGTGCATTGATTCGGACGATACGCGTTGTTTGCAGCGCCTCGCCGATCTTCAATCTGTATCTTCGTCCTTGCGGTCGTTCGAGGTGACGATATCGGGACCCTTCACAGACGACGTCAAAGACGTCTTTGCGCACTTTCGAAGCGCCGCCGCGCAGTTGACCGTCCTTTCGATCCGATTCGATTATGACGCTAGGGTCCCTGGTGTCGAGTCTTCAGACGGGGACGATACTTTCAACCTTCTCTTCGGCAAGGAGCACCCAGCTCTCTCGGCGCTGTCTCTCAAATCTCTACGTCCGTGGACGGGCCTTCTTTCCGAAACCTTGACCGTCCTCGCTCTGGCCTCGCTCTACTTGTCCGCGAACGACCTATACCCATGTCTCAAAGCCGTGCCCAATCTCACATTCCTCGCCCTGCTCAATGTCCTGGCCACACTCTCAGACGATTACACCGGACCGTCCGACCCCATATCTTTAGACCGGCTACGCACCTTGTACGTCCATCAACCCGGGGGCTCGTACAAACACTTCGGGCACCTCATGTCCCACCTCCAACTCCCGCGACCCAGCCTCGCGTGCATCCTCATGGGCGAGTGCGACACCCTCGACGACGACTTCACGTCCAACCTGACGCGGCCCGTCAAGCTATCCTGTCCCATCACCCGACTAGTCCTCCAGATGGACGGCGAGCCCAGCTCCAAGTTCTACCTGCACGGCGTGCACGATGAGACCTTCGTCGTCTCAATGTGTCTCCCAACTGCCGCCATGCCGCAGATTTTCAGCGGCGGCAACGGCAACAACGAGGAAGAAGCAGAAGCAGGCGCAGGCGCAGAGGACAATGTCGCCGCCGACGCCGCCGCCGCCGCCCCCGCCACGATCACGACTCCCACGACTCCCACGACTGGCAGCCGCAGCACCCTCACCCTCGGCAGCATCTCCGCCGACACAACCCACACAACCGAACTAATCCTCCGCGCAGACGGCGACAATCAATCCCTATCCTCCCAAAACCTAACACACGTCCTCCGTCGCCTCCCTTCCCTCGAAACCCTCGTCGTAACCGGCACCCCACTCGACACCGTCGTCACCGCCCTCACCGCCCTCCGCGACGAGCTCCGCGCCCCCGTCCTCCCCCGCCTCCGCAACCTCTACGTCCGCGGCGTCGGGGCCGACGCCGCGCTTCCGCTCATGCGGTACATGGGCCAGCGCCTCGAACCTGGTCTGCCGGACCCGCGCGTCGTATGTCCCGCTGCGCTCAAGGACTCTCTCGGCTCTCGCTTCGGGCAGGTCGTCGCTATCGAGGATTTAGCCGCGTCGGATATACCCAGGCCGTTGACGGTGCCAAAGTCGATGGAGGAGTTCTTGAAATCGAACTTGGAAAGGGTGAGTTTTTTTTTAGCAGCCACGACGCCCTGATTTCGACCGCGTAGATACTTGGCTGACGACTGATTGCCTTTGTCGTAGAATGAGTGGGATTGGCTTATGGAGCGAAACCGTTGGAACTGGAACTGATGTTTTGGGCATTGTATATCATTTAGACAACGCAACTACGAATGCTCTCAATGAAACTGGAGAGGGCGCACACCTCTCCGGTCTGTATTCACGACTATGTACGATTACAGCCCTAGATGGTAAAGATAATACGACCCAACATTTGAAGAGCTTCGCAACAAACTGTCGACCAAGTTGGGTCGAACTCACGGGCTCTCCGTACTCTCGTTCGGGTCTGATGCACCTCCTTGGTGCGAAGTACCATGGGTAACTATGAATAATAGCCAGATCAGCTTACTGTAGTGATACATGTTTTGAGAGAAGCATGAGGCAATGTGTAAGCTACAGTTAGGTGGTTTGTTCAAGTCCAATGACGTCGCTTGAGGATCCAGTCCATCTGGCTCTACATCATGCTCGTAAACACAGCCAGTTTTAAAGGTGAAGGGATAAACGTACCGTTTCCAGATTCATCTTAAGAAACTTTTGCATTGGTTCTGGAACAGAAAATGGCTTTGGGAACTCCTCAGGCTTGAGGTCTTCGAGAGCCCTGACATCTCCGTATCGGGTCCCAACGGAATCCTTCAGCGATGCCGGACATACTACCTGCGGGACCGGAAGCTCTGGTTCCAGTCTTTGTCCCAGGAAGCGCGTCAAGGCTAGGGCATTTTCGCCGATCCCGCGCGTGTACAAGTAGCGTAGCCGGCGGAGGATGGGCTCCTCAGATTCGTCCCGCAGCCGATTCAAAGCGGCGACGACATTGTCCAGGGGCATCCCCGTTACGACGAGCGTTTCCAGCTCTGGTAAACACCGAAAAATATGGAAAAGATTGTCCGCCGAGACAGTCGAGTTGCCGTCGTCCCCACGTAGGATGAATCGTGTCACCTGGGAGACATTGGCAGAGACTGAGCCCATGGAGAGCCCCAAGGGGTTGAAAATGCGCGGCATCGTGGCGGTGGGAAGACAAAAGGAGAATGCAAGGTTGTCTTCGTGAACGCCATACAAGTAGAACTGGGACTCTGGGAGACTATCCAGATGCATGACCAACTCGGTGACCGTTCTGAACACTGTGTATGAATTGTCAAGGGTCTCGGGGATGTCATCGTCGACTACGGCGCTATCTGACATGAAGACGCAGGCCAGATCAAGGCGAGGGATAGTGATGTGTGTGAATAGATGGTTCAGATGTTTGAGCGCCCCGCGTGGCTGATGAACGTAGAAGACGCGCAGGCGATCGAGCGCAATGGGCGTGTCCGATCCGGAGAAATTCTCTGAAAGAACCGATATGGTGTTCAAAAGGGCGAGGGTCTCGAGATTGGGGACGGATCGAAGGGCGGGGTACAGTTCGTCTGCGGAGATAAATATGGAGGTCAGCGTGAGCGACTTGAGCCGCTCGGAGAGTAGGGGTGGCCAAGGGTGCAGATTCCTGAGGAACAGGGAGGAAACTGCCGGCGCTTCCCGTTCGAAAAGCATCGAAAAGCAATTGTTCTCGTCAAACGGAATCGGCTGGGGGATCGAAGCGTCAAAATCGAACCGAAGCGAGAATTCGTTGAGTACAGGTGCGCGGCTGCGGCAACGGGAGAATATACCCTTGACCTCGTCTGTGAACGGACCCGTTACGGCCACGTCTAACGTGCGCAGACGCGAGAAGGGGAATTCTAATAGACGCTCCAGTCGCGAGATCTCGTCGCAGCTCGTGTGCAACGAAACGTCTAGGAGATGGTCTCCAGAACGCTGCAAGGCCACCGACACCATGGGGGTGAAATCATCCGGTTCAAAGGTCGACCAAAGCTCGGGCGTCTTGAGGGCGACGTCTCTCCACCGGCGGCAGACGTGTGACACGGGAAGGATTCTCTTTCCGGACCCGACAAGGGCAAAGATTTGCATCAATATCTCGCGTGGCAGACGGTGTGCCGGCCGAATGGGATTGAGCATCTTCAGAAAGGCGTGGTGGGCGGGTGAAATGACACTCTCGATTGCGAGCAACTACATTGGGGGATTTGGGATCGGCGTGTAGGTAAATCAGAGAGGACTCACGTCGCGAATCGTCTCCGGATCATGGATCTTCTCGGCAACTAGGGCTCTCTCTCGTTCTATCTTCTTCGCGAAAGCCTCTGCAAGCTGAAATAATGAAACATCCTCTAAACTCCTTTGGCTGGTCCTCGGAAACCAGTCAAAATTGGGTGTCACGAGGGCATGCCATATTAGAACGAAGATGGCGGTAAGAAAGCCCAATGACCCGTTGGCAGTCATTATATGAGCGAGATTGAGAATAGGAAGTATTCGAACTCCCCGCGCGGGCTGGGGCAGCGCCAGCGCAAGTTCGATATGCAAAGCGTTTAATGGAGTACTGAGCAAAAGCAAAGGGGAGGCGCGGCCACCAGAGGTCACGAGAACACGTGACAGTGTGTAAAATAGGGTGAGTCAGGTCACCCTCATGGCACGTGGCCCGGCAGCGATAGTGAGTGTATTGTATGAAAATACTACAAGTGACATCTTAAATATAGGCGGGTGTGTATTCAATCCTGTTTGGAGCAACAAATTCTTTCCCGGGTAGGAGGACCGGGCTTGGCATGGACAATTTGGAGCGTCCTAGTCTTCCACCGACCGTGTTCAGGTACTCGAGTAACCGGAGTTGCTCCTCACTTGGGTTTCCCTCCGCCGCCTTGGCTGCCTCGATCGCACTGTCCCGTACGGTGTCAAAGTAGCTCAGTGCTACGGGGTCACCCGCGATCGGCGCGTCGAGACTGTCAACTTCAACTACATCCTTTAACATATTGAGTGTCTCCAACACAATCTCCGGGATGGCCTCCTTGTTTTTGAGATGCGGAACCATGTGGAATGCCATCATGGAAAAGTTCTGCAGCGGGCCATTTGCGAGGAGGTTCCTGAGATACTGTGGCGAAGACGCCTCCCGGCTGGTGACTTCGTCGCCCGGACGTCGGTCTTCTCTCCGGATACGCTCCTGCTCGTCGCCGAGACACAACCAATCATAAATCATAAGGATGAATAGCTGCTCCTCTTGACCTTGTCCCTGTAAATTTCGCGAGCGCAGATGGCCAATGATGACGTTGATCATGATGCCCAGTGCGCAATACGCATGAAGTGAAGGCTCGCCGGCGATGTCCGAGAATACGACGCTGTTGGCAGCATCGATAACCGCTTTGATGTCGAGTTCGTACCAGCGGATGGTCGGGGAGTCCTTTAGGAGAGTGAAAACCTGTTCGAGAATTTGGAGACATGTTATGAACATGCTGTCCCGCGTGGCCGATGGCATTTCCGGGCTGATTCTTGTCTTCAGATGCCCACATATGTTGCGAAGAAGGCCGTCAACGGCGACTAGCTTCTCGATTGTGTCACGGGCCTTTGGTTTACCGGCGGATTCAATGAAAGCGGGAAGATTGGACAAGAAAGCGTCGAGGACGTCCATGAAGCTGAACGGATCCTTGGCATATATGTGGTCATAGCGCAGACGCAAATCACCAGTGGCGAAAAACGGTTCGGTGGCACCGGGCTGGACTGATTTCACGGACAATAGGCTCACAAGGCTCAATTCTTTTGCGACCTTGTCCATGAACCCTAGCAATTGACTGTATCGTTCGGTAACATGAGGGTGTAAACTCCTGTGGACTAGGTTGTTCGGAACATTAAAGCACTCCCGAACCTCAGCGTGTACTTCGTCGAGCCGAGAGCATGCAAGAACGGACGGGGTGGGCTGGACGATAGTGATGGTATCCACCATCGCTTCCAGGGTCTCCCACACAAAAGTAAGATCCAGCATCGGTCGTTCAGCATACGAAAGAACGTCTCGTATGAGGACCAGGAAGTTGATTAGGTGCCCGTCGTATATGATCATATTGCGAAGGCCGTTCTCTTCAGACTCCAGGCGCCTTTCTGCTGCTTCGAGATCGGATTGGTTACGCCAGTGGCGGCTGTTGACACGTGTCCAGATGCGCAGACGCCGCGCCAATGGCATTAGGTGTGGAGGAAGCCACAAGGGATGCGCTGCGGCCTGCGTGGAGAACGGGCTAATGAGTTTGTGGAACGTCAGTGCCCTTATACATGCTGCGCGCAAAGCGAATGCAGAATCGTGACGGGTGCGAAACGCGTCCGAGGATTTCACGAGTGCACTTGTTACTCCTGTAAACCAGGTATGGTCGGACCAGCGGTCAAGGACGGAGAAAATTGCATCAAGGGACTCGAGACACCCGTGGGCGCGAGCGATACTCGCAGCTTGGGAGAGCTCGCGCGATGACATGCTAGACATGAGATGCTCTTCGACGCGCTTCAACATCCCATTCGCAACCAGGGCTCTCATGGTCTCCGTCGCATCCGTGATGAACGGGGAGTTGATGAGTGCGGGAAGTCCAATGACGAACTTGTCCATGCCTTCTTCGCCCACACCTTTGAGCAACCATTGCAGTGCGAGATAGTCGAGGCTGGCCGCTCGTCGTTCGGTGTCGGCAAGCAGGTCTCGAGAACGGTTGTATTGAATAGCCGTGGCAGGGATGGAACGGAAGGGAATTGGAGGAATCCCCTTCGCCGCGCACATCGGCAACCTGAAGATAAAACGCAGGAAGACGGCGCAAGGGCGTAGGGGAGTTGTAAGAGCCGTTTGGTACGGGGCGCTACTGATGACGAGTGGGAGGATGCTGAGGATAAGATATGTGGATAGAAGCACGAAGAATGAACATCTTGCGGCGAGTCCGACGGTATCGTTAACAGTCCGAAGGAACTCACTGAACGCGAAAAAGAAAAGGAAGACCGAGATGTGGAGGAGGACTGGGATACTATCGACCACCCTTCGCATCTGAAACTTGGTCAAGCCTTCGAAGAGATATGCACGCACACGGCCACGCTTTTGGGGCGGAGCGCTGAGCTGCGCGTATTGCAGGTACTCTCGGGCCCATTGTTGAATCAGCGTGGACATCAGTGCACACGTCAGGCTGAGGAACAGGCTGAGAAACATCAGGATGTTGATGCGAATTGCAATCCTTGATGGGGTGAAGGGCTGTGCGACAGTGGACGGGATAACCGAGGAGACCACAGACGTGCTGCCATTCGGCTGGGACTGAGCGACCAGTTGAGTGAGGAGTGCCACCGTTGCGCCACCAGTGTCGGGAAGGAGCATTTTGTAAGTCTCGATGATGAAAGCCGATACGACTGCGGAGAATAGACCGGTCTGTTTTGACTTGAGTTTGAATATGACGATACACTGGCAGGAGACGTACAAAGATCAACATGGCATCTGTGACTCCCCTCCAGGTCTCAGTGAGCTCCGTGTC
>Ga0209488_10001542_pt1 | contig 19679 bp, 24 predicted proteins | sample Rivendell_Oct201_8_FD_188349 | JGI IMG/M metagenome (GOLD analysis project Ga0209488, IMG submission 188349) | Vadose zone soil microbial communities from the Eel River Critical Zone Observatory, Northern California, USA -... | ecosystem: Environmental > Terrestrial > Soil > Vadose zone >...
AGCCGATTAATTTCTTTACTTCACTTGCTCAAACCTCTCTTCGGCCCTCAATGGGCGCTGCAGGCAGTATTACTCGACGCATGTCTTCCACGCCACGGCTCGCCTCGACGTTCCCACCTGGGACGACCCTGCTGTGGCCGCGCAGATCAACGCGCTCTTTCCGCATCCTCCGCATACCATTTCGTGGGCGGCGATCCTGACTTTCGTAGAGACCGTGTCTGCTTTCCTCAGGATGTTTTCTCAGACGGCTGTCCTTTTCGGCGTGCTGCGACAGCAGAAGGACGGGCTGTTGTTCGCTCTGCTGACGTTCTTCTGCCATCTGTTGTCCTTCCTAGATTTCTCGGACCGCTACCAACTGTCTAGAGGTAGGAAAAGTTTTACATTCTTTCTACCTGCTAGCTTCCGCTGAACTATCTCATCAGCCTGGGCTGCGACCACGCGTGACAAGAATTTTATCAAGATGGAGGGGTTCAAGCGTCTGGTCAACGAACCCAAACATCGCAAGGAACTCGTCGCAGGTGGTCTTTCCCAGTACCTCGTTTCAGGTTCGTTGGACACCCTTGAACAACGAGACTTTTCACCAATCTGTTTGGCAGAGTATCGTCATCTGGCTAGCCTGGTGGGGAGTCGTGCAGGTGACTTCTGGTCTATCTTCCTAGACTCTTACCACGGGGGCATATTCCGACCTCTCCGCCTCGTCACAATCTCCCTGAGTGAGCTGCCCCTGGTACGCTCAGGCAGGCCGATCTTTCAGGACAAACTGATACTATGATTGCTTTAGATTATCTTTGCCCTCCGGGCGATCCAGCAGCCGTCATCGATACCGACCTCGCTCGCATCCCTCCACTTGATGCAAGATACTTCGGGGTCATTTATGATACTCATCACAACGCTGCTATCACAAACAACGACCTTCTCTGACCAGTTGTCGGCCCTGCGAAAGCTCTTCGAGGCTGGTGACATCCCGAATAAGATCGTAGACGGAACCATTCCATTTCCGGAGAATCAGCAATCAATCCGCGACGGAATATCGCTGGAATTCAGGTAACTACCTTTCGTTTGCGGTTCCTCCCGAGTCCAGGGTGTTTACATGAATGAAGGAATGTGTCGTTCCGGTATCCTGGAAATGAAAAATATGCCTTGCGCGATGTTTCCTTCAAGGTTGGACAGGGCCAGCTTTGCGTAATTGCTTGGATATTATTCATCTAGAGGCACGAGGTGGACTCACATCCCATTCGCATTACAGGTGATTCTTGGTTCTAACGGGTCAGGGAAAAGCACGATTCTCAAGCTTATGGCCCGATTATATGACCCCACCGAGGGGGTCATCCTCATCGACGGAAATGATATCAAGACATTGCGTCTGGAAGACCTTCGGCGTGCATTGGCAATCTTGTTCCAGGACTACACCCTCTTTCCCCTCACTGTGAGTCTACGACACCCGCACGCCAACCCCAGGTTCGCTGATACTGTCACGTACATTCACAGGTTAGAGAGAACATAGCTCTTGGTGATCCCACACATGCGCATGACGACGCAGCAATAGAGCAAGCTGCGCGTCTGGGTGGCGCGTCCGAGCTTATCGCGCGCCTCCCTGATGGCCTTGATACTTATGTCGAGCGGCCCGTGCGTGACATCTACCAGGGGCTGCCGGATGGGACGTCGATCTTCGGGGGGAAGGTCGACAATGAGTATTTGCGAGGTGTTCTAGAGACCCCAACAGACAAGGTGCTCAGTGGTGGAGAGACGCAGAGGCTCGCTGTGGCGAGGACGTTCATGCGCTCTTTGTCTGTGGATCAGAAGGTTGGATTGTTGCTGTTTGACGAGCCGAGTGCATCGCTAGATCCAACTGCTGAGCAAGGTACGATATCGTCAATCCCTCCACCTCGTGAATCCTGACGGATTTTTTCATCACTCGTAGATTTGTTCTCGCGCCTTCGGGAGTTGCGAGGGAACAAAACAATGGTATTCTCGACTCATCGGTTTGGGAACCTCACACGACACGCGGACCTCATCTTGTGCGTTCGTTTACCCCATATGTGTGTCCCCCCGACTAGCATTGACGAGTGCCATAGATATTTGGACGAGTCTGTAATCCTTGAGACGGGCACCCATGACGAGTTGTTAAAGCGAGAAGGCTCAGATTATGCTAGGTTGTGGAACATTCAAGCGCAGGCATTTCTGTGAACGCGCGCCAGTCATGACACGCATGACGGCTCTAAATCTCGTGTTTTCTCCATATTCGTGGGTATTGGACTTGGGTTGATTTGGCGGTATTTCTCTGAAGGGTAAGACGAAGTTCCGCAATAGAATCTGACGAGGCTATATTGTGAGGGTGTTGTACGTTGTAATGACATGTAGTGAAGTTCATAGGGTCTTGTAACACTGGCACAGCTCCCCTCACCCCGACTTGCGAGGCACGCGTCTGCGTGCGACGGTCTCAACACTGTTTTAGCACGTTTTCTAAGGCCTTGAAGGATTGGCGAGTCTCACAATCAAAAGGAGAAAGATATTTGTGATTTAAGATCCCCAAATGACCGATTCGTGGACGAGTTGTGATGTATTTCTTACACTTGGCTTGACTGGAAGATGAAGAGCCAAAGCAAAAGCAAACCTCTAACCAGAACCCTTGTTCTCGTCTCCTCACCAACCCGAGTCTGATTGAATGGCCATGCCACTGCCACAGCCACCTCCATACCATTCCTCAGGTTGCCAAGAACAGCAATGCTGAACCCCGACTAGAGTCGACACTTGTAAGAAGAGGGGAACGTTAATATTATTACGGTTCTCGAAGACGCGTTCGTAGCCGTGGGCGAGGATGGGTGGTCGCCAGGAGAGATGCGGTCATGAGGCGATCTGGTCGTGTATCACTCTCGGCATCCAGCCGTGTCTGCTCTGACTCTAGCTGGTGACGATGGGGTCGTTGAGGCGTTTTGGTCCAATAGAATTAATGACGGTCGAGAGCGTCGAGACTACGTCGAATGAGCCAGCGCTTCAAGGTAAACGCGTCGCGTGACGCGGTTCAACTATCCCCAGTATGATCCCAGACCGCGTGTTCACCATTCACCTTCTCACCCGTCTCTCCTGCAAAGCATGAAGAGAAGTCGTCGCCGCTCAAAGAAGGGAAAAAGCACGACATTTGACTCGCAAAATGAAACGCTCGTCGAGCACCGTAAACTCGGCGTGTGGGACCTCTACGTCGAGCGCGATCCGAAACTGTCATATTTCCCCACTTCGTGGAGAATCGAAGAGTACGCGGGGATCCTGAGCGATCTACCTTATCTGTGGAGAGCCATTCGCGATATCACTGCTTTGGCATGGCCGCTCTTGTTCCTTTACATAGCCATCAGTCTGCTGAATTCCTTGGTTCCTGCCTTGAACTTATGGTACGTCGCGTACAATTCACCATTCCTTGGTGTTATGTATAACGGACAATCGATCGCTTTGTAGGTTCTCTGGGCAACTCATCAACATCGTGAGTGCGATGTTTTTCATAGATCCGATGCTCTAAGCCTTTATTTTCTTCTCTCGCAGGTCCAGCTCGCCGTCGATAAGCGCGCCGTGGATACCCAGCTCCTCATCCGCGTAGCTGGTGGACGCGCGCTTTGCGCTGCAGTTGGGAGCCTTCTCCAACATATCTCGGGGAGGCTTTCGATGACACTCAACGGGCGTATAAAGCGATTTTACTCGGCACATATCTTCCACTCCATGGCCCGCCTCGACGTGCCCACATGGGACGACCCCGTTGTGTCTGCGCAGATCGCCTCTGTAATACCGAAGGGTCCGCACACCATCCCGTGGGCAGCCATTTTGTGCATAGTGCAGACCGGGTCCATCCTTGTGAGACTTTTTTCTCAAACTGCTGTCCTCATGGGTGTCCTCCGGGACCAGAGAGACGGTGTTTTGCTCTCCCTGCTTTCATTCGCCAGCGACGCTTTTACCTTCTTCAATATCTCTTCTGGCTTAGATATGGGCGGAAGTAAGAAATGCCGTATTCTGACCCCGTTTACCTTGGACTAAAGACTATTCTTAGCTTGGGCTGCTGCCACGCGCGATAACGATCTCATCAGGATGGAGGGACTAAAGCGAGTGGTCAGCAACACGAAACATCGCAAGGAACTCGTCGCAGGCGGCCTAGCGGAGGGCCTTACTGCAGGCGTGTCGAACTTCTTTCTATGATAAGAGCTGTGCTGACCCTTTGCAGAATATAGCAACCTTGTCAATCGGCTGGGGAACAGCGCCAAGGACTTTTGGTCTGCAGTCATGGATGCCCGAAACGATCACTTCTTTCAACCCATGAGCCTCCTCAAGCTCCCGTTAAGTGAATTACCGCAAGTGCGTATACAAATCGACCATCTTTGCTCACATTCGAATGCCAATTTGCTTCAGATCGTCTTTACCCTTCGAGCTGTTCAGCAGCCCTCGTCGATACCGGTCAATCTGGCTTCTCTTCATCTTATGCAACGGACATCGGGCATGTTTATTTCCAGCGTCAGAACGCTCGTACAAAATACGGGAAATATATCCGAGTACTTATCGGCCTTGCGAAAGCTCTACGAGGCTGGGAATATTGTAAATCAAGTGGCAGACGGAGCTGTCCCGTTTCCACAAAATGAGCAATTAATTCGTGACGGAATATCGCTGGAATTCAGGTACTTTGAACGTCGTTGGTTCTTTCCCGTGATGCTGATTCAGCATCTGCAGAGATGTCTCGTTCCGATATCCTGGAAGCGAGGAATATGCCTTACGCAATATTTCTTTCAGGGTAGGGCCCGGTCAGCTCTGTGTATGTTCGCGCTCACGATATATCTCCCGAACGAAGTGGCCTTATTTCCCTGCCCCAACAGGTCATCATTGGTTCAAACGGATCCGGGAAGAGCACAATTCTAAAGCTTATGGCTCGCTTATATGACCCAACTGAAGGAACCATTCTCGTCGATGGACAGGATATCAAAACATTGCGGCTGGCGGATCTCCGGCGTGCAATGTCGATCTTATTCCAGGACTACACACATTTCCCTCTCTCGGTAAGTACGGTCCTCATGTCTTGTGTCGTGACTCCCCAACCCGTGTAATCACAGATTAGAGAAAATATCGCCCTAGGTGACCCGACTCGCGCGCATGACGACGCCGCAATCGAGCGAGCAGCTCATCTCGGTGGCGCATCCGAGCTTATTGCACGCCTCCCAGATGGCTACGACACTTATCTCGAGCGGCCTGTGCGCGATATCTTTTCGGGGCTGCCGGATGGGACGACGAATGTATTCGGGCGAAAGTTTGACACTGGGCGCTTGAGGCGCTACGTGGATACGCCAACTGACCACGGCCTAAGTGGAGGGCAGATGCAAAGGCTCGCCGTTGCGAGGACTTTCATGCGCTCTTCTGTGGAGCAAGGAGTAGGATTGTTGCTGTTTGATGAGCCAAGTGCATCACTAGATCCTAATGCTGAACATGGTAGGACAGTCTCCTACGATGTTCGTCCACCGTCCCATTGGCATTCAACCTGTTATTTGTTAGATCTCTTCTCACGACTTCGATCGTTGCGAGGGAACAAGACCATGATATTTTCGACTCATAGGTTTGGAAACCTTACACGACATGCTGATCTCATCCTGTATGTTTGGTCTGTTCCTCTTGTGTGTGCCAACCTGATTGATAACTGATGGCAGATATATGAATGATTCGGTAATTATTGAGACGGGCACACACGAGGGCTTGTTGAGGAGTGAAAGCTCAGACTATGCTCGGCTTTGGCGAATCCAAGCCGAAGCTTTCTTATGATAGTTGACGGCGGTATATGAGTAATCTCGGGCCTAGATCTGTAGAGACGGATGGTACTTACAATGGAGCAAACACTCCCGCTAACTTGCACATATAAAACGATGGGTTCCTAGGACTAGATGTAATGCAGGGACTTGCAAACGCACGGACCGGTTCAGCAGGATAAAGTTGGTTTGTTCTTTCCATTTGTGTGACCATACATAACTCTGCATGCAATGTGTGTATCCATCTTCAATATATCGTCCATTTAGCGAAGGGGATGCCGGACGCGGACATACTCCAAGTCAAGGGAGAATAGTGACGTTCGCTAGCGTTCTGGTACAAGGATCGTAAGGCGAATTGGTCCAGGTTGTGCTCTGCAGCAGTGTTAGGATATCGCAAATTGGGATATATCCTCACCAACACATCCTCTTTCTGTCCTTCCTGATATTGTGGTACAACTATGTGCACTTTGCGGTTCAAGAGCGTGTCAAGGAGTAGAGGTGTGACTCCCTTGGCGTCGTGCGGCGAACCTAGTTGGGCCGTCTCGTGTAACGTATTGTTCGCGTGCCATTTTCGTCCACTGCTAGGGGGAAATGACCTTCCTTGGGGTTCATTGACAGGATGGGTTCCCTTAGTTGCGTGTTCTTCAGACGTGATTGGTTGGTTTCGACAACGTAATCCTAGGACGGCCGCCGCAGGTCGTCAAAGGTTCTGAAGCACGAAGGATATCTGATTTCTCGGGTATCCACTGAAACCTGGTTGCTGGCTCGAAATTGTATAAATGGTTGTCAAACTCGTCTTTTTTCCTGGGTGTCTGAATCACGTGGCAACCATGTTCGCGGAGAGGCCGCAGTTGGACTGAAATTCGGTCGCAATTCGAGGATGTTGGGCGCGCAGCTTTGGCGCTGTTCCTCGGCCTCCGTGTTGTGGTACCACAAATATTCTACTCAGGAATCAGCCCATTGAGGAGGTGACTTCGCGTCGCTTACTGGTACCTCTTCTTCGGGATAATTACACGTAGCATCCGAGCTTCGGGGGGCCATTGACAGGTCCTTCGGGCTCCAAGCTTCCACTTCCTTGTCAGTGACCACTGTGGCTAAAGTTCAGCGCTCAGGGCCGGCGCGTCATCATCACCTTACGGCTCTCAGGCTTGCAAAGTCAACTCAGATCATGTCAAGACATGAAGCAATCGCTACGTGGATCCCTGAGACAGATTCGGTTCCCAGGCGCCGCCTCGTCCATCGCTGATAGGATGGAAATGCAAGGTTGGCTGTTGGGACGACCCTGCAGCTTCTCCGTTGCCATCCTCGTTGCTGACGGACCGAGGCGGCGTCTCGGAGCCGAACACGCCTGCCAGTTGCCGTGTCGGTCACGGTATCGGCGCGGTGCTTGTTCCGAGTTTAAATATCCAATGTGGCGCTTTGACGACAAGCGCATTCCTGAAACCAATAAACTTGAGTTCTGAATCCATGGCCCTTGACTATGAAACACCCACCTTCCCTGGAACATGTCAGGTGGAGTGCTACCAGGAGATACGAGACGTCTTGAACCATCACCAGTGTCTCGGCGCTCATCGCACTGGCATTTGTCTTCCTTCCATACTAGATGGCTGGCTCATGGGGGCGCGACTCGATTTACTTTATGCAGGGGATGACAACCGTCGGGGCCCGCATGGTCATTCTGCCGGGGTGGGATGTACCAGGTCATTTGATATGTAGTTCCAGGCAGCCTAGAAGTACCGACTGAATGGTGAACACGCGGTCGCAGGCTTTCCTTGCGCCAAAACGTGTGGACATAATGGATAGGTGTGGCGCGTACTCTCGCCCAAAAAGGGTTCCATCTTGAGGCAGTTCTAACGAAAGAGTGTGCTGTACTCGCGCAACATGGTGGTCTGTGCGAAGGGAGGTCTAGATTGCAAGATATCACTTATGATTTCAAGTTCCCACATAACAAATACGACACAACCCCCCCTTTTCCTGCGCCGCCGCCCTGTATCTGTTCAAACACCACTAATACACAGACACGCTAGTTCTCCAAGACCGCTAGTCAACCTATGAGGAGCAGATGTGATCCCGGACACTTGAACACCGCCGCGCGGCGGCGTCGCCTTACCCTACCCTTCATGTCCCTCTATTTGTACTACTAATAAGGGTGGACTGGTCATGGCACTAGCTAGAGGGATTGTAATGGCACCCTTACAGCTCAAACTATAGTCGACCAACCAACTTCGCACTAGACTTGCGCTCTGCAGTCACGGTTCATTAGTGTCTGCTGATACAGCTACTCGTCGGCCTTGCAGATTCGGAGCTTCTGGTACTTAAGCTCCTGAATCCCGTCTCCTGTTAAGTTTCTTCACACCTCTCCTGGGAACTAATTCCCCATTCCCCCTGTCCAGTCAAGACAAAGTTTTCCTAGGACACAATCCCTGCCCAAAATGTTGAAAAACATTTAAACAAAAAACTTAGGGTTTGCAATGCCGGCGCTTTCCTCGTAACTTGAACCTTGCACGAGTGAGTTTCCATGGCTTCCGACTGGCATTAAGATTCGGCACACTGGCACACTGTCTCTCCCCCCTCTTCTCTTCGCCGCTGACTTTGCTGAGTTTAAGAGGGCAACCAATAATACGGGTTTTAGGCCGCGATCGCATGTGATAGGTGGGTTCCCGAACGCCGCAGTAAGAGGAATACTAATAACGCTAGTCTTGGGTAGCTGTATTTTACAGGCCGCCCTTCTCACCCCAACATGCCCGTTGACTACTAACAGATCTTCCCCATGGGCGACATCTTCTACTATTGGCTTCAAGTTAGTTTTCCCTTTCCCGAATAGTTTTATAGCTTATTGTGCCCATTGGCAGTCTCCACGTTTCTCTTCTTCCGAAGAGCGCGAAGACGACCCACGACCAAGGTCGGTTCAAGTTTTGGCTGGCCGCTCTACAAGATTGTCTACGAGCCCACATGGAGGTCAAGGCCACAGCATCGACCCGATGACGACACAGACAAACACACCTCAAGAAGCATCCGGTGGACACTCGTTCCACGCCACGCTATACACGAACCAGGGAAACCATATCAATGAATTTTCATACCCGACTGCGAGTCAGCGCGAATCGTTTCAAACAACACCCCAACAAATCCCTCCAGTGGGTCATCATACGCACCTTTCTTCAAGTCATCACATCCCATGCGACTCTTTGAGCTCAACTGGCAACACGGAAGCGTTATATCACAGGTTCCCTGGACAGCCTGAAGGCAATACTCAGGTGCAGTGTCATCCCGCATCTCACTCAGTGTGGACCCGTCGATGATTCTCACTGGTTGTTATGCAGGCGGTCCAAGGATCGTTGAGCACCAGCCCAATAGGCTATATACAACCGCAGTGTGCCGCACCCCTGTTTCCCCAGTGTGGAGTCGTCGACTTCTCACCGATTCGAAAGAATCGCCTTCGCGAATATTCTTGCCCTGTCCCAGGCTGCCCCAAATCATTCTACCGTTCACAGGAACAAAAACGGCACTTGTTGACGCATCTACCTCATTGGGTCCATTGCCCGGAACCCGGCTGCTCTTGGAGGGGTAATCGCCTCGGTACCTTCAGAAAGCACCGGGGAAGTGATCATCCGTCCAGCATTCAGGAGCCGGACAAGGACCAATACGAGATATACGACCCGTTTCCACTGGTGGAGGAAATTATACAAGGCTCCCTCTGCATCAAAGCTGCGGAAAACCGAGCCATTGCCGCGGTACTCATGAAGGCCTCAGAGCTCGATAGCTCGGAGCTATGCGACAATCCCTGGGGTCGTCAGAAGAGGAAGGTCCGAGAGCACAATCTCGTCGCTCTCGCTTAAAAATTGCATTCCCTTCGTGTAAAGCATACAGTATACTGTGCGGTGTATTCTGATTGTTAGGGTCGGACCATACTTATAGCGTACCAGCTTCTATTGACATTACTGTAATCCCGGAATTGTTCTTTAGATTTCCGATTGGTATCACTTCTCACCAGATAATATATAATTTGCAGTTACTATAATTCGCGCCATATTACACGGTTCAATGGTAGTTGAGAATCGAGGCCTGAGTGAATGAGATTTGGAGTGCAACTAGACTGAATAACGGGTGTGCAACTGTGACTCCGACTCGGGGACAGTTGCCGTACGCGCGCCGCGCTCTTGTGTCGCGTCGCCGGTCGGCTGTGATAGCCCTCCATCCGACTCGGATCAACATCGCCGACTGCGCTCGCCGCAGAAAAACTTTTCCTTTCATTCATTCCTCGCTAACTTGTGGAATAGAATCGATCACTGCTGCCCATATAAGTCGGGAAATTCGTGGTCTACGATAGTTCAGCATTTCGAAGCCAGGCTGTTCTTCGCCGAGAGTTGCCGTTAATGCATCTGCTCCCTGTTATTGTCTTCCTATCTCCCAGGAGATGCAACGACGACGGTCATCTCATGGTACGTCAGTCGTCATGACAGTGTAGTCCTCAATTCGTTGAGTTTCACGTCAACGTGCAGTCGTGCACCTTACCAGTGAAACGTGTAATCATACAAAGAATGTAATCGGACATCTCGAGGTGCATGCGGCCACCATTCACGTTCATGGCCACGCAAGCCTCAATTCTGATAACCTCCAATTAGATCTTTTTTGGGGCGAGGGGATGCCAATACACGAAAACTGGGAGACGTGTGAGTAAATCCCCGACAAACCGAACCAGTTTGGACATGGAACTGAAAATCTCCGAAAAGCCAAGTGATCACTCCCGGAGAGTGCACTGCACCTCTCTGCCAGCACCACGAAACGACAACCCCTATCAACTGCACAGCCAATGAAAGCTGCCAAAGGAAATGGAATCTTTGAAGCCCGCACATGTCAGGTTCGTTGACCGCTAGAATAATTCCTTGCGTCCTAGCTTGGCACACATGCATCACTTGCACGCCTCAACTTAAGCCTGCTTCCTAAAACGCCTTTCACAGATGAGGGTGAGATATTGTTTCCGTGGCTTGTTCCAGGAACCAAAGTTAGAGAACGCCAACCGAGTATTACTGAGATTGAACTGAGTACGTATCTTCTCCCTTCCTTCATCGGTCCTTGTACTGCCTTTCGTTATTTCACATGACGCCGCATAGCAATACACAACGTAAGCTTGCTTTACGAACCACACTTTAGGGCGCCTGACTGCAAAGCTCAGTCATTCGATGTGATGTGTCCCGTCACCACGTACGCAGACTTGTTTTAGGTCATCTTCTCGATGGAACTTCTTCGAACCCATGGAAGGTGTCGTGTGTGAGTGCTTTGACGCTTCAAACTTCACGTCAATCACAAAGACCTGCCTTGGATCAACTTGAATCCGCTGAGACCCAACACACACAAGACGCCGGTTGACAGATTTAATATCTAAGCACCGGATGGACCTCAACCAGTCTGGACGCCGAGGGCTATTTCTGAGAAACATCTTGATGCACGCGCGAAACGGCGCATGGGTGGCTTCGTTGAATAAATTCCGCCATTGTGTCAACCAGTTTTTCCAAAGCGCTCGTTTAGTATGGCGTGGGAAGGGAGAAAAACGAAACTTTCAACTTGGATGTACTTCCCCGATTGAACTCTGTCCCACTTGTTTCTCCATTGCATCCTAGTCATGGGGTAGCCGTTGAACAGGCACCCCTACAACCAGCACAGCGATATCAACGGACCCTAGGACCGCCGCCGCCGTGCTTGCATTATCCAAACTTGTCAACTCCGACCTGCAAGTACAACTACCCTTGCACTGATGCGCAGCCCCGAGGACGATAGTCCTGCGTTTTTACATACTTAAGCCCAAAGTTTCTATCGGTCCCATGGAGGCTGATGCGCTGATGCCCCCATTATGGTCAATGTACGTGTTGCTCCTACTAATGCGACCAATTCTAATTTTCATAGCATGGCTATCCCGCCACAAGATTTGGACCGATGCAGATAGTCGGCACTCGCGTGGTTGTCTTCTCTGTTTGTTCAGCCACAGGCCCATCATGCCATTCCGTGCATCGAAGGAAGGCGTTTATGAGTGCCGAAAGTGCCCAGAAAATTTTCAAGTTGACATCGCCGTGATTAGACAACGATTAGCAAACCATCGATACTAGGATCCGCTTTATAGGCGATCCGACCTGAGGAGTACTGTCCATCCACCTATCTGTGACACCCCTGCCCGCCAGGGGTTTTCGCCCTCCAGGTGTGTGGAAAAGGACGATCTAATTGAAGGCATCCCTCCATGGCCGGCGGCAGACGGAACGACTACCAAGGCAGTCTATGGAACGGACATTACTATTCAATCCCATACGACGTGAATTTACTTTACTCTGCTTCCTAGCCTTACCCCTCATTGTATGCAGAACCTTTTTTTATATGCAAAGGCTGAACAAGGTAACGACCGACAACCCGAGTCATTTTCAGGGCATTACACGGACAGGCCCGGAAGTTATAGCCAAATCTTCAACCCAGGAGGAGAATACACCGGCGCTAGCACAAGTGTCGATCCGGGTGTAAACCTTCTCGGGACTTCTTTCGATACGCAACCCTACTCAGCAAGCCACGTAGATGAACCGTCCTTTCAGATTCGCCAGAAGGACTCGGTCCTTGCAATCTCCCAGCACGCACCTCCCCGCGACCATATCTCGCAACCATCTGCGGTGATAAGGATAAGCGGCCAGCGTGGGGGAAACAAGCTTGTGGCGGCGCATCCTGAACTCCCTGTACAATGCGAGGGTCAGGTGAAGTATCATGTCACATCTCAACTGACCAGAGCTGTTTATGATTTTCTCCACGTATCATGCAGACAATCCGAAGAAGCCCTGTGGGCTATCATGTGCAACTTCCGTGTATCACACCCACACTGCAGCAAGGTAGATCGGTCAAAGCTCATGTCAAAGCCCCGACGCCGAAGAGAGGCGCACATGACGCGAACAAACGTTGTCCCGTCTGCCTTGCATCACTGGGCCGCCCGAAAGACAGAGAGCGGCACGTCGTGTCTCATTTGCCACAATGGCTACATTGCGCGGACCCTGGCTGCTCATGGAGAGGAGATCGTTGGGCGGCCTTGAATAGACATCGCCGCAACGCCCACCCGTCCAGCAGTCAGGAACCGGTAAAATGCGATGCTAGTTCAATCATTTACGACCCGTGGCCATTAGTGAAAGGGATCATCGCGGAAGACACCTCCCTAGAAGAGGCACGAAAGCACGCAATTTCGATGGTGGAGAAAAGGGCGTTGGATCTCACCAAATCTGGGATATGGGGAGATTTCTGGGGTCGTAAAAGGAGGCGGCCTCGACTGGCTCCTGACAAGAATCAACGACTCGGATTCACCTTTAAGTTCGAAGGATGACCCATGCATAGTTACCCAAGTTCGAGGAAATGCAATTGTTGCGATGTGTGTCAATGGGCATGACAATTTTGTGCACACCGATCATGGTAGCCATGAGATGCACGTGATCGTGGCGTAAACGTCAACCTTTGACAGCGATTGACTTTCCACCGCCACTACACTGCACCACTACTGGCAAGAATGTTAACATCTCGCCCGGTCCCTCTTGCCGCGAGCCGTCCCCTGCATACCAAAACACCGAGAAGAACTCTTCAGATAGCCAAGGGAATACTCCAGGAAAACGCTTTGCATGGCCCCCGCACCGTGAAAGCACACAGAGTACAGCTACAGACCCCATCCGGAGGTGGGTCTCCTAGTACGAAATAGAATATACTTCCGGTGCCAATCTCACGTTATAGCGCAGAGTCACCTAAGAAACTGCCTAAAGGTGCACAGTCCTCGAAACCCGTGGTGAACTCTGTTGCCCGTCCACTTGGTGACAAGACACCCTTTGCCAATCGTCAGCGCCTCCACGGTGTGATACAGGACCCGACCCCAGGCCCTGCCAAGAAGAATGCACCCGCTCTGGACGGAAGGTTAGAACTACTGACACCTGGACATGCTTTGCTTCCAAGCTCGGCCCGCAAGACGGTTCGTGGACGGCACAGCTCTGGTCCTGTCTTCGAAACTCCCGTCTCAAAAGGCAACCACTGGGACGTGTCGGATAACGTTGTTATCGCGCCGGTGGCACAAGAGGTGCAGGGTGAATTGGCCCAATCAGAAGATTACGACGAGATCGAATACATGCCCCCAACTGCTATTGGTGCGAGTGATGCTCTTTCATCGTATCACGCTATGCCAACGTACAATGTAGATCCGCCATACACACCGCATTTTGATGTTCCTGACTACAAGCTCATGGGCATCCAGCTTTTTGAAATGATGCACTCCCTCCCGAAGGACGATGCGTTAGATCGCTTCCATGCCTCGGAGAAGGAAAACATAGACGACACGGGGTTGCTCGAGGCCAGCGGTTTCAATACATCGCCGTCTCAGTGGAAATTTTTCGAACTCCCGGAAGACGGCAAGTGAACGCGTCTCACACCATACACTCCCGGCTTATGACTGCTCACGCCCATAGATGACCCTAGTCCATTTGCCGAACTTCGCCATACCAGAGAGGTCTCCAAATTGAGCGCTAAAGTACCACTACCTACCCAGCGTACTGGGCGCGTGACAAAGGGCACATCGAGACCGATGGGGGTATCGCGTGTACCTACCTCAACCACTCCAGCACCAAACCCTTCAAGGCAACTAGTACCTCACGTTTTTTCGAAACGCGGACAGGCGGTACCCACTCCCGTGGCGCGTCCGACAAGAACTCACCCAACGCGGCCGGTAACAGCCACCGGGCGTATTCCTTCTACGTTGCGCAGTGGATCTACTTCAACGCTACCCATGATTCCGCGCCCTGCCACTTCTGCGTCTTTTCGCCCAATCGCGGCCACGGGAACGCTGAAGCCGACGAAGCTTCGGGCGGGCGCGACACCACTGATCGCGAAGCCAGAGATGGTGCTCGAGTTTGAGGATGCGGGTGTTGGCAATGACAACTTCATGTTTGACGTATGATTAATTAGCGAATGCATATCGTCTCAACGCTCAGGATATTCCCCATAGACGGAAATTAATGGCGCTAGAAGTTGAAGGCGAATCGCTGCTTGTTCCGCAAGCCCGGCTGCGAAACCCACGAAGAGGGATCATGCAGGGGTAGAACCCCTAGGACGATGTCTCCCACCCATGTTGTGTTAACCGCATGGGGATGTTAGTGACCCATCAATTACCTGAGCTCTGAAAAGAAGCTCCACAACTTTTAGCAATGCGTCTTATGACCTCTGAGAAGTCCCAAGACCTGTTCAACGAATTGTCTCGACCTGAGCCGAAAAATCGCGAGTCTCGGCGGGCGGCGCGCAGAAGGCACGGTGATCGTAAGCTTCCCAACAGTATGATACTTTGTGCGACTTGGACTAGACTCCCAAGGTCCAGTAGAGCATTGTCACGGTCTCCTTCGAATGGTAGTTGGGGGCCAACAGTGTGGAACATCTCTGCGTGTGGCGTTGACTGGCCCCGATACGTGTTAGGTGGGCTCCGTCCTGACCGTACCGCTGGTGTGCCCAATCAGCAATAGTCCGCCAGCCGCCAGTGCGTTGCAACTGCCTCTCGCATTGTATACGGAATTTCGAACATTATCCTGCTTTTGTTACTTCGACCCCAAAGCCTCGGCTGCGTCTGTATTGGTTGGCACGCTAGCCGATGATCTCCCTTCTTCGTTCCGTGGAGCTTGCAATCTTCCAAACCTTTTTGCAACGAGGTGACCTGATAGCCGAATTGACGCTGTCGTTCATCCGTTCACCTGCTATTCTCGTAGTGGGGCAGTGACTTCCCCTTCTGTACAGCCACGCGCCAGACAGCCATTCATATGGAGATTTATCCAAGATCCCGCCCCCTATGCACGGGGTCACAAATTTTCTCTGCAAGGACGCCTCGACTTTTTCGAACGCATAAATCAAGTCAGCAAGCCAGGCCTCGGGCTGACAACCGTCTTGAAGTCTAGGGACCCCCCTCCTCATCCCAATAATCTTCATACTGTTCTTTTTTTCAATCTTACGGGGATTATGGACGATACAATCAATTTCTATGGGATCCCCACTCCCGGAGAGAATGTCCGCCCAGTCGGCGGACATCCTTCTCACATTACGTCGCACCATGGCCAGGTAGGGTGACCCCCATCAGAAATTTCAAACCGGTAAATGATATACCGTTATGCAGGTTTCCCTCGACCCCGTATACAGGCCTTCCCCTGTCTTTTGCCCCGAGTGCGGGAAGCAGTGCGGACGCGTACAGGAAGTACAGCGTCACATTGTATCATCGCATCTTCCTTGCTGGCTTCACTGCCCGCTGTCACCTTGCCCCTGGAGGGGACACCGAAAAGAAGACCTCAAGACGCACTTGAGGGTGGAGCACGCCGCCGCGGACCCTACTAACGATGCTCTCACTGGATCCCTTCAAGTTATCTACGACACGAGTATTGTCCTAGATATGATCAAGAATGGTGCCACTATCGATATTGCGGCCGGAATCGCTCTGGCACTCGTTTCGGAGAAAGCGCATGAGTTGGGGATGGTGGAAGAATGGGTTGATTTGTGGGGCCGACAACAAAAGGGTCAGCGTCGCCGCGGCGGGGGTGTGTGAGTGACCCAGACAAAAAAAAGTTCCGTTGATTCCCCAAACCAAGTCGTTCGCACGAGCTTGTAGTAGGCTTCCACTCTTCCACCCTTTCCCCCCATAATTACATGTACCGTCGTGGACCCAAATGCTATGCGCGGACCTACCAGATCGTGTCTGCGATGTCTTGACCCTTAAATTTCGCGTTGTGAATACGCCTGACATATTTTCAACTTGTTCGCCGCACGCAATTTCCCTCGACGTGAAAGAGGGGCACTCCCGGGCCTGGTGAATTAAGTCAATGGCAGCAAATAGCAATCAGACCGAGGATAACTGCAGCAGACCCGCCGGTCCTTCGTTTTGCAGCCTGCAAACTTGGGGCTTGGAATGGCGCGCCCCAAAAAAACAAGAGTCCGACTCGGAGGCCCCGCAGTGCAACGCTGACCGGTGACAGTAACTTAACCACTCTGATCCGAGTCCAGTCGGTGCTGATGAATACTGGCTCATCTCATACTCTCACTGTCATCACTATCAATCTCGTCACCAACTACCTGCCTGAAGCATTTCGTATATGTGGATTACGAAGGACTTCGTACCGAACCGCCGAGTCAATATGGTGGCAACCCACAGTCAAACCACTACACCCCCCCTTCGCCCAACTCTACCGTAACTACCGTCACTGCGCAGTGACCACGAGGTCCTTTACAGCGTATTTTTGCGTCAAAACCTGTTCGCAGACAACAAAAGCGAGTACAAAGGGGCGGCAGGGATGTTTCCTAGGTAATCGAGTGAGCCTTAAATATTTCAGTTCCCCCGTGTACGTGGACCCCAAGCTGCTCGTGAAGACGGCGACGCTACATCCACGTTGACCCTAACTGTTCAATCCTTTGCGAAACGCCTTCAGGTGGGTGACTGACCACGAGATATTGAGCAACCGCTTGAGGGCGAGCTTCTTGCAGCTTACGAACTCCATGTTTTTTTCCTATTGCAAACGCCTCGCAGGTCGACACCCATGAATGAGGAATGATCTGATTGTATTTTCGGATATTTAGGTCATGGTTTTCGCTACACTTCTTCATGTGATGCGCGGGGTGGTTGATCAGAGTTCAGGTGGGACCCTACCTGTGTGAAATTGGTAACGATGTCCTCGCATGTATCTGTGGGCTTGATAATCAGAACTTCCTCTCTTTTCCGAGCTCGCAGACGCTTCAAAGAACATTCGGCTCGTCATGCATTGGCATTTGGGGATGGGAATGGGCTTTCATGGTCACCCACTGCCCACTGTGGTTCTTGATTGCTGTACGGGCGACTGCGAGGCCAACCGCGATAAACGATCCCCAACAATCGTCCCGCCGATCCCCCATCTGAGATAGGGTCGCTACCACGACACCGGATGGACACTCCCACTCGGTCCTGGCCTCGTCTTCAAGTTGTACCCGCCCCGCGTTGCTAGCGGTCCCACTTCGACTGTCACACTACGTTTGATCTAGGGTCCGAATCTATGCACGGCTTTACCCGATTGTGAGAGGCGCCATCAACACGAGGAAGACCCCAGCTGCGCTTTAAAGGGAGCCAAAGGAGCGGCGGTCCGACATACCCGACAACAACAATTAGCATTGGAGCTGTAAACGACATGATCTCCCCACCAAAGACATATATTTCACCGTTAAACAGCCAGGTGTATGAGATTCCCCGTGAGATTTCAGTCAACGCAGATGGTATGTCAAAAATCGCATTACGTCGAGAGAAGAAAACATGAGTTTTCGCTGTCGGATATCTCCGATCCGATTATGGACGTCTGTAAGAAAAAAAAGATTTTTTTTTCGTCACATATTTCATATTTTCTTGGTTGTGAAGACTGATCATACTGACCTCCGCTTCCGGTGCCGCTTTCAACCATGAAATATCACGTGGACCACAGAGATTACCGTCGCGGAGAGCTCGAAACGCGATGTGAACCCAAGTTAAATGGGGGCGTAAGCACAAGAAAGGATTGCAGTTGAGCTAGACCAATACCGTGTGGCCGTTTACACATAGTCACGTGACTGAGATGTCCAGCCATCCGCAACCTTTACCAGTACCTAAGCCGCTGGCAAGCGTAGCTTTAGTCCCTGGTTGCTACGCGTAGTTGACGGGTTGACGTGGCTGCACCGCTGGAGGTGTAGGGAATTCGCCATTTTCCGACTGAAACCAAAAGCGAACCAGGGAAACTGTCGGCATCCATGCCGTGATGGAGCCAACAGGCCAATAGACGAACGCGATTCATTTCAAATTCTATCATCGGCGGTGACCACATGAGTCCCTTCCCTTCCCTTCGAATGGTGGGGCCGCCTCTTCGGGAGTGATATCATTATAGTTCAGCAAACGACACAATGTTCATCTCATCCATCCACGCAATCGAGCAGCACATCCTTTGCCGCATTCCCTCCTGAGGTCCGTGAAGGAAACGTACTCACTCTCACACTTACCGATTCACGATTTTCTCCAACGGTTGTTTAATCGTTCCAGTTCGAGTTAGTAAAATCGGCAGCCCCTCGCTCAATTTGCGGCGTCCCAGACACTTTGACGGGCGGCGCGCCCGCAGCGCCATATACCAGCACATGGCCAGGGATGACAGGGGGACAATGATCTAGTTATGAGGGTCATTGTCGCATTCCCTAGGAGACGGTCACAACTGACCTCAAGGATTTGAGTTCAAAGCCAGAAACCACAGTGAAAGGTTACCCTCGGAACGGCCATGCGGGTGACACATCGGAGCGCCCGTGAGGATGCCGCAAAGGTCCGCAAAAAGCCTCTTCGTCCTCACCTCCTTTATTGTTTTTTTTACTACTATTTCCCCTCTCTTCGCTACATTGGGACTAGTGCTGCACGTCCTTTTGCATAACACCATACTGGGAATATGATATATCTCAACCTGTGTGAGAAAGGCCTCATCTCGACCCTCGATGTTGGGCCGAGATACCATGCTGGCCTGTGCCCCCTGATTCTCCTCTCCTCCCCTTGAACACACTCGGGTACCCCCCATTATGGATGCTTGAATAATCTGTAGCGTAGCGAACCTCGGTTTGTTACGCTGCAAAGTATTCGAGGATGCGATGCTCAACTGTTCTTTCATGCACATATGGAATGGTTACCACATCAGTGGTACTCTGAAGGCAAAACTCTTTTAAATGAACGTGAATATCATTGACGTCTGTAACGTAAGAGAAATGTTCGGCGCTTGACGCAGGCCGCCGCGTGAAGATGGATGATTGAATTCAAATGAGAATACCTAGTTTTGGTCGCCGTTTCCCCATGATATGGACTGGCGCTACCGCGTCAGAGTCACACAAATTCTATGGCCCCGCTGGGTTGACGTTAGTTACAGA
>Ga0209488_10001543_pt1 | contig 19678 bp, 19 predicted proteins | sample Rivendell_Oct201_8_FD_188349 | JGI IMG/M metagenome (GOLD analysis project Ga0209488, IMG submission 188349) | Vadose zone soil microbial communities from the Eel River Critical Zone Observatory, Northern California, USA -... | ecosystem: Environmental > Terrestrial > Soil > Vadose zone >...
CCCCTCTCTTCGCGCCGCCCGCGTAGAACCCATGCAAGTCCTCCGCGAAGAATAAAATCACATCCTCTTCTCCTCCGATCTCAAACGGACGTGAATCGGAAAGCCGGGCCGGAGGTCCGGTTCTGCGAAGTTGCGAGATTGTGGGCGGGTGACCCGGAAGTTATTCTGCCAACTAGGCGCGCTCCCCGGGCATGATCCGGTTCTGCGAACGAGCCGCAAACTGGGTCATCGATACGGGCACGGATGGCCCTGCGCCGTTCGAATGGCGATAAAATACCTATTCGCATTCAGTAAATAGTCCGCTACACTTCCGTGTGTTCGGTCGACCTCAGCGCGATCGCCTTACAGCCCTCTAGCCTAGCCCCACTAACATACTGCAAACACCAGCGCTTTCACTTCAATCATTGCAGCACTTAGGAAAAGCTCCGCGTTTTAGCCGATATCCCCGTACCGTAGGTGCTCTGTTTTCCACACTGACAGAATTCGCGCTGGTAACTCCGGTATTTGCCACACCTTTTAAAAAACCAGCGGTTAAGCCTTTGATTCCCAAAATGGAACAATATACCTACTTCAACCGTAAAATCAGAATCGCTCCTGCCGCAAACAGCACCGCCGACGCGCCGAATGCTGCGCCAACTCCAAATGCGCTCCACAATGCGCCGACCAGCAAGCTCGAAAGAAAATCGCCCACCGCATTCACGGCAGCCATGGTTCCAAACGCCATGCCATGCTGCTCGCGCGGCATCATCTCGGCGGCCACCGAATCCTCCAGCGCTTCCTCGGTGCCGATGTACAGACCAGCCAGCGCAAAAATCCCCGCCAGCAACCACAACGAATGGGTGCCAGTGCAAAGCAGCAGCGCCGTCGCCACCGCCAACCCGTACCCGCCAGACAGCACCGTCCGCCGGTTTGGCACCTGATCGCTCAGCCACCCGCTCACATATGCCGACCCGGCATAAAAAATATTGTGCAGCGTATACAAAATTACGGCCATGCTCGCCGCCCTGGCCATTCCGTACTCCGTGGCGAGCATTTTCGTGGCATACAAGATCAGCAGCGTATGCGAAAAATCTCCCGCGCCAAAGATTCCCACCGCGAGCAAGAATCGCCGGAATTCCGCCGGCAGCGCGCGCAATCCCAGCAAAAAAGATTTTGGTTCTTTTCTCTCGACTGGCCGTTCGCGCACCAGCAGCCAGAAGCACGCAACCGCGATCAGTCCAGGCAACAGTGTCCACAGAAAAACTCTTCGATACGAATGGCCGGTAGCCTCAGAATCCACAACGCCGTCAAGGGCCCCAGGATCGCCCCGAGCGTATCCATCAAACGTTCCAGGCCGAACGCGCGGCCATACGCGCCGGCAGGTACATCCGCGGCCAGCAGAGCTTTTTTTGCCGGCGACCGCACGCCGCGCCCCAACCACGCCGCGCAACGTCCCAGCAGAACGTGAACCGCGTGCGTAGCAATTCCAAACGACGCGGTTGCAATGGCCGTAAACGCATAACCGAAAACCGCGAGCGCTTTGCGGCGCTTCAAGCGGTCCGTGTAGTGACCCGCGGCAAGTTTTGCGAAACTCGAAAGTCCGTCCGCGATGCCTTCAATTGCGCCAAGCCATGCCGGGCCCGCACCAATCGCCGCCAAAAATGCGGGCAGTACCGCGGTCGCGGTTTCGTGGCTCCAATCGGAAAAAAGCGAGGTGAGGCCAACACCGAGTACGGTGCGATTCAGCCATGCAGCTTGTTTTTGCGATTCGACGGTTTCCATGGAATTTTGTAGCGGCGGGTTTCGCGTTTTGTTGCGTCCCGCTCCTGGCAGGAACCCCGCCTTCTTTTCTACTTTTTCGCGGCGCGATACAAAATCACGCGCACTTTTTCGAGAGTGATCAATCCGCCTTCCACCATTTCATCCAGCCGTGGAAGAATCTGCTCGATGTGCTCAGTGGAGTCGATCACCTCAACAACAATCGGTAAGTCCTGCGACAAACGCAATATTTTGTCGGTGTGGTATACGCTCGAGGAACCAAATCCGCCCACGCCGCGTAACACGGTTGCGCCGGGGAACTTCTCTTTGCGCAGCATTTCCACGATGGCTTCGTGCAACGACTTGCCATGCCATTTGTCCGATTCGCCGATGTGGATGCGCATTAGCATTCGTTCGCCTTCGAATTTCTCATGGGTCATAAAACTCTCTCCAATGCGGCTCTTGCAAAAAGACAACGTTCTAAAATTTATTCGCCAAGCGAATTCCGGCAACCGACAACAGCAACCCCGCAACGACGCTGGCGCTTACGTAAGTGCTGGCGCGCAACCACTCGCCGTCTTCCAGCATTTTTGCCGTTTCCCATCCGAAGCTGGAAAAGGTAGTGAATCCGCCGAGCAACCCGACTGAGACGGCCATGCGCATATCGGAGGAAATCAGCATGCGATTCAACGTAAGCTGCCCGATGAGGCCAAGCAAGAAACATCCCGACAAATTGATGAGCAGCGTGCCATACGGGAACGCGCCGCCCATTCGTATTTGTACCACGCCCTGCAATCCGTAACGCGCCAGCGTGCCAATCGCTCCGAACAGCGCAATCAGGAATATTTTCAAACAAGCACTCCTTCACGGAAGACGTTTTTCAGGTCAGGGCAAACAAAAAACTCCTGGCGCCTTACGGCTACCAGGAGTCATCAGCTCAAATCCGATCCCATTCAAGATGCGGCGTTTGGCGGTTATGGCGAACTCCATCGCCTGTCTGAATCGGTATTGAGTGTATCGCTGGACTTTCCCGCGCGCAATCGCGCAGTACGCGGAGTTCCGTTAGGCCACTGTTAAAAATGAAAGCGGTAGCGAATTTCTCCGCTGACCTGGCGCGGGTAGTTCCAGTGAGTGCCGCCGAAGGTGTTGGAGTTGTCCAGCAGGTAGCGTCCGTCGGCGACGTTCTGAGCGGTAAATCCCACCGACAGACGTTCTCCGATGGATTTGGAGAGCGAGAAAGAAACTTCGGTGTGATCGGGCAGATGAGTAGGTCCATTGCCATTCAAGAACCCGGAGCCGTAGGAAAGATTGCCCGACGCGGAAATGCGAAAGGGAAACGCGGCGTGAAATCCTGCGCTAAGAGTGTTGCGTTGGTCGTGATCGAGATAACAGAAACCGCCACCGTCGCAAAGCTGCCCGGGATCGGAGAGCAAACCGCCGGTCACAACGCCAGCGCCTTCCACCATTTGATTCGAGTAAGTGAGATAAACGTCCAGACGTTTCTTGATGCGCGGCGAACGCAGCGTGGATTCCCATCCGTGGATACGCGCACGTTCGATGGATAGCGGGAAGAAAATATTGGAATTGCCCAGCACGTCGTGATCGAAGAAATTCCTGGCGTGGGTTTGAAAACTGGAAAAATCCAGCGTCCATCCGCGAACCGGGATAGTCAGACCGAACTCGCGCTGCTCGTCGGTTTCGCCGTGCAGCGGCAAAAATGCGAACCCCTGCTCGGTCGCGAATTGCAGCAGCGGCCCGGAAACCGTGGTGAGCGGTGGCGCTTGGTAATAACGACCGTAAAACGCGCGCAGCACCCAGCCAAGTTTTGGGATGCGCAGCGCGGTGCCGATGCGCGGATCGGTTTTGTCTTCGACGACTCCCGCGGAAAAATGCGTGTAGCGGACCCCGGCATTGAATGTAAGCCAATCGGTGGCGCGGAACTGATCCTCGGCAAAGAGAGTGAATAGTCCGCCCGAAGGGGAATCTTTTTCCGAAGCAATCAATCCGCTACCGTCGGTGGCGACAACGCGGAACAAGGAGTCGTCCTGTTGCGCGAATCCGTAAGTGCCAAACCGCGCGTTGTGCCGCCCGCGCGTGATGGCAAGCGACACCTGCGCACCTTCGTAGAGCGAATTGTTATGGTCGGTGGGAATTGGCGGCTGGTCGGGGAGCAGACTCGGAATAGGCGAAAAGCCGTTGTAATCAGCGCGGTTCCAATGCACGAAAGGCGAGACGGTAAGAAGCCAGCCCGGCTGGAGCGTGTGAACCCAGGAGAAATTCACAAAGCCGTCGCGTTCGCGTTGCGTGTCGCGAATATCCGCTGCCTGCTGGTCCGATGTGTTGGGCACCTGAAAAAAATCGGCGCGCGCGGATGCTGCCAGACGCAACTGATCGCGCGGAGTGGCGTTGAAAATCAGCGAGGTAAATCCGCTGACGCCGTTGTTGTCGTCGTGCAGAGCGTTCGACTCTGGCGGCATTAGTCCAACATCGCTGCGATTCGCGCTGATGCTGGCGTAGTAGGCAAACCTTTCGCTGTGATCGCCGATGCTGATCTGGCTGTCGGTGGAATGAAAATTTCCATACGTGGAGAGCAATTCGATTTCACGATTGCGTTCGAAGCCAGAGCGCGGAATTACGTTGAATACGCCGTACGTGCGGTCGCCGTAGTCGGCGTCGTAACCGCCGCGCTGAATTTCCACGACGTCCATATCCTTGGGATCGAATTGCGGACCGACGTTCGAAGCAATGTTGGTATTGGGAACAGGAACACCGTCGATGAGCCAGGAAACCTGGTGACCGCCGCGCACGTGAAGTTGATCGTGAACCATATACGCGCCGGGTGTGTAATCAGTGATGAGATCGAGACTGTTGGCACGCGTCGCTCCCGGAGTGGACTGGATTGTTTCGCGGCCAAGAGTGGTTTGACTCGCTGAGGAAGAGGTGTCGACGGTCTGTGCGTTTTCGCTGACTTCCACTTTTTCGGTGACGCTTGCGAGCTCAAGAGGGAAGTGGCGGAGCGGAGCGGAATCCGCGACGACCGTCAGATCGGCGGAATATTCGCGGAAGCCATCGCGGGAGATGCGAATGGTGTAGTCCCCTGCGGGCACGGCGTCGAATTGAAATGTTCCGTCGTCGTCGCTCAGCGCTTCGTGTTTCCAATCGGAACTTTTGGCTTGCAGCTGAAGATGAGCGCCGGAGATGGGGCGATGCTGCGCATCGTGGACGATGCCGCGCACGGTGCCGAAAATGCTGGCGAATGCAGGGCAGGCAAAACTAACAGCTAGGAAAAACAGAAATACGTAATTGCAAAAACCGAAAAGTCGCTTCATGGTGAAGGCGTTTTCTCCAAACTAGAGTTGGCTGCACGGCGTTGAGCCGACAGGCTGGAAGGAAAAAAGAGAAGAGGCCCGCCTCAGAGGGCGGCCGCTACAAAATCAAGAAACACCGATCAAGTCAGCCGAGGGATGATTTGGGAGGAGGAGCGAGAGGCGCGAAGGCGAGAGACAATCCGGTTGCTGCAAACGCTAAAAATGTTTGAGTATTCGCCAGAAGCGGCATAGAGACGGAGATTGCCGTCAGAACAAAAATATTGGCGTTTACGGCCGCGCGCTGATCCGTATGGCAGCAGGAAATCGAGCACGAATCCATCTGGTTTACGTTGTGCTTATCACCGTGACAGTCCATTGCTGCTGGCTCGGCGTGCTTCGAGGGATGCTGATTCCCGTGAATCGGGCATTGATCTCCGGAGCAGCAGGCACCGGTAACCGACAGCAAAGTGGCACCGGCGATTGGCGCATAAACCAGCAGTAACGCCAACAGACATGCACATGCCGCTACTTTCTGAATGGCAAAGGTTTCGCAGTGGTCGGAGCGCTTCATCGAGGATCAACAAACACCATCATACGCCAGGTTTGCCGCAACCATGCAATAGCGGCAGAAGCTTTTACAAAGCGGCAAAAAAGAAGACCCCGCGAAGGGAGTCAGCTTCCAGTCCTCCGTCCGCAGGGCCCACCCGACGTCACTAGAGGAGCTTGACGGAGGTGACTTCGAGCGTGTCGCCCTTTACTTCGCCTGAGACGTCGACCCGCAGGTGATCTTTCTTGTCGGATGCCTTGAGCGCTTCGGTGATCTTGCTGTTGCCAGCGGCGTCGAATTTGATGAACTTTTTCTCACTGGTGAGGATGCCATAGCCGCTTGCCTGGCACTTTAACGCACACTCACGGGTGTGCGAATCGGGGTCCGCGGCGGCTTTCTTGGAGCAATTGGAGTCGATTAGAGAAACATCCTTGAACGTTTAGTTTGCGGCCAAAGCTGGCGGCACACACATTCCAAGCAGTACAAGCAATGAAGCAAGTTTATGCATTACATCCTCCGTATTGAATTGAACTTACCGGCTCCCAACGAACTCCAGAGCCTGATTATTGTCTTTGCGATGCTGTGGTGAGAGATTGCTGGGCACGAACGGCCGAGAGTTGCGAAAGGACAAACGCGGCGATGGCAATTTCCACGTCGCGCATAGCCAGATCGTAAAACATGCCGGTAGTGAGCAAATTGACAGCGATGCCGAGCAGCCATAACGCCACAATCTGGCTGCCAAGCTTGGTCCAGCGGCTGAGCACGGCGAGTCCGGCAATGATTTCCGCCACGCCGACAATGTGCATGAACGTCGCGGCGCTGACCGGGACCACTTTGGTCGCCAACGGGCTCAAGTACATCGTCCAATCGGTGAGCTTGTTGAAATACTTATCGATTCCGGTGACGATGGGACCGACACCGAGGCCGATTCTAAGTGCCCACCAACTGAGATTGAGACGTTGATCGAAAGCTGCCATGAGATGCCCCCTGTTAGAAAGGAGCTGCGAGTCGGGAATCGGTTACAAACGCCCCCGATTCATTGGGTTTGTAACGCTTTGCGTCCTGGGAACTCTATGTATCAGGAATCGATCATGGACCTTGCTGGAACCCTGCAACGAGCGAAAGCGGAAAGCTGGAGCGACGCGGAGATCGTGGAGCGCGTCCAGCGCGGAGAAACTGCGTTGTACGAAATCTTGATGCGGCGTTACAACCAGCGATTGTACCGCGTTGCCTTGGCCATTCTGCGCAACGACGCCGAAGCCGAAGATGTCATGCAGGACGCTTACGTGCGGGCTTACCGGCATCTCGATCAATTTGCGGCGCGGGCGCCTTTTTCCGCTTGGCTGACACGTATTGCGGTGAATGAGGCGCTGGCGAGACGGCGGTCACGCGCACGCAACGAAGAATTGGACGGCATGGACAGCGCGGGAGGATTGTCTATGAAGATGGTGGACACCGCACCCGATCCTGAAGAGACGGCGACACGGACCGAACTCGGTCAGCTGCTGGAAGAAGCGGTGCTGGGACTGCCGGAAGATTACCGCACGGTGGTGATGCTGCGAGACGTGGAAGAAATGAGCACCGCGGAGACCGCAACGGCGCTGGAACTGACCGAGGATAACGTAAAGGTGAGGCTGCATCGAGGACATGCCATGATGCGGGGCTGGCTATTGGCTCGAGTAGGCCCAAGCGGGAAGAAAGCTTTTCCATTCATGGGAGAACGATGCGACCGCGTGGTGCGTGGAGTATTTGAAAGGCTAGAAAGATAAGTTTCGGCGATTCCATCGTAATAATTTAGCCGCGCAGCGACTAGAAGGTGATTATGATCGGCGGCGATGGGCGTTGTCCGGCGAGAAATCCACAAAACTATCGACTGTGACAAGCGATTATCGCGTGATTGAATTGCTGTGCCTTGACTTGAGTGCCATAGCATCGCAGACTGAAAACATGGCGCACATATACTTTAGTTTTGATTTTGGAACCGATGAAGAAAAGGCCCAGCAGGCGCGGCATAAACTGGAGATGTGGAAGCAAGCGTTCCGGCTGGACAAGAAAATGCTTTACAAGTTTGAGCGAGAGGCGGATGGGGAAGCACCTGCGGATGGCGCCGAGAAGAGTGAAGAAACCGAGAAGGCCGCCAACCGGGCCAAGACCTCGAAGGCCGCCAAGTCCAAGTCTCACGGCAAGAAAAAAGAAGATGCGGATGGCCAAGGCGACGCTCCGACCGGCAACGTAAAACTATATTTGCGCCTGGCGTTTTCCGGTCACGAGAAGATGACCGAGGAGCGATTGCTGAAAAAGATTCCGTCCGAGGAGCCGTTCAGTGAACTGTCACCCAAAGCGGTGAAGGATCAAGACGCGGAGTTCGGGGAACTGGAAGCGAAATTCGATTCGCTGGATTAGCCGCTGACGAATGACAGTCCAAATTGGACTGATTTTGCCGCGACACGGCGCAGCGTGTTGCGAACAGCCGAAAACATTTCGGTATAATTTGAATTGCAGGCGCTGGAAACCGTCAACGACCGAGGTCAGACCGAATGGCCGTGCAAACCCGCGTGAAATCCGCCAGGAATGACTCCACCAAAATTGAGAAGCACGCCGGACTTGCTCGCGACACGCTGATTCGCTTGTATCGTACGATGTATCTTTCGCGAAAACTGGATGACCGCGAAATCCAGCTCAAGCGGCAAAACAAAATCTACTTCCAGATTTCGAGTGCTGGTCATGAAGCAGTGACTGCGGCCATGGGCTTGCTTTTGCGGCCCGGCGCGGACTGGATTTATCCGTATTATCGCGATCGTGCGCTGTGCCTGATGCTGGGCGTGACTCCGCTGGATATGTTGCTGCAGGCGGTTGGAGCGGCGGACGATCCTAGTTCGGGCGGGAGGCAGATGCCTTCGCACTGGGGACATGCCAAGTTCAATGTTGTGAGCAAATCGTCGTGTACGGGAACGCAATTTGTGCAGGCAGTGGGTGCGGCGGAAGCGACGCTTTACTACGAAGCGCATCCGAAAGCATTGGCGCAGGCCAAGAAGGCTCCGCTGGGCGAACTGGCAAAACATGCGGCAGATGAAATTGTCTATGTTTCCTCGGGTGATGGAGCTACGAGCGAAGGCGAGTTCTGGGAATCGCTGAACGCGGCGTGCGCGAACAAATTGCCGCTGCTGTACCTCGTTGAAGATAACGGATACGCGATTTCGGTTCCGGTGGAAGTGCAAACAGCGGGCGGAAGTATTTCGAAACTGGTACAGAGCTTTCCGGGCCTGCACGTTGCGGAAGTCGACGGCACCGATCCGATTGCGAGTTATGCAGTTGGTCAGGAAGCCGTAAATTATTGCCGCGAACGACGCGGGCCGGCGCTGATTCACGCGCACGTAACGCGGCCATATTCACATTCGCTCTCAGACGACGAAAAACTTTACAAAGTGCCGGAAGAGCGGGAAGCGGAAGCGCACCGTGATCCGCTGTCGAAATTTGCGTTGTTCCTGGTGCGCGAGAACGTGCTGGACCAGAAACAAATTGAGTCCTTAGAAGCGCAGGTGGATCACGAAGTGCGTCAGGCGGGCGATGCCGCTTTGGCTGCGGAAGCGCCTGCGGTGGAGTCCATCTTGTCGAATGTTTACTCGCCGGACGTCGATCCCACGGCGGCGGCATTTGAAGCGCAAGCACAGCTGCACGGCGCGCCAAAGACCATGGTTGAGATGGTGGCTGCAACATTGAATGACGAGATGTCGCACGACGAACGCATCACGGTATTTGGCGAAGATGTGGCCGACGCCAGCCGCGAAGAGAATTTAAAAGAAGTAAAAGGCAAAGGCGGCGTCTTCAAAGCCACTGCCGGGCTGCAAAGGAAATATGGTTCGTCGCGTGTGTTTAATACACCCTTGGCTGAAGCTTCCATTATTGGCCGCGCGATTGGCATGGCGACGCGCGGGCTGAAGCCAGTACCGGAAATTCAATTCTTCGATTACATTTGGCCGGCAATGATGCAGATTCGCGATGAATTGTGCGTGATGCGGTGGCGTTCGAATGGCGCGTTCAAGTGCGCGATGGTGGTGCGGGTTGCGATTGGCGGATATTTGACGGGCGGCGCGGTCTATCACAGCCAGAGCGGCGAATCGATTTTCACACACTGCCCGGGATTGCGCGTGGTGATGCCGTCAACGGCGCTGGATGTGGCGGGGCTGTTGCGCACCGCGATACGCTGCGATGATCCGGTTATGTTCTTGGAGCACAAACACTTGTACCGGCAGCCGTACAACCGGTCGGAATATCCCGGGCCGGATTTCACCATTCCGTTTGGCAAAGCGCGGGTAGTGAAGGAAGGCAGCGACGTGAGCATCATCACCTACGGCGCGTTTGTGCATCGCGCGGAAGTGGCGGCGGCGCAGTTGCAACGAGAGGGGATTTCTACAGAAATCGTGGATTTGCGCTCCTTGTCGCCCTATGACTGGGATGGGATTTGCGCTTCGGTGCGGAAAACCCATCGCGTGATCGTGGCCTACGAGGATATGTTGAGCTGGGGTTACGGAGCGGAATTAGCGGCGCGTATTGCGGATGAACTTTTTCACGAGTTGGATGCGCCGGTGCGGCGGATCGCGGCGATGGATACTTTCTGCGGGTATCATCCGCATTTGGAAGATGCGATTTTGCCGCAGTCGGATACGGTGGTTGCCAGCGTTAGGAAATTGCTGGATTACTAGGCTTGATCTGAGGTTTTGAATCGCGCTTAGGGCACGGCGCTGAGTGCTATGGGGTAAACCTGCTGCGCCCTACGAGAAGCGAACCAGGAAACTTTTTTCGGTAGTTAGGCGTATATTCTCTTAGAGCAGGGGCGTAAGCCTGCTTGCGGGAGGGCGGTCATGATTTGCAATAGCTGCCAGCGAAATATAGCGGATGGTTCGAGATTTTGCTACAACTGTGGGGCACAGCAGCTGGTGACTGGAGCGCCGGACATGGCATCAACCACGGGTGGGCCGAAAAGGCTTATGCGGTCCAGCACCAACAAGAAGCTGGGCGGGGTGTGCGCGGGTCTGGCGGAATATTTTGACATGGACGTGACCCTGGTGCGCGTGCTGTGGCTGCTGGTGGTATTGTGCGGCGGAACGGGCATTTTGCTGTACGTCATTTTGTGGATCGTGCTGCCGCTGGCGCCCATGCAGGTGGCAGTGCAGACTCCGGCGCCACCGCAGGCCCCGATCGTAACGCAAACCTAACGCGGCTATCGCCTTGTGAGATTCGGGGTGCGCACCCGTTTTAAGCCAGCTTCCCCATACAACAAATGGTCAACAGAAGCTGTGCCGGCACCAAGTGTCACAAGGGCAAAACACGCTGCTGCCAAAGCGAGCGGGAATTCGTATTCACGCACGGCCATAATCCCGTGATCACTGTGCACCTTCACAATGGCCACGCACATTTCGATCGCTAGCAACAGCGCAGCGGCTCGTGTGAAAAGTCCGAGCAGCAAAAGCAAGCCGGCAAAAGTTTCCAATACACCTGCCACATAGACCAATTGAGGTTGCAAACCATGTTGCACGAACATCGCTTGCATCTCCGGGTTGCTGTGCGCGAGCTTGGGGTAGCCGTGGGTAAAGAAGATTAGCGCCAGCGCGACGCGAAGGATCGACAAACCGAGTGGTCGAAATGTGTTCAGAAATTTCACGGAGCCCCGCAGCAACGGCGACCATTGTTCCAAAAACGCCGCGCGAAATCCAGAAGATGAGAATTCTCGGCCGCCCGTGGCCGCGTATTCGTTCTATCGGGTAGAATTTAGGTCCGTCCTGATTTACCTGCTCGCGACGTAGATCGAGTCATAACGATGGTGATGAAGGCGCGCAAGGTTTCTCGGAACAAAGAATGAAGAAAAAACTTTTGATTGCTGTGCCGCTACTGGCGCTGGTGGCGCTTACCGCCTGGTTTTTCCGGCCGAAGCACGAGTTGCTGGGCGAAGCGTATGTCAGCGAAAAGAGCGCGACGCTGTGGAGCAGCGTAGCGCAAGTGCGCGAGCAGTTGGGCACTCTGCGATATGGCGATCGCGTGGACACGCTGGCCAAGCGCAATGACTTTGTGAAGGTGCGGACCTCCACTGGCCTGGTCGGATGGATTGATGGGCGGCTGCTGATGGATCCGGCGCTGTGGAAACGGTCGGAAGAATTGTTGAAGCGGGCGCAGTCGTTGCCGGTGCAGGGCAGCGGGCGAACGAAAGTCGCTACCAATCTTCGCGTGGAGCCGGGACGCACTGCGCCGCGGCTTTATCAATTTGGACGAGGCGTTCCGGTGGAGATTTTGGGACGAGCGATGGCCGATGTGGTGCAGACCGCGGACGAGAGGGAAGGCGGCGTCCCGCAAGATTCGAAAAAAGAAGATTGGTTTTTGGTGCGCGGAGTAGCGTCGCGTCCACCGAGCGAAACCACGGCGCGCACGTCGGTGCCCTCCAATACCACACGGCCTGGAGATCAGAGCGTCCCCATTGCGGGCTGGGTGATCGCAAGATTTCTGGAGCTGGATGTGCCGGACGCAGTGCGCGAAGGCGCGAACTCGGCAAATCTGCGGCCTATTGCGTGGTTCGAACTGAATCACGTGGAGGATCCGTCGGGGAACAAGGCGCAATATCTTTTGGCGGCCGCGCGCGGGTCGGAAGGACAATGGTGCGATTTTTCCATCTTGCGTGTGTATACCTGGAATCGTAAGAAATCGCGGTACGAAACGGCGTTCATTGAAAATAATCTTTGCGGGAGATTGCCGATCCAAACGAATAAGGGTGCTAGCGGTCAGCCGGAGTTCCGCTTTTTCAATGCGGATGACTCGCAGCATGAACGCGTATACCGGCTGATACAAACTGTGGTGCGGCGAATACGCGATGGCCAAGTCATGGCGCCGCGCGCGAAATCGGCTGGTTCTGCGCCGAAGGCAAAAGGAAAGTAAATTCGATGATCGTGGCGATGATGACAAGGAGAAAACTGCTTGCACTCGAACAAAAAATTCAGGCTAAAATTCTGATGTCGCGAGGAGGATTGATCCCGTGACGCTGCACATCAATGAATCGGAAGTCGAAAAACTTTTTACGATGGCGATGGCCATCGAGGCGGTGGAGAAGATTTCGCAGCGACAGGCCGCGGGCGAAGTGCTGGTACACCCGCGGCGGCGGTTCGAATTGCCGGAAGGGGCATTTTTTCACAATATGGCGGCTGCGGACGTTGCTGGCGAATTTGTGGCGACCAAGCAGTACACCTACGTCCGCGGAAAACTGAAGTTCCTGGTGTGCTTATGGTCGAGCGGAAACGGCGAACTGCTGACGCTGATAGAAGCGGACAAATTGGGACAAATGAGGACCGGCGCGGCTTCGGGTGTGGCTAGCAAATATCTGGCGCGAAAAGACGCGACGACGGCGGGAATTGTTGGAACCGGCGGGCAGGCGCGCACACAACTGGAAGCGATTGCCTCGGTTCGAAAGCTGAGCTTGGTGAAGGTCTATGGCCGGGACGCGGAGCGGCGCGAGAAGTTTGCCAGTGAGATGTCGTCGCGACTCGGGATTAGCGTACAGAGCGCGGCTTCGTCTGCGGAGGCAACTTCAGACGTCGCGATTATTTGTACGGCGACCACCGCAAGCGCGCCCGTGGTGAGCAGCGAGCACGTATCTCCCGGCACGCACATCAACGCCATCGGCGCCAATCACATGCGCAAACGCGAACTGGACGCCGCAACGGTAGCTAGGTGCAGCCGGATCTATGTCGATTCGATCGAGCAATCGCGACAGGAAGCCGGGGACTTAGTTTTGGGCTTTGCCGGGCACGAACAGCGCTGGGACACGGTGCGCGAATTGTCGTCGCTGGTGGCGGGGATTTGTCCGGGACGCACTGAGGAAGCACAGATCACGCTCTTCAAATCGAACGGAATCGCTGCCTGGGACCTGGCCGCGGCCGTCTGTGTATACAGAATGGCGCAGGAACAAAAGCTTGGCAGGCAGTTGCCTCTTTGGCAGTCCAGCTAGAACACTTCCGCCGAACTGGAAGCAGTCGCGCTATTCTATTTCTGGCGAAGCTCGACATGAAAACACTCCCAGACCATCTCCGCAAAGGAATGAAGCTCGTAATCATCGGATGCAATCCGACGGAATCGTCGGTGCGCACTGGTCACTACTATTCGGGCCGCGGAAATCCATTTTGGCCAGCGCTTTTCGATACCGGCGTAATTCCCGAGCCGCTGGAATACCGCGACGACAAACGAATCATTGAATTTGCGATTGGGCTGACGGATCTGGTGAAACGCCCAACACGAACCATCGAGGAACTGACGCGGGAAGATTATGCCGAGGGGCGAATCGTGCTTTCGCAGAAACTGGGCGAATACCTGCCTCATGTGATCGCTTTTAATGGGAAGAGCGTGTATGAACAGTTTGCGCAGCGCCGCGCAAAATTGGGATTGCAAAAGGATTTGCTGTACGGCGCGAAGGTTTATGTTTTGCCAGCGACGGATTCGCAACATGTGCAAAAGCTAAAGGATCGATTGACGCATTTCCGGAAGCTGGCAACGCTGGTTCGAAAAGTTGGAACTGTTCGGGACACGAAACCACTCTAAAATCATCCGGGAGGATCTGATGAGCAATCCGCCTGTTGCCTCTCCAGCAGGTCCAGTTCTGCTCGAAACGATCGAAAACGGCGTGGCGCGGTTGGTGATGAACCGTCCGGACAAACTCAATTCGCTGAACAATGAGTTGGCGACTGCGCTAAACCAGACATTCGAAAGAATCGGCAAGAACGACGCGGTGCGTGTAGTGGTGCTGACTGGAGCAGGAAGAGCCTTCTGCGCGGGAGGCGATTTGGCGGCGATCGGCAAAGGGCGAGAGGCCCGAGACAGCAAACAACTGGAACCGATTTTGCGTATGGGAATGGGCGCGATGCTGCGCATGAGGATGATCCCGCAACCGGTGATTGCTGCCGTGAATGGCGCGGCGGCTGGCGCGGGAATGAATGTAGCGCTAGCAGCCGACATTCGAATCGCAGCGGAAGAAGCGATCTTCGGGCAAACTTTTGCAAAGATTGGATTGTTTCCCGATTACGGCGGGACTTACTTTTTGCCCCAACTGGTGGGCCCCTCGAAAGCCGCCGAGATGTTTTACACTGGCGACATGATCGACGCGCAGACTGCGCTGCAGCTGGGACTCGTCAATCGCGTCGTGCCCGGCGCGCAACTGGAAGCGGAGGTGAAGAAGTTTGCAGCAAAGCTGGCCGCAGGTCCGCCCATTGCCATGCGCGCCGTCAAGCAGACGCTGTTTGGCAGCGAGAAAGACGCTCTTGGCAAGGCGCTGGAGGCTGAGGTGCAGCATCAGATGAGATGCTTTGCTTCGGACGATTGCCTGGAAGGCGTTCGCGCTTTTTTTGAGAAACGCCCTCCAGCCTTCAAGGGCCGCTGACCAATTATAAGCCGATGAGCGAAATCGAAATCAGCGTGGCGGAGTTGCAGCGGCGGCAAAAAGCCGGAGACAAATTCCTGTTGGTGGATGTGCGCGAACCATGGGAGTACGCCGCGTGCCGTATTGAAGGCGCGAAGCTGATTCCGATGCGCACGATTCCGGCGAATCTGCAGGTGCTGGACGGCGACGAAGACGTAATCTGTTATTGTCATCATGGGCAGCGCAGCCTGGATGTGGCGGCGTGGTTGCGCTCGCAAGGCGTGGAAAGCGCGCAATCGCTTGCCGGTGGTATTGATCGCTGGTCCGTTGAAATCGATCCCAGCGTGGCACGCTACTAAATGCAACGATTGCCTGGCGCTTGCAATCTACAGGAGAGCGGCAATGCCGAAAGCAAAGATAAAGTTTTATCAGAAGTCTTCTTGAACGACCTGCCGCAAAGCAAGAGGTCTCTTGCTAGAGTTGGGAGCAGAAGTGGAAACGCGTGATCTGGACACGCAACAGTTGTGCGAAAAAGAATTGCGGGAACTGATCGGAACGCGCGATTACGTGCCCTTTCTGAATTCGCGCAATGAACTCTATCGCGAGATGAATATGGCCGAGAAAACCCCTTCGCGCGACGAAGCCATACGCTTAATGGCGAAAAATCCTAACCTGATTAAGCGGCCAATTGCCACCCGTGGCGAAGAGATAGTTCTGGGATTTGACGTAACCGCGTACATGAAATTGATAAAATAGCCAAGCCAGCGGACCAGAAATAAATAGTTCTCCGGAGAATCCCCAAATGGAAGTGAAAACGATCGGCGTGATCGGCGCTGGAACGATGGGCCGTGGAATTGCCTATGCTTCGGCTCTGGGCGGCTATCGCACGATTCTGGAAGATGTGATGCCGGAAATGTTGACCAAGGCTCGCGCATGGATCGCGCAGGCATTCGAGCAGGGAGCGAAGCGCGGCAAGCTTGCAGCCGAAGAGGCCGCGGCGGCTGTGAAACGCATTGCGACGGTGTCTTCGGTCGAAGATGCCTGCCGCGAGTCTGATTTTCTGATCGAAGCGGTACCGGAAGAAATGGAGATGAAGCTCGAGTTGTACACACTCTTCGACAAATTCGCGAAGCCGAACGCAGTGCTGGCCAGCAACACCTCCTCGCTCTCGATTGCTGAAATGGCGGAAATGACTTTCCGGCCGGAACTGTGCGTCGGAATGCACTTCTTCAATCCTGTACCCAAAATGCGTTTGATTGAGATTGTGCGCGCGCCAAAAACTTCCCACGAGACGATTGCGACTTGCCGCGAAGTAGGAGTCCGCATGGGCAAGGAAGTGGTGGTTGTGAAGGAGTCACCCGGATTTATTACCAGCAGAGTGAATGCACTGATCGGCAATGAAGCGTTCGCGATGCTGGAGGCGGGCCTGGCCTCGGCTGAAGACATCGACAAAGCGGTGAAGCTGGGCCTGAATCATCCCATGGGCCCGTTTGAAATGGTGGACCTGGTGGGCCTGGACATTCGCCTGCGCATCCTGGAATACCTGCACGAGGCGCTCGGTGAGAAGTACCGTCCGAATAATTTGCTGAAAAAACTGGTCGCGGAAGGCCGGCTTGGCAGAAAAAGTGGCCGCGGGGTCTATGAGTACTCAACGCAAGAACCGCCTGACTCGTAAGGTACTATGTTTTTTCCTGCCCTCGATTGTGTTCCATTGAATAACACACTGTGATATAACGAGCCAGTTATCGTTGTCCTCAGCCTTACTTTTGCAACGCCCATTCGCCTTGTGGCCTTGTCCGTTGCTCTCGGAGTTCCAACGTGAATACTCCCATCGAGGGCCCTTCCCACTTTCAAAAACTTTCATCGCGACGACATTCTGTGTGCAAAAACGCGGCCAACATCGCCGTACGCATTCAGGGTTCCGCGGGACAGCTGAACGTATTGGCGGTTCGGGTCAGCAAAAAAGCCGCCAAGAAATCCAGCGCGACGCTGCGCTGCGACTGCCAGCATGCCAAGAGTATCCACTCGCGCATGTATGCGAATCGGAAGCTCGGTACGTCCTGCAATTTTCCCCGCTGCAGATGCAAGGCGTACAGCCCGGCTCGGGATTAGGGGACGGGCGTGCAATGAGCAGAGGATAGTGCGTAGTGAGTTTGAATCGCAGCGCCGTGCGGCTTGCGACGTGTCGCGCCAAAAAACGAGAACAGGCGCGCGATCAAGGCTGCGGTTTTTTGAGGTGCGGGCGCCCGTCATCCGCGGCCGGCGGAACCGGGGCCGCCTCGCCTGTGGGTTTTGCGGTCGAAGCAGCTTGTGCGCCGCCTTCGCTATAAGGCTTCTTCAGGTAGCGTTCCGCCGTCTGTTGCGCGCTTCCGGTATTGTCGTTGGTCTGTTTCGCTTTGCTGTACTCGTTGACGGCGCGCTCGCGCTGCCCCAGCAAATCAAAGATCATGCCCAGGTACAGATGTCCCCAGACCTCGGTCCATTTTTCCGATGGTTCGGGCACGGATTGCAGTGATTCACGAAACGCATTGGCCGCGGCCTGATAATTTTTCTGATAAAAGAACGCTTCGCCCATGCGGAAATTGGCCAGCGGCCGTCCCGGCTGAATATTCAACGCCTTTTGATATTGCTGGATCGCATCATAGTAGCGCCCGGTTTCGGCAAGCTCTTCGCCGCGCGCAATTGCCGCGCGGGCGCGCAAGCCCGAATTGCCTTTCAGGACTACATTGTTCGGATCGATTTTGATGCCGCCAGGTTTGGGCCGGCCGAATGTTTCCACGGTGAAGGTGGATTCCGTTCCGGTTACGTCCACGGTCTTGATTTCTGGATTGCCTTCGGTTTCGATGCGCATCTGCACCGGCATGGAAAAGGTGTCCAGCGGTTGCGAAACTTTCCCTACGACGCGAAAGCCCTTGGGAGTGCGATAAACGACGTATTCAACTTTAAAGTCCGGCACGCCGGTGGAGTTCAGCCATTGCGCGAAAAATCCGGAAAGGTTGGGCGGCTCCTGGCCGGGCTTCATACCGGCCTGCGTCTGCTGGATGGCCATTTGCTGGAATTCCGCGTTGCTGGCGCTTTTGCCAGCATATGTTGCGTAAAAACGGTGCAGCAGCGTTTTGAAAGAAATCTCGCCCATTTGCGCGCGCAACATGTGAAACATCATCGCGCCTTTGTTCATCACCACCGACCGATAATCACTGGTGAAAGGAACCAGCCGCGCAGCCTGAGAAATTGGCGATGCTTCTTCATTCATCAGTGCCCCGACTGCGAAGTCATCTACCGCGCGCAGTCCGGCTTCCGCACCGGCATTTTGCTCGGCATACAGCGCTTCCGAATAGCGTGACAGGCCGTCGCTGATCCACACATCACCGCGAGTCGCCGGCAGCACTTGGTTGCCCCACCACTGCGAAGCCACCAGGCGAGCGATCACGCGATCATTGATTTTGGGATCCCAGGCTCGCTGCGCTAAAACAATCAGCCCCGGTCCGGAAAATTCCCGCAAACCGCCATCGGGAATCTGCACCACGGTGAACTCCGGCTCCGCCGGCAGCGAGCCAAATATATCCGAAAACACATTTACTGAACGTGCCAGCGAATTTGCAAAGTCTTCCGGCTTGGCTGTGGCGGATCGCGGCGCATACACGTTTACGCTCAGACCTTCAGATTGTTTGGCACTCAGCTGCAGCGGGCCTGCCACGAACGAACCATTCGGTGCTGCGTTCGGGCACTCGAACACGTACAACAGCCGGCCGCCTTCCGCCGCGGACTTGGCAGGCACGGCCGAAGGCGAGAGCGACTTGCCCGTTCCCGCCAGCGCAAATGTGTCTGGTACGGTCAATCGGAAAGTGGCGGTGTAACGGTTCATCGGATACGCGGTTAGAGGAAACCAGCGAGCCGGAAGCAACAGGTACGCGCCGTCTTTGTAAATGGAAGCAAGGCGCACTCCGGGAACCGGGCTGTTGTCTTCGTTGGCCAGCGGACCGGCGTAGGTAAAAGTCAGAGTCACAGTGGAAGTGGCGGTGGCGGCCGAGGGCAGATTCACGTTCAGCAAAAGGGGATTGAGGTTATCGCGCTCGAAATTCAGTGCTTTGCCCGCGGCGTTCTTTACTTCCGTGACGCTTAAGTTCGGGTGCAGCTCGACGCGCACAATGCTGGATACTTCCGTGGCGCGGAAGTCCACTTTGGCGGTTGCAGAAATTGTCTGATTTGCAGGATCGATCGTTGCGGCGAGGTCGTAATGAGTCGCCAGAAATGGCAACTGTGCGACGTCCTGCGCTTTGCCAGCAACAGTCAGCATCAGCGAACTGGAAAACAGCACTGCACAGAGCAGCCGGGACGGACGAGACGGTTTGGCGAGAAGGGCCATCGGTTCCATTTCCTTTGGGGGCGACTACAAGGCTCCCTCTATAGGATAGCAGCGGGTCAAGAAGCGTTGCCAGGCGGGGTGGTCAACAATCCGTAAATTGCGTCGGCGGCGCGCTGGACGGCTCCCGGAGGGCCAAGTCTGCGGCGAACTTCGGCAAGTTGCACGCGCATGGCTGCGGTGGCCGAGGAGTCGCGCAGCAAGCGCAACGTCTCCGCCGCCACTTTCTCCGGCGTGAAATCCTTCTGGATGAGTTCCGGCACCACTTCGCGCCCGGCGATGAGATTGACCATACTGAAGAATTTCGTTCGCACCAGCGGCTTCGCCAGCAG